>Ga0116191_1002661_pt1 | contig 13473 bp, 15 predicted proteins | sample AD_UKC111_MetaG_FD_89897 | JGI IMG/M metagenome (GOLD analysis project Ga0116191, IMG submission 89897) | Active sludge microbial communities of municipal wastewater-treating anaerobic digesters from Hong Kong - AD_UKC111_MetaG | ecosystem: Engineered > Bioreactor > Anaerobic > Digestate...
ACCGCGCGCGCGACCGTCGGATGGGCGAGAAGGCGCGCGCGATAGTCGGCAAGTGACGGCCATTGTGATCCGAAGGGATGCACCCAGTCGGCATAGAAAAGCGAAGGGGCCGCTGCACAATCGGCCAGCGTGAAATTGCCGGTCGCTGCCCAGCCGCTTTCGGGCAGATTGCTCTCCAGCCAGTTATAGGCCCTTTCAAGCGCCTGATGCGCGTTTGCCACCCCATGCGCGTCGCGCAGTTCGGGCGCGCGGATCGCATCGCCGACGATCTGTTGTACGGGAGACATTACGTAATTGTCGAAGATGCGGTCGAGCATTCGCACATTTTGAGCCGCGAGCGCGTCGGCAGGGATCAGGCGGGGCGTATCGGGAAAGGCAAGGTCGAGATATTCGATGATGCTCGTGGCTTCCATCACCTGACACTCGCCATCCACCAGCAGCGGAAATTTGCCGACCGACCAGCGCTGCGCGAATTCCGCGCCATTTTCAGGATGCGCCTGATCAAGCATCCGGAAGTCGAACGGAATGCCCTTTTCCCAAAGGGCAATGAGCGCCTTCCATGTGTAGGACGAGAAGGGGTGGCCGAAGAGCTGGATCATGCGGCATCGCCTCGGATGGCCGCTTCAATGGCGGCAATGTCTATCTTGCGCATCGTCATCATCGCGCCAAAGGCCCGCTTCGCAGTGTCGCCGCCCTTCGCCATCGCATCGGTCAGCGCGCGCGGAGTGATTTGCCAGTTCACGCCCCATTTGTCCTTGCACCAGCCGCACGCGCTTTCCGCGCCGCCATTGCCGACAATGGCATTCCAGTAGCGGTCTGTTTCCTCTTGCGTGTCAGTGGCGATCTGGAAGGAAAAGGCCTCGCTGTGCGGGAAGATTGGCCCGCCGTTCAGGCCAATGCACGGGATACCGCACACCGTGAATTCCACCGTGATGACATCGCCCGCCTTGTTGCCGGGATTGTCCAAGGGGGAGCGATGCACCGCACCAACCTTGGTGTCCGGAAAGACGCTCGCGTAGAAGGTCGCAGCCTCTTCGGCGTCCTTGTCATACCAGACGCAGACCGTGTTCTTGGCCGTCATGACGCGCGCTTTCCGACCAGCGAAAAGACAGCGCCCTGCGGGTCGATGCCCGTGACGATCCAGTCTCCACCCGGCACTTCGGACGGGCCATGCACGACCTGTCCGCCGCTTGTCTCTGCCTTGGTTTTGGCAGCGTCAATGTCGGGCACCCGGAAATAATAGGACCAGGCGGGCATGGGCTGTTCCGGCATTTTGGGCATGATGGCGCCAATCTGCTCGCCATGGCGGATGAACTCATATTTGCCGAGCGGTCCCATATCCATGTCGCCGTCCTTCACCCAGCCGAACAGGCCCGTGTAGAACGCCATGGCGCTCGCCGGGTCGGTGGTGGAAAGCTCGTTCCACGCGCAGTGCCCGTCCCTGGGCGTTTCGTAGGAAAAGGCGGTGCTGGTGCCGTCTGACGCGCCACGCATGACGTAAAAGGGCACGCCTTGCGGATCGGCGACAAAGGCAAAGCGCCCGACGCCCGGAATGTCTTGAGGCTCCATGTGCACTTGTCCACCGGCGCGCCGGATAGCGGCGGCACTCGCGTCTACGTCATCCACGCCGATATAGCCGAGCCACATGGGCGGCATTGGCGCGCCTTCGGGCAGCTTCATGCAGCCGCCAATGCCTTCGGTCCCTTTGGAAAAGACGCGATAGTCCATTCCTTCCTGTCCGGCGGGTTCAAAGCTCCAGCCGAGCAAGGGGCCGTAAAACTTTGCCGCCGCGTCCGGATCGGATGTCAGAAGTTCATACCAGATGAAGTCGCCATGTTTGTTGGTCATGTCACTTCTCCAGCGTGACGACGGGGGCAAAGCCGCCATAGATCATGCGCTTGCCGTCAAAGGGGATGGGGTTTTTGGCCGGGTCCATGCGCGGGTCGGTGTTTTCGGGGCTCATGATTGTCGCCATGGCCCTGTCGCGCGTGTCCTTGTCGGGCCATTCGATCCAGCTGAAAACGACGGCTTCATCCTCCGTTGCCTGAACGGCCTTTCGGAAGTCAGTCAGCTTGCCGTCGGGAACATCATCTTCCCAGCATTCGAGGATGCGGGTCGCGCCCAACTCCATGAACATGCCGTCGCCGATATTTGCGTGTGTGATGAACTTGTCCCGGTTCGCCTTGGGCACCGCAATCACAAAACCATCCAGATATGCCATGTCACCATCTCCTCGTGTCAGGTCGCATCACGGTCATTGTCACTGGTTTTCTTTATTGTTTTCGGGTTCCGCCCTGCCGGAACAGCATCTCGAAATAGCGTTTCAGGTGCGCGACATTTTCACGCGCAATCTCCGGCCCACCCTTGGCCTTTGCGAGTACGAAGCTGCCCTGCAGTACGGCCTGAATGTGGAGCGAAAGGCTCTTTGATGAGACTCCACTCACGCCATGAAGTTCCATCGCTTCATCGATATCGGCTTGGACTTTCGTCGCATTTCCGGAAATGCTGGCATCACAGGCAGCGCGGATGGCGGGGCTGGAGAGAAAGGCTTCCTGCACCATGGTGCCCGCCACACAACTGAACTGCTCGGGTCCGCCGTCCAGCAACGAGAGCCGGAAATCAATATAGCCCAGCACGCGGTCCAAGGGGTCGGGATGCGCATGATAGGGGGCGCTGTCAAAGAAACTGCTGGTAGACGATGACCAATAGTCCGCCGCCGCCACGCCAAGTGCTTCTTTCGATGCGAAATGGTGGAAGAAGGCGCCTTTGGTCACGCCCGCTTCAGCGCACAACTGATCCACCGAAGTTCCGGCAAAGCCCTGCGCGCGCACCAGCTTGACCGCTGCCTCCAGCAGTTTGTCGCGCGCGGTGACAGGCGTGGGGCGAAAGGTGCGACTCGTCTCCATGGGCAAAACATACCAACCGGTCGGTATGAGTCAAATCCATGCCGACGCTCATCGCCCTAAAGTCTCCATTGGCCTTGCTTTCCGTTGCGCGCGCGTCCTATGGGCAAGGTTCACGTGAACGTAAGAGAAGACGCGTCGATCCATGACCGATTTGCCCAACGTCCAGCCCGGCTCCACCACCATCCTGCCCGCACCCGATATCAAGGTGAACGTGCGCGACGTGTTCGGCATTGATGTCGACATGGAATGCCCGGCCTTTTCGGTCGCCGATGAGCGGGTGCCTGATCTTGACCCGAGCTATGTTTTCGATCCGGACACGACGCTCGCGATCCTCGCGGGCTTTGCCTATAACCGCCGTGTGATGGTGCAGGGCTATCACGGCACGGGTAAATCGACGCATATCGAGCAGGTGGCCGCGCGCCTGAAATGGCCGTGCATCCGCATCAACCTCGACGCGCACATCAGCCGTATCGATCTCATCGGTCGCGATGCCATCGTCCTGAAGGACGGCCAGCAGGTCACCGAATTCCGCGAAGGTCTGCTGCCCTGGGCACTGCAGACGCCGACCGCGCTCGTGTTCGATGAATATGACGCCGGTCGCCCGGACGTGATGTTCGTCATCCAGCGCGTGCTGGAAACCGAAGGCAAGCTGACGCTGCTCGACCAGAACCGCGTCATCCGCCCGAGCCCGTGGTTCCGCATGTTTGCCACCGCCAACACGGTCGGCCTTGGCGATACGAGCGGGCTGTATCACGGCACCCAGCAGATCAACCAGGGCCAGATGGACCGCTGGAACATCGTCGTCGGCCTCAACTATCTGCCCGCCGATGTGGAAACCGAGATCGTCTCGGCCAAGTCGAAGGACACCGATCCCGCCCTCATCGCGAACATGGTGAAGGTGGCGGACCTCAGCCGTCAGGGCTTCATCAACGGTGATATCTCAACCGTCATGAGCCCACGTACCGTCATCACCTGGGCGCAGAACACCGCGATCTTCAAGGATCCGGGCTTTGCCTTCCGCCTGTCGTTCCTCAACAAGTGCGACGAAGCCGAGCGTGCGCTTGTGGCCGAATATTATCAGCGCGTCTTCGGCAAGGATCTGCCGGAAAGCGTTGTGGGCAAGGCGTAAGGGCAAAACATGGCACAGGGTCCGCGCACGCTTTACGAAAAGATCTGGGACGCGCACGTCGTTGACCGGCGTGATGACGGCACTTGCCTCATCTTCATCGACCGGCACCTCGTTCATGAAGTGACGAGCCCGCAGGCCTTTGAAGGGCTGCGCACGGCGGGCCGCAAGGTGCGTCGTCCGGACCTGACACTGGCTGTGCCCGACCACAATTTGCCGACCACCGCGCGTCTTGATGCTGCGGGCAAGCACATCCCGATTGCCGATCCGGAAAGTGCTGCGCAGTTGGCAGCACTTGAAGCAAATGCGCCCGCCTTTGGCATCCGCTATATCGGCGCGACTGACCGTGAGCAGGGCATTGTCCATGTCGTGGGGCCGGAACAGGGCTTTTCGCTGCCCGGCACGACCATCGTCTGTGGTGACAGCCACACCGCCTGCCATGGCGGGCTGGGTGCGCTGGCATTCGGCATTGGCACGAGCGAGGTCGAGCATGTGCTCGCCACACAGACGCTGCTGCTCAAACAGTCGAAGACGATGGAAGTCCGCGTTGAGGGCGAAGTCGGCCCCGGCGTGACTGCCAAGGACATCGTGCTTGAAATCGTCCGCCGCACGGGCGCTGCAGGCGGCACCGGCTATGTCATCGAATATACCGGCTCTGCGATCCGTAACCTGTCGATCGAAGGTCGCCTGACCGTCTCGAACATGGCGATTGAAGGTGGCGCGCGCGCGGGCCTCATCGCGCCGGACGAAGTGACGTTCGCCTATCTCAAGGGCCGCCCGATGGCGCCAAAGGGGGCGGATTGGGACAAGGCGGTTGCCTATTGGAAGAGCCTCGCGACCGATGCGGGCGCGACCTACGACAAGACGGTCATCATCGATGCTTCCGAAATTGCGCCGAACGTCACTTGGGGAACGAGCCCCGAAGACGTCGTGGCGATCACGGGCGTAGTGCCTGATCCGATGAGCTTTGCCGATCCCTCGAAGCAGACGGCTGCACAAAAGTCGCTCGACTATATGGGCCTCGTGCCCGGCCAGCGGATGCAGGATGTGGATGTGCAGAACATCTTCATCGGAAGCTGCACCAACAGCCGCATCGAAGACCTGCGCGCCGCTGCCGCCGTGCTCAAGGGCCGCAAAAAGGCGGACAATGTGAAATGGGCCATTGTCGTGCCGGGCTCGGGTCTGGTGAAGGCACAGGCCGAGGCCGAAGGGCTTGACCGCATCTTCATCGAGGCAGGCCTTGAATGGCGCGAGCCGGGCTGCTCGGCCTGTCTTGGCATGAACCCGGACAAGGTGCCTGCGGGCGAGCGTTGCGCGTCGACCAGCAACCGCAATTTCGTGGGCCGTCAGGGCCCGGGCGCACGCACGCATCTCGTTTCGCCGGCCATGGCGGCGGCGGCAGCGGTGACTGGCAAACTCACCGATGTGCGTGAGCTGACCCGCTAGACCGTTTCGTCAGCGGGGTCTTCGGCGGGCTCTTCTTCCTCAGGGTCAGGCGCTGGCGCGGGCTTTGCCGCTGGCGGCGCAGTCGCATTGGCGGGCGCCTTGTCTTCATCGTGCAGCGGCGTCAGGTCTTCAGCGCCCGAACCGGCCTTGCGGCCCAATATCCAGCCCTGTCTGTCAACCGGCACTTCGGCGCCCTTAGCGGGAAACAGTCCGTCAAACCTGCCCTCGCGCCACAAAAGAACGCCGAGCGTTATGGCAAAGGTGAGGATGGCCAGCACGATGATGGTCACAGGCCGCGTCAGGGCGGGTTCGTCTTCAGCGTCGGTCATCGGTCGGCCAAAGGTCGTCGGGCCGATGTCGCGCGTCAGGTCCTCCCGGTAGCGTTGCTGCCGGTCTTCTGCCGATCCACGGGGAGCAGAGCGTTCCGCCGCTGCCCGTGCCCGGTCCACAAGGCGGTTTCCGGCCATGACATTGTTATCATGGCCGGAAAGGGATCAATGAAAGGTTAAACTGCGCGGCGCCTTAGCCGCCCATGAAGCCGAACATGTGCCCGGCAACCTTGCGCATCTGGATCTGTTCCGAGCCTTCGGTGATGCGGTAGCGGCGGTGGTGGCGATAAATGTGCTCGAACGGCTTGTGGCGCGAATAGCCGATGCCGCCATGCACCTGCATCGCAAAGTCAGCGGCTTCGCAGCACAGGCGGTTTGCGCGATAGTTGCACATCGAGACCTTGTCCGAGAGGCGGATGGCGACTTCGGGCTTGGTCATCGTGTCCATCTGGGCGGCCGTCTTCCAGATCAGCAGGCGGAGCATTTCGGCTTCGGTCTGGAGTTCGACGAGCGGGAACTGGATGCCCTGATTGACGGCAAGCGCCTTGCCGAAGGGCTTGCGCTCCTGCGCATATTTGATCGATTCATCGATGCAATATTGCGCAGCCCCCAGCGACGATGCTGCCTGACGGATGCGGTTTTCATGGACGAAGTGCTGCGCCACGGCGAGGCCTTCGTCGAGCTTGCCGAGCAGCGCGGTCTCGGGAACCCACACATTATCGTACGAGCATTTCGGGTGGTCGGTGGGCATGTTGAACGTCCAGAGATATTCCCCCACCGTAAAGCCCGGTGCATCGGTCGGCACGACGAGGCACGAGATGCCGCGCGCCTTGCCGTCTTCACCATTGGTGCGCGCAAAGGTCATCACATGCGTCGCGACATGGAGGCCCGTGGTCCACATCTTGTTGCCGTCGATGCGATAGCCGGCCACACCGTCGCGCACTTCGGGCACGGCGCGCGTGTCCATGTGCGTCGCGTCAGAGCCGTGATGCTCTTCGGTCAGGCCGAAGGCCCAGCGCATGTTCCCTGCGAGCATTTCCGGAATATAGTCGCGGCGCTGCTGCTCGGTGCCAAAGTCCCGCAGCATGAGCACCTGAACGAGGTTGCCGACAATCGAGCTTTCATTCTGAAGATCATTGTGGAGGCCAAGACCCTTGGCTGCCAGATGATGGCGGATGACGGCCATGGCGAGGTTGGACCCGTCCTTGCCGCCAAATTCCTTGGGAATGGCAAAGCGGTAATGCCCGGCGGCGTCTGCCCGGCGGCGCATTTCGGTCAGCAGTTCTTCCCATTCATGGCGGGGCAGGCCGTCATTGTCCCAATCGGTGCGCGCCCATTCACGACGATGGTCGAAGAAGCGCTCATTATCGTCCTGCGCCTGAAGCGGCTTGATCTCGCGGTCGATGAAGGCATCGAGCTCCGCGAGATAGTCATTAATGTCCTGGGGAATGTCGAACAGCATTTCAGTCAGTCCTCTCTTTTGATCGATATCGTGTTGCCGGATTGCCCGGTCGTCAGGCTTTGTTCTGGGTCAAAATCAGGCAGCGGCGGTCCACTTCTTGCGGGCCGCGGCAAGTGCTGCATATTTGGGAACATCGTTCGCCAGCTTGGCAAGGGCGGCCTTGGGCAGCCGCGCGAGCAGGCCGGGCGAGGCGAGTGTCATGCGACCGGCAAGGATGTCGTCAGCGAGCGCCTTGTCATGCACCTCGATGGGGTTTTCCTGCTCGCGGATGAGCATGCCGAGCGCGTTCATCGCAACGGCAGCCATGAACTTGCTGCGCCCTTCGGCCTTGGCCTTGATGTCGCTGTCGATCCATTCGCGCACGGCTTCGAGCAGCTCGACCGAGGAAGGCTCCCCCTGGCGCCGGGCAGGTGGCGGTGGATCAAGCGTGATGGGGATGCGCTGCGTTTCGGGCGCGTCGTCTTCAAGCAGCAACAGCAGATCAAGCTCATTCTCGCTGGTGCGGCGACCGATAACGGCGCGCTCAAGGCTGCGGTCAACGCCACTGCGCCAGATGTCCCCCATCTGGATGCAGCCAAGCGCCCACCAGAGCGTGCGATAGACGAGCCAGAAACGGAAGCGCGCGCGGTCAACAATGCCACCACCCGAGGCTTCATAAGCGGCAAAATAGCTGTCGAGATCAGCACAGCCAAAAGCAGGCTTGTCGATATGGCCGAAGCGCCACACGGTCATGCAGCCATAGGCAAGGTCTTCATGCGCATCGCCCCAGTGCGCCAGCTCCCAATCGAGCACCACGGCAAGGCCATCGGGGGCGACCATCACATTGCCCATGCGCAGGTCGCCATGGACGAGGCGCGGCTCGGCAGGCGCGGGCAGATTGTCTTCACACCATTTGAGCGCCAGCGCGATGATCGGGCGGTCACCGCCATAAGCGATGAAGCGCTTGCGCAGTTCGCCCAGCGCCTCGGCTGTGTCCATGAAGGGCAGCGGAATGTCGTCACGCGGAGTGATGGCGTGGATGCGCGCCATTTCGCGCGCGAGGTCCGCGATGAGGCTCTCGGGCGGGTTGGCGAGGATCTTCGCGGGGTTCACCTCGGCCTCGACGCGCTTCATCACATAGCCGGTGCCGAGATCATCATCGGCATGGAGTTCACCGACGACTTCGGGGGCAAGCACGCCACCCGCGCGTGCGGCGCGAACGAGTGCTGCTTCCACATCATGGCCAAAGGGGCGCCCTTCCATCATTTCAGCAGACGGCGCACGGCGCAGCACATAGCCTGCCCCACCCCAGTCGAATGACCAGCTCTCCATATTGGCGCCGCCAGACAGGCGCGCGAGGTTGGACAGCGGCAATGTCGCGCCACCGGCCATGCGGGCAAGCGCCCGGGCGAGCAATTCGGGATCGAGACTCACAGGTCCTCCTTGGTGTTCCGGGCGGGGGAGCGGCCCTGCCAATAATCGAATGTGGCGCGCTGGATGCGGTCCAGAAAGGCGCGGGCCTCGCTGCCGGTCCATTGCCCCTGATAGTCGCGGCGTCCCGTCCACCAGCCTTGGCCCGGCAGCCGATCACTCTCGCGCACGACAAGCGCTGCCAGCTCGGGCTGGCCGGCAGCGGCAGCCCTGCGGTCCACTTCGTCAAGCGTCCGGCACAACGCGCGCATCTTTGGCCGCGTGAAGCGGAAACCGAGCGTAAGGAGCATTTCGGAATAGCTGACGTCGCGGCGCTCGGCGGCGATGATCTGCAACAGCTTTTCAATGCGCGCGACATCGGCGAGCGCGCCCGCGACATTCTGTCCGTCGTCCAGAAATTCGTCGATCATGCGCGCCATCATGCCTGAAGCACGCGGCGGCTCAAGCACCTGCGCAGTCAGAGAAGCAATTTGCCGCCGACGATGAGCAGAACCACCGCCATCAGCGGACGCAGCACCTTGTCCGAAGCCCCGCTGCCGAAATAGCTGCCAAGGATCACGCCGGGGATCGAGCCCGCGAGCAGGCTGAGCAGCAGCACGGTATCGACATTGCCCAGAAACCAGTGGCCTGCACCCGCGACCAGCGTCAGCGGCACCGCGTGCGCGATGTCCGAGCCGACGATGCGTGCCGTTGGCAAGAGCGGGTAGAGAACCAGCAGCACCGTGACGCCCACAGCCCCTGCGCCGACCGAGGAGATCGACACCAGAAAGCCCAGCACCGCGCCCAGCAGCACGGTTGGCCAGATGCGGCCCGTCATATGGTGCGATTCGGTCCAGGGCCGTGCGCGCGACACCAGCTTGTCGCGGAAGAGAACCGCGACTGCCGTGATGATCAGCATCGTACCAAGGATTGGGAGAATGAGCTTGCTCGTCGCGTCCGATGGCGTGCCGATGAGGTGCAGGGCAAGCAGCGTTATCGCCGCTGCAGGCACGCTGCCGCTCGCCAGACGGCGCACGATCTTCCAGTCCACCGTCTCGCGCCAGCCATGCACCGCCGAGCCAACCGATTTGGTGATCGCCGCATAGAGCAGATCGGTGCCAACTGCGGTCGCCGGATGAAAGCCGAAAAGGAGCACCAGCAGCGGCGTCATCAGCGACCCGCCACCCACGCCGGTCATCCCGACCAAAATGCCGACCAGCAGACCCGCAACGGACTGAAGCGGATTGAAATGCTCCATTGGTTCCCATCCCCGTGACGCTGCACGAATCTTCGCGAGCGTGGCGGACCATAGTCCCGCCCGCGCCGGGCAACAGCAACATTGTTGTTTCCCGCGCAAAGCGCAGCTTTAGGGCGCGCGCCTCAAGCATCGAGCTGCTTTTCGAGAATGACGAAGTAGAGATCATCGCGCTTGGGCGCTCCAAAGCGCGCGTCGCCATAAGGAAAGGGCGCTGTTTCGCCATTAGGGGCGTAGCCGCGCCGCTCATACCAGGCGATCAGTTCGGGGCGCTGGGCAATCACCGTCATCCGCGCGTGCCCAAGCCCCCAAGCCTTGGCAATGTGCCGCTCGGCCTGATCGAGTACGTCGCGGCCAATGCCTTGCCCCTGAAGGGTCGGGCGGACCGAAACAGTGCCGACATAGCCATAGCCCTGCCGTCGCTCGACGGTGACGCAGGCGATGAGCGTGCCATCCTCTTCGGCAACAAGCAGCGTCTGGTCCGCTTGTGCGAGCGTCTCCGCCAGCATCTCCCGGTTGATGCGGTTGCCGCCGAGCAGATGCTCCTCGGTCGTCCAGCCCGCACGGCTGGCTTCGCCGCGATAAGCAGACTCGATGAGTTGCTCGAGCGCGGGGATGTCCGCTTGGATTGCTTCTCGCCAGACGCGCATGGGTCGCGTCAGGCGATCATGCCAGCAAGGCGGCTCCTGATGATGTCTTCGGCCTGCGCCATGATGCGGTCGATAAGCTCCTTGCAGGTCGGAATGTCATGGATGAGCCCGGCAACCATGCCGCAGCTCCAGGCGCCTGCATCCATCTCGCCATCCTGAAGGATGCGCGGATAGACGCCCGCGACTTCGGGAGCGATGTCTTCAAATTTGATGCTGGCGCCAAGCTCGCGTTCCTTCTGCAACAGGCGCTCGACCCCGGCATTGGTCAGCACGCGCTCGGTGTTGCGCAGCGGACGCATGACGAGGCGGGTGTCGAGTTCGGATGCGGCGAGTAGCGCCTGCTTCACATTCTCATGCACGGGCGCTTCCTTGGTCGCAATGAAGCGCGTGCCCATGTTCATGCCTTCCGCGCCAAGCGAAAGGGCCGCCACAAGGCTGCGGCCATCGGCCATGCCGCCCGAGGCGACAAAGGGAATTTCCAGCTCTTCAGCTGCACGCGGCAGCAGGATGAAATTGGGGACGTCATCTTCGCCCGGATGGCCGCCGCACTCAAAGCCATCGACCGAGACGGCATCGCAGCCAATTGCCTGAGCCTTGAGCGAATGGCGCACCGAGGTGCATTTGTGGATGACCTTGATGCCCGCGTCCTTGAGATAAGGCAGCACGCTTTGCGGGTTGTTGCCCGCGGTTTCCACCACTTTCACGCCGCCGTCGATGATCGCCTTCACCATGCCCTGATAGTCGGGCTGGTTGACGACGGGCAGGAAGGTCAGGTTCACGCCGAAGGGCTTGTCGGTCATGTCCTTGCACTTCGCGATTTCATTCGCGAGGTCGGCGGCCGACTTCTGGGTCAGCCCGGTGATGATGCCGAGGCCACCCGCGTTCGACACCGCCGCTGCCATTTCCGCAAAGCCCACATAGTGCATCCCGCCCTGGATGATGGGGTGCTGAATGCCGAACAGTTCGGTGATGCGGGTCTTCATGGCAGCGAATCCTCTCTTTGTGTCGTTTGCAGGCGACACTGTGCAGCGTTTACGTAAACGTCAAGCTGTCAGAGGCATCAGTATTGGCAAGGAGACCTGTCGGGCGCGTCAGCCTGTCGTGACGCGCACCGGAACCGAAAGAACCTGGTTCACGAAGGGATGCGCCTCGCGCACGACCTTGTCCGCCAGTTCGACGCGCATGTTGCGCTTGGCCATTTCCTCGATGAGCGTCGCGATCTGGAGTTCCGCAAGACGCGCGCCGACGCAGCGATGGACGCCATAGCCGAAGGAAAGGTGGCGGCGCGCATTTTCGCGGTCGGCGATGAAGCGGTCTCCATCGGCGAAGAATTCCTCGTCGCGGTTGGCGGCGACATACCACATGCCGATCTTGTCGCCCGCCTTGAACTGGTGGCCGCGAAACTCATGATCCTCGGTCACCGTTCGGCGCATGTGCGCGACGGGCGATTGCCAGCGGATGACTTCGCTCGCCGCATTGCCCGCCAGCGCCGGGTTGGCGAGCACCTTGTCCCATTCCTCGGGCCAGCGCGTGATGGCGTCGATCAGCCCTGACATCGAGTTGCGTGTCGTGTCGTTTCCGCCGACGATGAGCAGCGCCATGTTGCCGATGAACTCGACCTGATCCATCTTCGAGAGCGCGTTGGAGTGGATCATCATCGACAGAAGATCTGGCGTCGGTTCGGCGGCCAGCCGCTCCTGCCAGAGCGCGAAGAACTTCATCGCCATTTCGAACATCATGACCTGACGTTCCTGCTGATGGTTCTTGATCATGTCGAGCGAGGTGATCGCGTCCGACCAGACGGGCAGCTTGTGGCGCTCCTCCCACGGGAAGTCGAACAGGATGGCGAGCATGTCGGTGGTGAGATCAATCGACACGGTCTTCACCCAGTCAAACACTTCGCCCTTGGGCAGCGAGTCCAGCCGCTTTGCAGTCCGTTCGCGGATGCTGCCGGCAAGGCGCGTCATTTCCGATGGCGTGAAGGCGGGGGCGACGACGCGGCGCTTTTCGGTATGGCGCGGCGGGTCCATCGCGATGAACATTTCCATCCGGTTGGATTCAGCCGTACTCGGCTCCACGAAATCGGAGTCGACCAGCGAAATGCCCCCGCGCTCCATTTCCGAGGAATAGCGCAGCGGCAGCGCCTCCACCTCTACAATGTCCTTGTAGCGGGTGAGCGACCAATAGGCGCCGAACTCGCTGTCAGCGGTATAGTGGATGGGTGCTTCGTGGCGCAGGCGGCGCATCACGTCATGCACCGAGCCATCGGCAAAGCGGGCCGGTGATGCGGGGTGGATGGTCGCCAGATCGCTCTCGGCAATGCTCGTCATGTCAGGCTCTCCTCGGGTTGTTTTGCGGCGGTGATTGTTTCTCCGCCCAGATTGGCGACCAGACGCTCCAGAAGCGCGCCAAGGGTCGCGATGTCGTGCGGCGCAAGGCCGTCAAAGGTGCGCGCCAGCATATCGTCGATTATCTCGCGCAAGCCCGGCAGCAGCTCATGCGCGCGCGGTGTGGCGGCGATCTTCCAGACGCGCCTGTCGTCGGGATTGGGCTGGCGCGTCACGAGCTGCTTGCGCTCCATGATGTCGACCGTGTTGCCAACGCTGGCGCGCTCCAGTTCCAGCACGCGGGCGAGTTCGCTCTGGGTGATGCCTTCATAGCGCATCACATAGGCCAGCAGCCGCCATTGCGTGCGGCTCAAATCAAACTCCGCGAGCGCCTCGTCGATCCGGCGGCTGAGCAGGCGGACGATTTCATCGAAGCGAAAGCTCAGCGCTTCAAGGCTGTTGGGAAAGGCGGCGGACGTCATCTCAGGCAAGGTGAGCCCTGCCGGATGATTCGTCAACTATCTTACATTATATGATCTTACGAAGTGAGTTGCGCGTGCACCGCCTTGGCGAACAGGCGGCC
>Ga0116191_1002664_pt1 | contig 13463 bp, 14 predicted proteins | sample AD_UKC111_MetaG_FD_89897 | JGI IMG/M metagenome (GOLD analysis project Ga0116191, IMG submission 89897) | Active sludge microbial communities of municipal wastewater-treating anaerobic digesters from Hong Kong - AD_UKC111_MetaG | ecosystem: Engineered > Bioreactor > Anaerobic > Digestate...
CCAATATTGATGTCGTTGCTAAAAGTTTAAATTCTGTATACAAAAATCAATCTTACCCAACGGTTTTAATATCCGATGGAAATCAAACTTCTGGTGAAGATTATGTTTTCACTTTCAACCCAAATAATAAAGTTTTTCCTTTAGTTGTTGGTGATACAACGGCAAATTTTGATTTGAAAATCGCTCAACTGAATGTGAATAAATATGCTTTTCACAAAAATAAATTTCCCGTAGAAGTCTTTTTGAATTATAACGGAACTAAATCTGTTAATGCTAATTTCAAAATTACACTTGGAAATTCGGTTTTAAATGAACAAACCGTTGCGTTTTCTCCAAATAAAAAATCAGTAAATCTTAATGTTTTACTACCAGCTGATAAAGTTGGTTTGCAGTTATTGAAAGCAACAATATCATCTAAAGAGCAAGAAAAAAATGTTTACAATAACACAAAGAATTTTGCTGTTGAGGTTATTGATCAAAAAACAGAAATTGCTTTGATATCTTCCATTTCACATCCAGATTTAGGAGCGATAAAACGTAGTATAGAAACTAATGCACAACGTAAAGTAACTATATTCAAACCAAATGAAATCAAATCAATAGAGAATTACAACGTTTTGATTTTGTATCAGCCAAATGTTTCATTCAAGTCAATTTTTGACCAAAACAAAAATGCCAGAATTAACACATGGATTATAACTGGAAACAATACGGATTTTAATTTTTTAAACCAAAATCAAGATGGTTTTGAGTTTAAAACGAGTTCACAAAAAGAAGATTATTTGGCAACTTTTAATGCCCAATTTAATTTGTTTGCATTGGATAATATTGGCTTTGAGCAATTTCCGCCTTTGGAAAACGCTTATGGAACAATTACTTCAAAGTCTAATGCTACTACTTTGCTTTCATCATCTATTCGTGGTATAGAAACAAATCAACCTTTGATGGTTTTTAGCGAAGAAAAAGGCTCTAGAAATGCATTTCTATTCGGTGAAAACATCTGGAAATGGCGAGCAGAAAGTTATTTACAGAAAAAGAGTTTTGAAGATTTTGATATTTTTTTGGACAAAACAATTCAATTTTTAGCATCAAATAATTCAAGAAAATCACTAGTTGTTACACATGAAAGGTTTTACAACTCTGGTGAAAATATTGAAATCAACGCTCAATATTTTAACAAAAACTATGAACTCGACGAAAAAGCTCGTTTGACAATCAGCGTTACTAATACCAAAACAAAGGCTGTAAAAAAATACGATTTATTGCGAACTTCAAATGCTTTCAAAGTAAACCTTGATGGACTATCAGCTGGAAATTATAGTTTTACAATAAAAGAATTAAATTCAAATTCTTCATACTCGAGTACTTTTGAAGTTTTGGATTTTGATATTGAAAAGCAATTTGTAAATCCTGATTTGAATAAATTGAAGCAACTTGCTTCTCAAACTAAAGGTTCAGTTTACATGCCAAATCAAGTGGATGCTTTGATTAAGAAATTATTGGATGACGAGAATTATAAAGCTATTCAAAAAACAATTGTAAAAAAATCTCCTTTAATCGACTGGATTTGGTTGTTGGTATTAATAGCTGTTTCGCTAGCTACAGAATGGTTTGTTAGGAAATATAATGGACTGTTGTAGAATAGGTTAAAAATTCATATAATTGTATGATCAACATCAATTATATGAAAGCACTTGTCAATTTTCTATCTTTATTAATCTTTTTTTTATTTAATCTATCTTTTTCACAAGAAATAAATTTTCAGAAAAATAATTTTTCTGATAGTATTTCGATTAGTAAAAATATTCCAGATTTAGCAAAGCAAGTTATCAATGTTTATAAAGATCAAAATTTAGCTAATTACAATGATAATTTATTTAGGTTAAAATTAGTTGCCAAAGAATATAGTTCTATCACAACTTTATTGAGAGAAACTTGTCAAGCAACGTACAATGACAGCATTTCCAATAGAGGTGTTGGTTTTGCATATAGAGTTTATGCAAACACGATGAATAATAATCCAAAAGACAAAACTGATTTTGCATCAAAATTTAAAAACCAGTTTTATAAAGTTTATAACTCTTTGGATGAAAAAAATCAAGTTACAGCCGAAATGTATTATGACAGGAATTTAAGTGAACTTAAAACTGTTTTTTATGATAAATTAAAATCAATTGAAAATAAAACCAAAATATCTACCGAAGAAGCAATAGAAGTCTGCCGTGCTTATTGTAGTTACAATACATTTTCATCAACACTTGTTAACGCTAAAGAAATCATTACCACAATTGCTAATCAAAAATACATTATTGATGAAAATATTCTACTCACAATGTCTGATGGTGGAACCATAGCGGCAACATTGGTTCGAAACAAAAAAATAGACACACCTCAGCCAGTCGTTTTAATGTTCAACATCTATGCAGGTGCAGACTTGTCAACGTGTAAAGATATCGCAACTAGAGGTTTTATCGGAGTTATTGCAAATCCGAGAGGAAAAAGATTAAGCAATAATAATATAGAACCATTTGAACATGATGCAAATGATACTTACGAGGTTATAGATTGGATCAGTAAACAAAGTTGGTGTAATGGGAAAATAGGAATGTATGGTGGAAGTTATTTAGGTTTTACTCAATGGAGTGCTACAAAAAAAATGCATCCAGCATTAAAAACCATTGTACCCCAAGTAGCTGTAGGTGCTGGCATCGATTATCCAATGCAAAATGGTGTTTTTATGAGTTATATGCTCCAATGGATACATTTTGTAACGAATAACAAATTAATAGATTTAAAAGAATTTAATGACGAACGATGGGAAAAACTCAATGAAAATTATTTTAAAAAGGGAATAGCTTTTAGGGATTTAGATAAATTAGACGGAAGACCAAATGAAATTTTTCAGCGTTGGTTGAACCATCCAAATTATGATGAATATTGGCAGAAGATGACTCCTCAAAAAGGGGAATTTTCAAAAATAAATATTCCAATATTAACTATAACAGGTTATTATGATGATGACCAACTAGGTGCTATGCATTACTATAAAGAATATATGAAGTGGAATAAATCAAACAATAATTATTTACTTATTGGACCTTATGACCATTTTGGTGCCCAAGGTTTTCCTCTGGCAGAATTAATTGATTATAAAATTGATGAGACAGCAAATATACCTATTATTGACATTGTGTTTGATTGGTTTAATTTCACTCTGAAAGATGGAAAAAAACCTGAAATTCTGAAAGATAAAGTTAATTTTCAGTTGATGGGCGCTAATTCTTGGAAACATGTTCCTTCTATTGATAAAATGTCTGACGATAAATTTGTACTTTATTTGAATAAAAGTAATAATGAAGGAAAATTTATTTTGCAAAACGAAAAAAATGGAAATACTATTAAGCAAATAATCGATTTCAAAGACAGAAACTTTATGCCTAAATATAGTAAAATTAGTTATTGTGGTTTTGATATGTTGCAACCTGAAAAATTACCAGAGCAACCAAATATGATTGTTTTTGAAAGCGAACCTTTGACAGATGATATTGCTATTACTGGTGCTGCGATTGCTAATCTAGAATTTACTTGTAATAAAAAAGATGTTGATATTGCCTTTCAATTATATGAAAAAACTCCTGATGGGAAATATTTTGCATTGAGTAATAATTTGGCAAGAGCAAGTATGGCTAAGGATAACACAAAACGAAATTTACTAATGCCTGGTAAAAAGCAAAATATTTTATTTGAAAATAACTTTATGGCTTGCAAGCAGTTGAAAAAAGGAAGTAGTATTGTAATCTTATTGGGTATTAATAAAAGCCAATCATGGCAAATAAATTACGGAACAGGAAAAGATGTGAGTGACGAGTCTATTCTCGATGCCGAAATTCCATTAGAAATAGAATGGACAGGTAACAGCTATTTTTCTATTCCAATTTCTAGAAAATAACTATTCTTTCTTCTTTTGTTTTACAGCAGATTTATAAAGCGGAATGAAATAGGAAACCGTATAATTGAAACCAACGCCAAAATCACCATTATAAGTTCTGTGAAATCCGGGTATATATAGATTTTCAAAGTTATTTGGTTGTTTTTGCGAAAACATTCTGTTCAATCGAAAGCTAAAACCTACGTACAAGTTGTTGAAAATTTCTGCTTTAACACCAGCAACTACTTCTGCCCAATGTGCTGTTAATCCTGTGAATTTTTCACCTGATGTTATTAAATCTTGTTGGCCAAAATAGGGATTAGGATTGTAAATGCTGTAGCTATTTAACGTTTGACTAAAACTGCTAAATCCATAGCGTAGCCCAACATAGATTTGGTTTTCCATATCGAGCCAGTTTTCATAAGCATTATAATCAAAACCTACTCGAATGTATGAACCTTTTGTAGTGAAATTTAACTGTACATCATCTACCGTTTTACTTTCATTACCAATTTCTGCTGCCAAATAATATTTTCTGGTTAATCTATAATCTCCAGTAATTTCTATTCCTCGGTAATCTTTTTCATAAAAACTGCGAGTAAGTTTGAATAAATCAACTCCTAATCTTATTCCATAGCGTTCAGTTTTTGCTACAGCACTATCTTTTTTAGTCTCTTGTGCAAATCCACCAAAAAAAGCTAACAGTATACAGCCATTAAAAAAATACTTTAACATGAGTTTCATTTTCAGTGGTAATTGAGTGAGTATTAATAACTATATTTTGCATCCATAATCCATCAGGAGTTGTTGCGTCTGTCAATGATATTCCACTTGGGTTATCTAGCTCAAAAACAGTTTTATATCCACAAGCTCTTGATACATAGACAGTGTTTCGGACATAATTAAATTCTAAAAAATCTTCGTTAAGTAAAGAAGAACTACTGCTATTAAGCACAAAACTATATTGAGTTGTATCAGAATCAAGTTTTAAAGGAAGTTCTATTTTACTTACTCCGCTAAAGGTATCTAAAGCGTCAGTTTGTCCTACACCTGTAACTTTTAGACTGGTTACATTTTTTAAAACCGATGGATTTGTAATATCATAAAATTCAATAATCAATCGTGGAGTAGTTTCATCAGTACAAATGTCATCTTTCTCACAACCGTTTATGAAGAAAGTCAAGGCTAATAGGAAAATTATCTTTTTCATTTATTGAATAAATTATCTTTTTTCCAAAAGTACAACATTTTCTACATGATGCGTTTGAGGAAACATATCTACTGGTCTTACTCTGGTAACTTTATATTCTTCATCCATCAATGCCAAATCTCTAGCTTGTGTTGCAGAGTTACAACTTACATACACAATTTTTGGTGCTCCAATTTTCAATAATTGCTCAACAACATCTTTGTGCATGCCATCTCGTGGCGGATCAGTAATCACAACATCTGGTTTGCCGTGTTGCGCAATGAATGCATCATTGAAAACATTTTTCATATCACCTACAAAAAATTCACAATTGGTTATAGAGTTTCGCTTAGCATTTTCTTTTGCATCTGCAATTGCTTCTGGAACTGCTTCTACACCAATAACTTTTTGAGCTTTTTTGGAAACAAATTGTGCAATGGTTCCTGTTCCTGTGTATAAATCATAAACAACTTCATTGCCTGTTAATCCTGCGAACTCTCTAGTTATTTTGTAGAGTTCATAGGCTTGTGCCGAATTGGTTTGATAAAATGATTTAGCATTTATACTAAAAAATAAACCTTCCATCTCTTCCAAAATATAATCTCTTCCTTTGAATAGTTTAATATCTTGGTCATATAAAGTGTCATTTGCCTTACTATTAATGACGTATTGCAAAGAAGTAATAGAAGGAAAAGTTTCAGCAATATGATTGAGTAGAAGTTCTCTTTTTTCTTTATTTTCTTTAAAAAATTGAATTAAAACCATAATCTCACCAGTAGATGCGGTTCTAATCATCAAGGTTCTAAGTAATCCTTCTTGATTGCGGGCATCAAAAAAAGGCAATTCATTTTCAACAGAAAAACGCTTTATTTCATTGCGAATAGCATTGGATGGATCTTCTTGAAGATGGCACTTTGTAATATCCAAAATCTTATCCCACATTTTTGGGATATGAAAGCCTAAAGCATTTTTATCGTCAAAATTATCTCCCGATTGAATTTCTTTTTCGGTCATCCATCTAGAATTTGAAAATCCAAACTCCATTTTGTTTCGGTAAAAAAAATGTTTTTCTGAACCTAAAATATTCTCAAATTCAGGCAATTCAATTTTACCAATTCGTTTAAGGTTGTTGTAAACTTCTTGATTTTTGTAGAACAATTGTTGTTGATAGTTCATGTTTTGCCATTTGCAACCACCACAAACTCCAAAGTGCTGACAAACGGGTTCAATTCTATTAGAAGATAATTGATGAAATTTTATCGCTTTTCCTTCGTAATAGGCTTTTCTCTTTTTGAAAGTTTGAACATCTACAACGTCACCAGGAACAACGTTTGGTAAAAAAATCACTTTACCATCTGGTGCTTTTGCAACAGATACACCTTTTGCTCCTGCATCTGTAACGGTTATGTTTTCAAAAATTACTTTGTTAGCTTGCTTTCTTCCCATTGCGCAAAAGTAAGGATTGAAAGTATTATTTAGAAGTATTTCAATAAAAATTGAATTTTAAGAGTATGATTTTATTCAAATAAATTTAAAATTATCACCTGAAAAAACATCTTATATACCTTAATTTTAACATTAACTTTTTTATTCAATCAAATAAGTGTAACTTTAATAAATTAAACTTAGAATTAGCAAATGAATATGCATTTAGCACTTTTGAGAGGAATTAATGTCTCTGGAAAGAACATCATTAAAATGGAAGAGCTCAAGAAGACAATGATTTCAAAAGGATTTTTCAATGTTAAAACATATATCCAGAGTGGTAATATTTTTTTCGAGACAAATATTGATGAGAAAGATTTTTTATCTATCAAACTAAATGAAATTATCAAAGAAAGTTTCGGACTTGATGTGCCTGTAATTATGGTTTCAAAAAATGAATTGGAATTTGTTGTCAATAAAAATCCATTTTTATCTAAGGATGAAACAACAAAAAATCTTTATGTGTCGTTTTTATCAAAAGAACCTGAAAATGGAGATTTGGAATTGTTAAAAGCAATTGATTTTAATGGTGATGAGTTTGTGTTACTTGGGCGATTTTTGTTTTTAAAATATAGTAATAGTGCAGCGAAAACTAAGCTTGATAATAAAATGATTGAAAAAAAACTAAACGTAACTTCAACATCTCGAAACTGGAATACTATCAATAATTTATTAAAAATTTATGACGAAGCAAATTTTTAAAAGCGCGATATCTGGATTAGAATTTCCAGAAAATGAAAAAATATCACTCCAGAATATTAGAATTCCAATTTTAAATCTAATGAAAGAAGATTATAAAAACATCCCAAAAGATGGTTTTATAAGTCTTGGAGAATTGAATATTTACAGGGAAAAATATATTTCAAAGTTTCTCAGTTCAGAAATTAGAGAACTTACATCCTTAGAGCAAAAAGTAATGAAGTCTTTGGGCGATGAAAAATCTTTTGTTAATAAGGTTGAAGAGGAAATAGATAACAGAACCTTTGGGCAAAAGATAGCTGATAAAGTTGCCGATTTTGGAGGTAGTTGGACATTCATAATCTTTTTTATGGTTTTCATTGCCGTTTGGATCATTTCAAATGTTATTTTCTTTTTGAACAAAGGTTTTGATCCATATCCATTTATATTACTCAATTTAATATTGTCATGTATTGCTGCTCTGCAAGCACCAATCATAATGATGAGCCAGAACAGACAAGAAGAAAAAGATAGAGAAAGAGCAAAAAAAGATTATATGATAAACCTAAAATCTGAACTTGAGATAAGAATGCTAGACGAAAAAATGGATCATCTCATCATGCATCAACAACAAGAACTTATTGAAATACAACGCGTTCAGATTGAAATGATGAATGATATTCTTGATAGATTAAAAAAGTAACCATTTCGTCAGATTGTATTTATTGTTAGATAATATGACTTCTTTTCATACATTTGCATAGGATGATTTCTCTCCTGTTTTTACAAAGAAGGAATTATTTTTTTTGAATTAAATATAAAACACCATGCATGTTTTAGAAAAATTAAGTTCGGCAGAAGCCATTTCATTAGAAGATAAATTTGGAGCTCATAATTATCATCCACTTCCTGTAGTTTTGAGTAGAGGAGAAGGTGTATATGTTTGGGATGTTGAAGGAAAAAAATATTACGATTTTCTTTCAGCATATTCAGCAGTTAATCAAGGACATTGCAACCCAAAAATAATTAATGCCCTAGTTGAACAAGCTCAAAAATTAACGCTTACATCTAGAGCTTTCTATAACGACAAACTTGGAGTTTACGAAGAATACATCACAAAATATTTTGGTTTTGATAAAGTATTGCCTATGAATACTGGAGCTGAAGCGGTAGAAACAGCTTTAAAAATTTCCAGAAAATGGGCTTATGAAAAGAAAGGTATTCAGGAAAATCAGGCACAAATAATTGTTTGTGAAGGTAATTTCCATGGAAGAACAACCACAATCATTTCGTTTTCTAATGATGAAAATGCTAGAAAGAATTTTGGTCCTTATACCGAAGGGTTTATCAGAATTCCTTATAATGACATCGACGCTTTGGAAAAAGCACTTCAATCGTCAAATAATATCGCTGGATTTTTGGTAGAACCTATTCAAGGTGAAGCAGGCGTTTACACTCCAGCCGAAGATTATTTAGCAAAAGCAAAAGCACTGTGTGAAAGTTATAACGTTTTATTCATTGCAGATGAAGTGCAAACTGGTATCGCAAGAACGGGTTCAATTTTGGCAGTTTGTGGAAACTGTACTTGTGAAAAAGCTTGTGAAAAACAATCAACGTATGTAGCTCCAGATATTCTAATTCTTGGAAAAGCATTATCTGGTGGTGTGTATCCAGTATCTGCGGTTTTGGCAAATGATGAAATCATGAATGTCATTAAACCTGGACAACATGGTTCAACTTTTGGTGGAAATCCTGTTGCGGCTGCGGTTGCTATTGCAGCATTGGAAGTTGTCAATGATGAAAATTTATCACAAAACGCTCGTCGTTTAGGAAAAATTTTTAGAGAAAAAATTGGAGCTTATATTGCTAATTCATCAATAGCTACATTGGTTAGAGGCAAAGGTTTGCTAAATGCAATAGTTATTAATGATACTGAAGAAAGTGATACAGCTTGGAATATTTGTATGAAGCTGGCTGAAAATGGCTTGTTAGCCAAACCTACTCACGGAAACATCATTCGTTTTGCTCCACCATTAGTAATGAATGAAACTCAACTAAATGAGTGTATTTCTATAATAATCAACACTCTAAAAGAATTTGAAAACTAACCAATAATCTTAAAAATATGGAAAACAATTTATCACTAAATGATCAAGCAGTAGCTGCTTTGCGCGAAAGCGCAAAATGGAGTTTATTTTTATCAATAGTTGGATTTATAGGAATTGGTTTTTTACTCATTGCTGCTGCAATTGTAGGTTTTGCAATGAGCAGATTAGAAGATGTTTCTCCAGGATTTAGTTCAAATCCTTTTATTACAATGAAAGGTTTTGTGAGTGTGATATATGTTGTTATTGCAATTTTGTATTTTTTTCCTATCTATTATTTGTATAAATATGCAAGTGGTGCCAAAAATGCTTTGCAAACCTACAATAGTGAACAGCTATCTGATGCTTTGGTAAATCTAAAGTCGCATCATAAATTTCTTGGAATAACTGTCATTGTTATTATTTCTCTGTATATTTTTATGTTTGTAGGCGTATTGATTGCTGTGTCGAGTTTTGCATAATTTTTTATTAGTTTAACATAAAACCGACTTTTGGTCGGTTTTTTTATTTCTCACAAAAAATAAAAATGAAAAAAATATTAATTGTTTTGGTAATAATAGCAATTATACTTGGTCTTTATGAACAGACTAAGGAAAAACCAAATGTAATAGTGGAAGCTATTTGCATTGTTGTTTTCATGATTGCTATGATGCGATTGAGTTCAAAAACACCAAGTAAAAACAACGATGACGATGTTTAAGAAAGGAGATTTTGTTGCGGTTATTGACGATAATTTAGAAGGAATTATTGTTGATATAAAGAATAATGAAGCTACTATGGAAACAAAAGATGGCTTTGTTTTGAGCTATAAATTATCTGAATTGGTTAAAATTGAAAGTTCAGAGTTGGATTTTAGTTTCAACAAATCAAAAATTTTAAATGAAAAAGAAACTAAAAAACCAAACTATATCAATACAGAAAAAAAATCCAAAAAAGAACAACCTATTCCTGAGTTTGATTTGCATATAGAGAAGTTGGTCAAAAATCATAAAATGATGAACAACTTTGATATTCTAACAATTCAGTTAGAAACTGCAAAAAGACACATTGATTTTGCTATCAAAAATAGAATTCCAAAAATTATTCTAATTCATGGAGTTGGTGAAGGCGTTCTGAAATCTGAATTAGAATTCCTATTCGGAAGATATGATGATGTAACTTTTCAAGATGCTAGTTATCAAAAGTATGGTGTTGGCGCTACTGAACTGTACTTCAAACAAAACAAAAATTAAAAGTCTCGGTAACCAGCCGAGACTTTACTTTAAACTAACAAAATTATATTAAACTTAAAAAACTGTTATGCTACTGAATTCTCTTGAGCAATAACTTTTTTTAATACATTCTTAATTAAAACACTATTTGTTTTTACTCCTGAATTAATTAATGCTTTTTTTGATAATGAAGTAGTAGTAGTTTTTTCAGAAGATGTTTTAGTGCTTCCAACAAACCAAGAAATGAATTCTGATGATGAAGCAACTGCTTTTTCTGAAGAAACAGTAGTTGTAATTTCATTTGAAACTAAAACATCTTTTTTGCTTTCTTGAGCTGATACATTAGATGAAACCAACATAAATACGAAAAGAGCTACTAATCTTGTAATTGTAATATTTCTTTTAATATTTTCGATTGTTGTTTTCATAATTCAGTTGGTTTGTTGTTTATTTCTGAACCAAAACTACACTCGAAGTGCGTGTTGATGAAAAAATTTCGATGAAAATCATCAAAACTCGTTAAAAGCAAAAAATCAGCAAAATCAAGTGTTTTGAGCGTTTTTTTTGTGCAGTTAGTCTATAAAATGTTAAAAAATCATGTATTTCATCGATAAAAAACATATAAATTCCATGAAATGCACAAGTGACTGTAGTTAACGCTAAAAAATGATTGATTAAACGACATAAATTATGTAATTTAGCAACAAGATAAATCAATATGAAAGTAGAACACAAAGGTCATACAACTATTGTAAAAGATTCAATCGGTAATACTGAAGAATTTTTTAGAAAATTTGAGCATGAATATGGTAGTTTTAAAAACTCAAATTTAATTATCGATTTGTTGCATGATAAAGAGATTAATTTGTCTAAAATCAAACTGTTTTCCGAATTATCAAAAAGACATATCAAACAAAAAAAATCATTTGTGTTAGTAGCTGATAATATTGATTTTAACTCTGTTCCGAGTAAAATGACTTTGGTTCCTACTGTTTTAGAAGCTCATGACATTATAGAAATGGAAGAAATTGAGCGAGATTTAGGATTTTAATTCAATACAATGAAAATAACCATATTGGGTTGCTACGCCGCTACACCAAGAACTTTAACCAATCCTACATCACAAGTTCTAGAGGTTAGAAATAGAATATTCCTAATTGACTGTGCCGAAGGAACTCAAGTGCAACTTAGAAAAAACAAGATAAGGTTTTCACAAATCAATCATATTTTTATCTCGCATCTTCATGGAGATCATTTTTATGGTTTAGTTGGATTGATTTCAACATTTATGTTGCTCAATCGCCAAACAGATTTACATATATATGGTCCAAAGGGTATTAAAGAAATCATTTTACTTCAGCTAAAGTATTCCAATTCCTATACAGGCTATAGTTTGTTTTTTCATGAATTGGAATCGAGTGAGAGTGAAATTATTTTTGAAGATGATAAAGTTTTAGTCCGAACTATACCTTTGAAACATAGGATTTATACCAATGGTTTTCTTTTTGAAGAAAAACCAAAAGAGAGAAAACTAGATATCGAAGCTGTAAAAAAATATAATATTGATAAATGTTATTATCAGATTATAAAAAACGGAAAAGATATTGTTCTTGATAATGGAAAAACTATTTCTAACAAAGAGCTTACTTTTGATCCATTACCACCAAAAAAATATGCATATTGTAGTGACACAATGTATAACGAGGAAATGTTACCTTTGATTAAAAATGCCGATGCGATGTATCACGAAGCTACATTTCTAGAAACTGAAAGTGACAAAGCACTAAAAACAATGCATAGCACTGCAAAGGAAGCAGCTACTATTGCTAAGCTAGCACAAGTGAAACAACTTATCCTTGGGCACTACAGTACTCGATATGAGAGTATAGAAATGTTTAAAACTGAAGCTCAAAGTGTTTTCGAAAACACTATTCTAGCTGATGATGGGAAAATTATTGAATTAGAATAATATACAATGAGTGATTTAAGTAATTATAGAAAATCATATGAAAAAAGCGAACTTTCTGAAAATAAAATTCCAGAAGATCCTATTAATCTTTTTCATAAATGGTTTTATGAAACCGAAGAGTTTGGAACTATTGAAGAAGTAAATGCAATGACTGTATCTACAATGGGAGTTGATGGATTTCCAAAGAGTAGAGTAGTGCTATTAAAAAAGTTTAACGAAGAAGGTTTCATCTTTTATACAAATTACAATTCCGAAAAAGGGAAAGCAATTGCTAATAATCCTAATGTTTGTCTTTCTTTTTTTTGGCCTAGCGTAGAAAGACAAGTTATTATTAAAGGTGTAGCAGAAAAAACCTCAACAGTTCTATCTGATAATTATTTTGCCTCAAGACCAGACGGAAGTAAGTTAGGCGCTATTGTTTCCAATCAAAGTGAAGTTATTCCTTCTCGTGAATTTCTTGACGATAAATTAAAAGAGTTAGAGAAAAAAATGTTAGGTACCGAAATTGAAAGACCTTCACATTGGGGAGGTTTTTTGGTACGTCCGATAGAGGTTGAGTTTTGGCAAGGCAGGCCAAATCGTTTGCATGATAGAATTCGGTATAAACTGAAAGATGATTACAGTTGGCAAATAGACCGTTTAGCACCATAAAATTATTTAAACCACTTTGATAGTGGTTTTTTTTATTTCTAATACTATCGACAAAATGTAATTTTGTAGGAATTAAGTAGTATAAAAATAAAATATATTGCATTTCATCGATTTTATTTGTTATTTAATCGTTGTTTTGGTTAATATTGTCTCACCAAATCAAACAATACGTTCTGTCAATATTAACTCAATAAAGTGTTTGCCCCACATCTACTTTATTAAAAACTTAACCTACTACTATGAAAGC
>Ga0116191_1002669_pt1 | contig 13444 bp, 12 predicted proteins | sample AD_UKC111_MetaG_FD_89897 | JGI IMG/M metagenome (GOLD analysis project Ga0116191, IMG submission 89897) | Active sludge microbial communities of municipal wastewater-treating anaerobic digesters from Hong Kong - AD_UKC111_MetaG | ecosystem: Engineered > Bioreactor > Anaerobic > Digestate...
CGCCATGATGACTGGCCACCGTCTCGAAAAGCCACTCATCGAGTTCGCTTGCGACGAGCTTGGATTGAATGGCGTCCGTCGCAATCAATTTCGAGTCGCGAAAGACGATCCACTCTTATCTGCCACATTCGACGCGCTCGGCGACGGCTTCGCCGACCCGCGCGAGGACCTGGTCGTGATCCGGGGCATCGCGGTGCACGGCGTGTGCCCGCACCACCTGGTGCCGTTCCGCGGCGTCGCGCACGTCGGCTACCTGCCGGGCGGTCGGCTGCACGGCTTCGGCCGGATCGCGCGGATGGTCGACGCGATCGGCCACCGCTTCACCTACCAGGAGTGGATGACGCGCGACATCGCCGAGGCGCTGGTGACGCACGGCCGGGCGCGCGGCGCGGCCTGCGTGATCGAGGCCGAGCAGCTGTGCCTGCTGCTCGGCGAGGACCGGCGCGGCGACGAGCGTGTCGTCACGCAGGCGTTCGCGGGGTGCTACGCGGGCTCGGACCGCGACCGCGCCGAGTTCCTCAGGGCGATCGACGGGCGCGCGCGCTGAAGCGCCGGGGGGCGGGGCCACGCCGCCCGCTCGCGGCCCGGCGCCGCCCGTCAGTCCCCGGCGCGGATCCCGTGGTCCTTGACCACCTTCGCCCACTTCGCCGCCTGCTCGTCGATGAACTTCGCGAACGCGTCGGGCTGCGAGGCGACGATGTTCATGCCCTGCGACGACAGGCGCTCGCGGATCTGCGGGTCGCGCAGCAGCTTCGCGAGCTCGGCGTTCATCCGCGCGACGATCTCCGGCGGCGTCCTCGCCGGCGCCAGCACGCCCCACCAGGCGGTCGCCTCGAAGCCCGGCACGCCCGACTCGGCGACCGTCGGCACGTTCGGCAGCACCGGATCGCGGGCGGCGGTGGTGACCGCGAGCGGGATCAGCGCGCCGCTGCGGATGTGCGGGGACAGCAGCGCGACGCTGCCGATCGCGATCGGCACGTGCCCCGCGTACGCGTCCTGCGCGAGCGGGCCGCCGCCCTTGTACGGCACGTGCGTGCCCGCGAACCCGGCCTGCACGCCCATCTGCGTCATCGCGAGGTGCGCGAGGCTGCCCGAGCCGATCGTGCCGTACTGCGGCTGCCCCTTGTTCGCCTTCGCCGCGGCGAGCACGTCCGCGAAGGTCCGGTGCGGCTGCGCGGTCGAGTGGCCGATGATCACCATCGCGCCGGTCGCGACCAGCATCACCGGCGCGAGGTCGTTCCGCGTGTCGAAGGGCAGGTTCGGGATCAGGCTCGGATTGACCGCGTGCGTGTCGAACACCACGACGAAGGTGTAGCCGTCGGAGGGCGACTTCGCGACGAAGCCGGTGCCGATCGAGCCGCTGCCGCCGGCACGGTTCTCGACGATCACCTGTTGGCCGAGGGCCTGGGAGAGGGGCGGCGCGAACACGCGCGCGAGCAGGTCGGTCGTGCCGCCCGGCGGGAACGGCGACACCAGCCGGATCGGGCGGGACGGCCAGGCGTCGGCGGACTGCGCCGAGGCGCCGGAGGGCACCGCGAGCGGCGCCGCGGCGGACAGGGCGAGCACGAAGGCGGCGATGCGGCGTCGCAGGTCGGGGGTCACGGGCGTCTCCTCGTCGGGGCGGCCTCGCGTCGGGCGGGCCGTCGTGGGACGCAGTGTACGGGGCGCCGGGGCGCGCACCGGGGATGGCCGCCCCCCGGTCGCGGGAACGGGCCGCCCCGGGCCGCGCGTCAGTGCGCCGCGCGGCGCGCCGCGACCGCGCCGGCGAGGCGTTCGAGCGCCTCGACCGTGTCCTCCCAGCCCAGGCAGGCGTCGGTGATGCTCAGCCCGCGCCGCAGCGACGCCGGGTCGTCCCGGCCCGGCACGAACGGCTGCGCGCCGGCCTCGAGGTGGCTCTCGATCATCACGCCGAACACGCGGCGGCTGCCGCCGGCGACCTGCGCGGCGAGGTCCGCCGCGACCTCCCGCTGGCGTTCGTGGCGCTTGCCGCTGTTCGCGTGCGAGCAGTCGACCATCAGCGTCGGCGCGAGGCCCGCGGCCTCGAGCGCCCCGCAGGCCGCGGCCACGCTCGCCGCGTCGTGGTTCGGCGTGCGCCCGCCGCGCAGGATCGCGTGGCAGTCGGGATTGCCGCGCGTGCGGACCATCGCGACGCCACCGTTCTTGTGCACGCCGAGGAAGTGGTGCGCCCGCATCGCGGCCTGGATCGCGTCGATCGCGACCCTGACGTTGCCGTCGGTCCCGTTCTTGAAGCCGATCGGCGCCGACGAGCCGGACGCGAGCTCGCGGTGCACCTGCGACTCGGTGGTGCGCGCGCCGATCGCGCCCCACGCGACCAGGTCGCCGACGTACTGCGGCGAGATCGTGTCGAGCAGCTCGCTGCCCGCGGGCACCCCGAGCCGCGCGATGTCGATCATCAGCTGGCGCGCGATCCGCAGGCCCTCGACGATGCGGAAGCTGCCGTCGAGGTACGGGTCGTTGATCAGGCCCTTCCAGCCGACCGTCGTGCGCGGCTTCTCGAAGTAGACGCGCATCACCAGCTCGAGCCGGTCGCCGAGGCGCGCGCGCTCGGTGGCGAGCCGGCCGGCGTACTCGAGCGCCGAGCCGGGGTCGTGGACCGAGCACGGCCCGACCACGACCAGCAGCCGGTCGTCGCGGCCCTGCAGGATCGCGCGGATCCGCTCGCGGGTGGCGGCCACCAGCGCCTCGACCGGCGTGCCCTGGATCGGGAAGAAGCGGATCAGGTGCTCCGGCGGCGGCAGCAGCTGGAAGCGGTCGACGCGGGCGTCGTCGGTCGACGAGGTGCGGTCGGGCGGCGCGGTGTCGGAACGGAGCTCGTCGGTCATCGTCGTCGCGGCGGGGTGGCTCGGGGCGGGTCGGAGCCGCCGAGTCTAGTCGATGCGCCCGGACCGGCCGTGCGGGCATCGCGGGCCCGCGCGCCGCCGGCTGGCACCATCGCTGCGCACCATGCTCCGAGTCGTCTGGTTCAAGCGTGACCTGCGCGTCGTCGACCACGCGCCGCTGTCGCACGCCGCCGCGAGCGGCGACCCGGTGCTGCCGCTGTGGATCGCGGAGCCCGCGCTGCTGGGCACGCCGGACGCGTCGGCGCGCCACCTCGGCTTCGCGCGCGAGTGCCTGGCCTCGCTCGACGCCGCGCTCGCCGCGCTGGGCGCGCCGCTGTGGACCGCCCGCGGCGACGCCGTCGCGGTGCTGGACGCGCTGCACCGGCGCTTCGGCCGGTTCGAGCTGCTCTCCCACGAGGAGACCGGGAACGCGGCCAGCTTCGCGCGCGACCGGGCGGTCGGACGGTGGACGCGCGCGAACCGGCTGCGCTGGCGCGAATGGCCGTCCAACGGCGTCGTGCGGCGACTGGACGACCGCGACCGCTGGAGCGCGATCTGGATGGCGCGGATGCAGCAGGCCCCGCTGCCCGCGCCGTCCGCGCTGCGGCCGGTGCGCGACGCGGCGGTCGCCGCGGACCGGGGCGCCGCCCTCGGCGTCGCGCCTCCCGGTCGGGGCGCGGCCGGCCCGGACGACGCGGGCGCGACGGCGCCCGGCGTCGAGCGTCCGCCCGCACCGGGCCTCGACGCGGTGCCGGACCCCGCGACCGCGTTCCCGGACGACCCCGACCCGCCGCTGCGCCAGCGCGGGGGCCGCGAGCGCGCGATCGCCTGCGCGGAGCGCTTCCTCGGCGAGCCGCTCGCGCGCTATCGCGCCGGCATGGCCTCGCCGCTGACCGCGCCCGAGGACTGCTCGCGGCTGTCCCCGCACCTCGCGCACGGCACGGTGTCGGTGCGGGAGCTGGTGCGCGCGACCTGGGCCGCGCGTCGCGGCGAGACCGACCCCGCACGGCGCGCCGGCCTGAAGTCCTTCGAGTCGCGGCTGCACTGGCACTGCCACTTCGTCCAGAAGCTCGAATCCGAGCCCGCGCTCGAGCACCGCAATCCGCACCGCGGCTTCGACGGACTGCGCAACGAGGGGCCGCTCGACGACGCGGAGCGCCGTCGGCTGCGGGCCTGGACCGACGGCCGCACCGGCTGGCCGATCGTCGACGCGTGCATGCGGATGCTCGACGCGACCGGCTGGCTGAACTTCCGGATGCGCGCGATGCTCGCGAGCGTCGCCGCGTACCCGCTGTGGCTGCACTGGCGCGAGACCGGCCTGGTGCTCGCGCGGCGCTTCGTCGACTACGAGCCGGGCATCCACTGGCCGCAGCTGCACATGCAGTCGGGCGTCACCGGCATCAACGCGACGCGCGTCTACAGCCCCGCCCGCCAGCAGCGCGACCAGGACCCCGAGGGGCGCTTCGTGCGGGCGTGGCTGCCCGAGCTCGGCACGCCCGACTACCCGCCGCCGATCGTCGACTGGGCGCAGGCATCGCGCGAGGCCCGCGACCGGATCTGGGCGGTGCGTCGCGACCCCGACGCGCTGCGACTCGCCGAGGCGGTGTGGACGCGACACGGCAGCCGGCATCCGCGGCGCGAGCCCGCGCGTCGACCGGCGCGGACCGCCCGCGACGACGGCCAGCTCGTCCTCGGCCTCGACGACGGACCCGTGCCGCCGCGCGCTTGACCGCGCGCGGGCCGTCGCGAAGAATCGGCCGCGGCCCGCCGCCCGGCGGACCGCGCCACGCTTCGGGGGACACGTGATCCACACCCAGCCCAGCGGGGCCGCCTGCGGCGCCACCGCGCGCGGCGTCGACCTGTCGGCGCCGCTCGACGACGCGACCCTCGCCGCGGTGCGCGCGGCCTGGCTCGAGCACGGCGTGCTCGCGTTCCCCGACCAGTCGATGTCGATCGGCGACCTCGAGCGCTTCACGCTCGCGCTCGGCCCGCGCGGCGAGGACCCGTTCATCGCGCCGATCCCCGGTCACGCGCACGTCGTCGAGATCCGGCGCGAGCCCGACGAGCGCGCGCCGATCTTCGCCGAGACCTGGCACTCCGACTGGAGCTTCCTGCCGGTGCCGCCGGCCGGCACCGCGCTGTACGCGACGATCGTGCCGCCGGTGGGCGGCGACACCCTGTTCGCCTGCGGCCTCGCCGCCTGGGACGCGCTGCCCGCGGCCGAGAAGACGCTGCTGCGGGACCGGCGCGCCGTCCACTCGGCGCGTCGCGGCTACGCGCGCGACGGGCTGTACGGCGAGCGCGACCGCGCGCGCGGCCGCTCGATGGCGATCCGCTTCGGCGACGACGCGCTCGCGACGCGGCTGCACCCCGTCGCGCGCCGGCACCCGGAGACCGGCCGCGTCGCGCTGTTCGTGAGCCCGGGCTACACGATCGGCATCGAGGGCCTGCCCGACGACGAGGCCGCGGACGTGCTGCTTCGGCTCTTCGAGCACCAGAAGCGCCCCGAGTTCGTCCATCGCCATCGCTGGGCGCCGGGCACGCTGCTGCTGTGGGACAACCGCCGGCTGGTGCACGCGGCCACCGGCGGCTACGAGGGGCATCGGCGACTGCTCCACCGGATCACCATCGCCGAGCGCGTGCCGCTCGAGCCCGCGCCACCCGGACCCGTGCACTGACCGTGGCCGGGCGCACCCCGGGGCGCACCCCGGGACGTGTACCCGGGGGCGTGTCCCCGGGCCGTGTAGCATCGCGGGCTCGACGCCCCGCAGGAGCCCCGCCGATGACCGCCTCCGCCCGAGTGAGGACCGCCCCCGGCCGCCGCGCCGTCGCGACCGCCGCGGTCGCGCTCGGAACGCTGCTGGCCGGCTGCGAGACGAGCCCGACCGCCGGGCACGGCGCGGGCACGGCCCCGCCGATGATGGGCGCGCCCCGCTCGACCGCGGCACCCGGCGCCGACGGCGTCGCCGCGGTCGACCTGCGCGGCCACCGGATCGCCGCGCGCGTCGGCGAGGCCTTCGAGGTCCGCCTGCCGGGCCTGCCCGCGACCGGCTACCGCTGGAGCCTCGTCGACCCGGTGCCCGACGCGGTGCGCGCGGTCGGCGTCGGCCGCGGCGACGCCGGCCCGGGCGAGCTCGGCGGCGCCCCGCGCCAGGAGGTCTGGCGATTCGAGGGCGCGCGCAGCGGCACCGGCATCCTCGGATTCGAGTTCCGCCGCCCCGGCGACCCGCCGACGGTACCGCCGGCGCAGCGCGCGAGCTTCCGGGTCGAGGTGCGCTGAGGACGCGGCCTCAGATCGTCCGACCGGTCCCCGCCCAGTACGGCGCGCGCAGGTCCTTCTTCAGCACCTTCCCGAGGGCGTTGCGCGGGAAGTCGCCGCGCAGCTCGACGCCGCCGAGGCGCTGGTGCTTGCCGAGCCGGGCGTTCGCCCAGTCGAGCAGTTCGTCCACGCTCGCGGAGGCACCCGGCCTCGGGATCACCAGCGCGAGCGGCGTCTCGCCCCAGCGCGCGTGGGGCACGCCGATGACCGCGACGTCGAGCACCGCCGGATGCCCGGCGACCACCTGCTCGAGGTCGGTCGGGAACACGTTGAACCCGCCGCTGATGATCATGTCCTTCTTGCGGTCGAGGATCGTCAGGTAGCCGTCGGCGTCGAGCCGCCCGACGTCCCCCGAGCGGATGAAGCTGCGCCCGCGCTCGTCGCGCCAGACGAGGGTCGCGGTCTCCTGCGCCTGTCCGTGGTAGCCCCGCATCATCCCGCCGCCGTAGCCGGCGATCTCGCCGACCTCGCCGCGCGGCAGCTCGCGCCCGTCGTCGGACAGGATGCGGATCTCGAACCCGATCACCGGCGTGCCGACCGTCTCGAACTTGTCGGGCGGATGCCCGGGCTTGAGCATCGTCGCGAAGCCCTCCGAGAACCCGTACAGCTCGGTCAGCCTCGGACCGAACCGCTCGATCACGCGCCGCTTGGTGTCGGGGCGCAGCGGCGAGCCCGCGCAGAGGATCGACTCCAGCGACGAGGTGTCCGCGCCGTCGAGCGACGGCTCGGCGAGCACGGCGACGAACTGCGAGGGCACCATGAACGTGTGGGTGATCCGCTCGTCGCGCACCAGCGCGAGGAAGCGCTTCGGGTCGAACGCCGGCATCGCGACCAGGGTGCCGCCGCACCACAGCACCGGCAGCATCGTCAGCCAGGTGCCGTTCGAGTACAGCGAGGTCGTGGTGAGCCCGCGGCTGGTGTCGCGCACGCCGAGCTCCAGCGCGTTCGACCACGCCCAGTGCTGGCGCGCGCGGTGCGTCTGCACGATCCCCTTCGGCAGGCCGGTCGTGCCCGACGAGTAGATGATGTTGAACGCGTCCTCCATCCGGTAGGTCACGGGCGGCACGGACGACGGCATGCCCGCGACGAACGCGTCGAGCGCGCGCCAGCCCGGCGACGCGCCCTCGTCCACCGCGATCCGCAGGTCCGCGCGCAGGCATCCGGGCAGCGCCGGCGATCCGTCGAGCTTCGCCCGGAACTCGGCGGTGGTGAACGCGCCGATCGCGCCCGAGTCGGCGACGAGGCCGGCCAGCTGCGGCCCGGTCAGCAGCCCGGACAGCGGCACCGCGCAGCCGCCGGCGCGGACGATGCCGAACACCGCCTCGAGCATCTCGACCCGGTTGCCCATCATCACCGCGACCCGGTCGCCGCGATCGAGCCCCGCGGCGAGCAGCGCGTGCGCGATCCGGCTGATGTTCGCGTCGAAGTCGGCCCAGCTGCGGCGCACGTCGCCGCAGACCACCGCCTCGCGTCGGGGCCTGAAGCGCGCGTGGCTGGCGAGGACGTCGGGGATGAAGACGTGGGGGTCGTCGAGCGGCTCGGACATCGGGACGCGGTGCGTGAAGACGAAGAACGGGCCCGCGCGCACGAGGCGGGCGGGCCCGGGGTCGGGCGACGCGGGCCGTCAGGCCCGGCCGGTCACCGACCGAACACCTTGCCGAACAGCACCCAGGTCTTGCCGTCCCAGCGCGCCAGCTGCTCGCGCTCGATCGGGTAGAAGTCGTCGGCCGCGGTCTTGACGTTGACGCCCGGCAGCAGCATCGGCGGCGAGAAGTCCAGGCTGGCGGCCGCCTTCATGATGTTCTCGCGGGTCAGGTTGTCGCCGGCCTTCTTCAGCGTCTCGACCAGCGTCTGCGCGACCGTGTAGCCGTAGACGTTCAGGTTGTCCTTCAGGTCGCCCTGCGGGTGGTACTTCTGCATGAACGCCAGCCAGTCCTTGTACTCCTTGGAGTTCTGCCACTGCGGGTCGGTCGGGTCCTTCAGGTAGAACGCCGTGATCACGCCGATGCCGTTGTCGGCGCCCGCCGCACCCATCACCGCGCCCGCCGCGTTCGACACCGAGTTCAGGTAGTGCGTCGGCTTCCAGCCGATCTCGGCCGCCTTCTTGATCGCCTGCGCGGCGAACTTCGGCGTGGTGATGTTGAAGAAGGTGTCGGCGCCCGAGGCCTTCAGCTCGACCATCTGCGAGTCGACCGTCGGGTCGGTGACCTCGTAGGTGACCTGCTTGACGACCATCGACTTGGCCTTGTCGCCCAGGCCCTCGAGGAAGCCCTTCAGGTAGTCGCGACCGTAGTCGTCGTTCTGCATCAGGATGCCGATCTTCGCGTTCGGCTTGGTCTCGAGGATGTGGGCCGCGTAGATCTTGCCCTCGGACTGGTAGTTCGGCTGCCAGCCCATGGTCCACGGGAAGTTCTTCGGATCGCCCCACAGGGTGGCGCCGGTCGCCACGAACAGCTGCGGCACCTTCTTCTGGTTCATGTACTTGTGGATCGCCGTGTTCGCCGGCGTGCCCAGCGTGTTGAACAGGAACAGCACCTCCTCCTGCTCGACCAGCTTGCGCGCCTGCTCGACCGTGCGCGCCGGGTTGTAGCCGTCGTCCACGCTGACGAACTTGATCTGCCGGCCGTTGATGCCGCCCTCGGCGTTGACCTTCTTCAGGTAGGCGTCGACCGCCTTGCCGATCGCGCCGTACGCCGAGTTCGGACCCGAGTACGGGTAGATGCTGCCGATCTTGATCTCCTTGTCGGTCGCGCCGGAGTCGTACTTCTTCTGCGCGAGCGCGGGTGCGCCGATCAGCGCCGCGGCGGCGCCGGCGATCGCCAGGGTCAGGAAGCTGCGTTTCATCAGGAGGGTCCTCCAGCAGGGTGGGTCGATGGCGGCGCCACCGCGGGGGCGGGCCGTGCGGCAGGGGTGTTGACGGGAGCGGCGGGGCGACGCAGCGCGCCGAAGACGCGATCGAGCAGGCCGGCCACCCCGGTGGGCATCACGTACATCAGCACGATCAGGAACACGCCGTAGATCGCCCACGGCGCGGACTTCGAGATGTCCTCGGCCCAGTGCGGCACGAACTGGATGAAGATCGCGCCGAAGATCGCGCCGTGGATGGTCGCCAGCCCGCCGACGACCACGCCGACCAGGAACGTGATCGACAGGAACACCGTGAAGCTGTCGGGCGACACGAACGCGACCGCGACCGCGCCGAGCGCGCCGGCCACGCCGGTGTACGCGGCCGACACGCCGAAGGTGATCGACTTGAACACCGGCAGGTTGATGCCCATCGCGGCCGCGGCGATCGGGTGGTCGCGGATCGCGATCAGCGCTCGCCCGACCCGCCCGCGCAGCAGCCGCCACGCGATCAGGAACATCAGCAGCAGCACCGCGAGGATCACGAAGTACAGCCAACGGTCCTGCGACAGCGGCTGGCCGAGCACGGTCAGCTCGAACGGCGGCTCGGGCTTGTTCAGCACGATGCCCATCACGCCGCCGGTCCAGCCCTCGATCGCCTTGTACTTGAGCAGCTGGGGCACCGCGAGCGCGAGCGCGAAGGTCGCGAGCGCCAGGTAGTGGCCGCCGAGCCGCAGCGCCGGGAAGCCCATCAGGTAGCCGAACGCGAAGCACACCGCCGCCGCGACCGGCAGCGTCAGCCAGAACGGCCAGTGTCCGTACGCCATCAGCATCGCCGCGACGTACGCGCCGATCGCGTAGAACGCGCCGTGCCCGAGCGAGATCTGCCCGTTGTAGCCGGTCAGGATGTTCAGGCCCAGCACGGCGATCGCGTAGATCATCACCATGTTGAACTGGAACACCCGGAAGTTCTTGAACAGGAACGGCAGCACCAGCAGGCCGGCGAGCAGCACGATGCCGCCGACCACGTACCACGTGCGCTTCGAGGCGTTCATACGCGGGTCACCACGGCCTTGCCGAACAGCCCGTTCGGCCTGAGGGTCAGCGTGACGACGATCAGCACCAGCGCCACGGTCAGCTTGAGTTCGGTGCCGATCACGTAGGCGCCGAGGATGTTCTCGAGCACGCCGACGATGAAGCCGCCGACCACCGCGCCCCAGGGGTTGTCGATGCCGCCGAGCAGCGCCGCGGCGAAGCCGTACAGCAGGATGCCCGACATCATGTTCGGCTCCAGGAACACGATCGGCGCGACCATCATGCCGGCCACCGCGCCGATCGCCGCGGCCAGCCCCCAGCCGATCCCGAGCATCCAGGACACGCGGATGCCGACCAGCCGGGCCGACTCCGGGTTCTGCGCGGCCGCCCGCATCGCGAGCCCCACCGGCGTGTACCGCAGGAACCCGAACAGCGCCGCGAGCACGCACAGCATCACGACGATCGTGCCGATCTCGTGCGCGCTGAACCACTTGGTCTCGATGAAGGACCCCTTCGGGAACGGCGTCGGGAACGGCTTGATCGTGTGGTCGAACACCCAGCCCGCCACCGAGTTGAAGATCACCAGCAGGCCGATGAAGACGATCACGTTGGTGAGCACGGGCGCCTTCTCGACCGGCTTGAGGATCAGCCGCTGGATCAGCAGGCCGCCGGCGAACGACACCGCGATCGTCAGGAAGAACGCAGCCCAGTACGGCATGCCGCTGTTCATCAGCCACCACGCGATGAACGTGCTGAACATCGCCATCTCGCCCTGGGCGAAATTGATGTGGTGGGTCGACTGGTAGATCATCACCAGCGCGAGCGCGACCGACGCGTAGATGCCGCCGCTCGCGATGCCGGCGAAGACCTGGTGCAGGAAGGCTTCCATGCTCGGGGCTCAGTGGCCGAGGTAGACCCGGCGGATCGTCTCGTCGTTCTTGATCTGCTCGCTCGGGCCGCTGACCGCGATCCGCCCGGTCTCGAGCAGGTACGCGTGGTGGGCGACGTCGAGCGCGATGTTCGCGTTCTGCTCGACCAGCAGCATGCTGACCTTCTCCTCCTCGTTGATCCGGCGCATGATCCGGAAGATCTCCGCGACGATCAGCGGGGCCAGGCCGAACGAGGGCTCGTCGAGCAGCAGCAGCCGCGGCCGCAGCATCAGCGCGCGGCTGATCGCGAGCATCTGCTGCTCGCCGCCCGACAGCGTGCCCGCCTGCTGGTGGCGGCGCTCCCTGAGCCTCGGGAAGCGCTCGTACGCCTTCTCGATGTCCTGCGCGATGCCGGCGCGGTCCTTGCGGACGTAGGCACCGAGCTTCAGGTTCTCCTCGACCGACAGCGCGGTGAACGTGCCGCGTCCGTCGGGCACCTGGGCCACGCCCATGCGCACGACGCTCTCGGTCGACTTCCCGACCAGCTGCCGGCCGTCGAACATCACGCTGCCGCCGGTCTTCACCGCCTGGCAGATCGCGCGCAGGGTGGTCGTCTTGCCGGCGCCGTTCGCCCCCAGGATCGCGGTGATCTCGCCCTGCGCGAGCCGGAAGTCGATGTCGAACAGCACCTGCGTGGCGCCGTACGAGGCCCTGAGGCCCTTCACGTCGAGCAGGTCAGGCATCGGCCGGGGCTCCGAGGTAGGCGGCGATCACGTCCGGGTGGCGCTGGATCTCGGCGGGCGTGCCCTCGGCGATCCGTCGGCCGAAGTTCAGCGCGACCACCTTGTCCGACACGCTCATCACCAGGCTCATGTGGTGCTCGACCAGCAGCACCGTGATGCCGAGCCGGTCGCGGATGTCCCGGATCAGGTCGCCGAGCGACGACAGCTCCTCGTGGTTCAGCCCGGCCGCGGGCTCGTCGAGCAGCAGCAGCTTCGGATCGGCCGCGAGCGCGCGGCCGAGCTCGACGCGCTTCTGGATGCCGAACGGCAGGTCGGCGACCAGGCGGTCGCGGTGCGGCGTGAGGTTCAGGTAGTCCATGATCGACGCGGCCCGCTCGCGCAGCACCGACTCCTCGGCGCCGACCGCGCCCAGGCCGAGCGCGCTCGCGGCGAAGCCGGCCTTCGAGCGGCTGTGCGCGCCGATCATCACGTTCCGCTCGACCGACAGCGTGCGGAACATCGCCAGGTTCTGGAACGTGCGGCCGATGCCGAGCCTGGCGATGTCGTGAACCGGCGTGCGCGTGACGGACGCGCCCTCGAAGAGGATGTCCCCTTCCTGGTACTGGTACAGACGGCTCAGGCAGTTGAACAGCGTGGTCTTGCCGGCCCCGTTCGGGCCGATCAGGCCGCACACGCCGCCGCGCGGCACGTCGAACGTGACCGCGTCGAGCGCGACGATGCCGCCGAACTTCACGGTCACGCCGCGCACGCTCAGAAGGGCGTCGCCCCCGCCTGTCGTCATCTGTCTCCGTCCACGTCCGGGCCCGCCGCGTGGGGCGCGCTTCGAAGGAAGGGCTAGCTTATAAGCCGCAATGGCCCCGCATGGCAAGCGTACCCTTGATTCGGCGGCCCCTCGCGCGGGAGGCCGGCGACCCGCCGGCGCGGGGTCCGTCCGGCCCCGGATCAGGGCGACGGGTCGATCGGCCAGCGGTGCCCGCAGCGACGGCACACCGCGACGAGTCGCATCGGGTCGCCGGTCTCGGCGGGCGGCACCGGCCTGAACCCGTATCGACGACACCCCGGGCACACGGCCTGGTGGCCGACGTGCTCGGCCACGCGCATCGCCCACGCGTAGCGCAGCCAGGCGTACCACGACACCGTCGCGCCGCCGAGGACCACGGCCGTGTCGAACACGAACTCGGCCACGCCGTCGCGGATCGACAGCATCTCGATGCCCGCGGCGGTCGCGAGCACGGCGAGCAGCAGCGTCGCGAGCCAGACGTGACCCTCGATCAACTGCCGCTCGTACCACTTGCGGAAGCCGTGCTTGCGGATGCCTTCGATCGTGCCCATCGGATGCGCGCCGGACGGCGGCCCGGCGCGCGCCCTCGCGTGCCCTGCCCCGCTCGGGCATCATCGCCGGATGCGACCGCTCCGGCAACCCGCGCGCCCGTGACCCTGCGGCTCGGCATCGACCTCGGCGGCACCAAGATCGAGATCGCCGCCCTCGACGGGCCGGGCGAGCCGCGGCTGCGCCGCCGCGTGCCCACGCCGCGCGACGACTACGCGGCGACGGTCGCCGCGATCGCGGCGCTGGTGCGCGACGCGGAGCGCGAACTCGGCGCGACCGGCACGGTCGGCGTCGGCATTCCCGGCACGATCTCCGCGCTGACCGGCCGGGTGAAGAACGCGAACTCGACCTGGCTCAACGGGCGGCCGCTGCGCGAGGACCTCGGGCACGCGCTCGGCCGCGCGGTGCGGGTGCAGAACGACGCGAACTGCCTGGCCGTGTCGGAGGCGGTCGACGGCGCGGCG
>Ga0116191_1002672_pt1 | contig 13428 bp, 9 predicted proteins | sample AD_UKC111_MetaG_FD_89897 | JGI IMG/M metagenome (GOLD analysis project Ga0116191, IMG submission 89897) | Active sludge microbial communities of municipal wastewater-treating anaerobic digesters from Hong Kong - AD_UKC111_MetaG | ecosystem: Engineered > Bioreactor > Anaerobic > Digestate | place...
CCCAGCAGATGCCGACGCCGACGCGACCGAACCGGGTGTCCCAGACCTTGAAGCCGGTGTCGCCGGGCCGGAAGTAGTACTTCTCCATGTATCCCGGCCCGTCGGGAATGTGGCTCTTGCGGTAGACGCCCATCAGCGAGCCGTCGGCGTCGACCATGACCAGGCTGTTGAAGTAGTGCGGGCCTTCCTTCTCGAAGATCGAGATCGGCAGCACGACGCCCAGCTCCGCAGCCAGCGGCGCCAGGGCCGTCACGCACGGATGCTCGCGCCAGGGATGGGCGTGGGCGAACCAGCGCTCCTCCTGGGCGACGCAGAAGTAGGGCCCCTGGAAGAGCTCGGACGGCAGGATCACCTGCGCGCCCTTGTCCGCCGCCTCGCGGATGAAGTCGGCGGTCTTGGCGATGTTGGCGGCCAGGTCGTCGCCATAGGCGGTCTGGATCGCGCCGACCGTGATCGTCCGGGCCATCAGGCGGGCTCCTGCTGGGTGATGCAATGGAACGAACCGCCGCCCGTCAGGATGGCGGTCGACGGCAGGCCAATCACGCTACGCCCGGGGAACATGCTCTTGAAGCCCTCAAGGGCCAGGGGGCTCGCCTTGTCCTCGTAGACCGGCACGATCACCGCCCCGTTGGCCACGATGAAGTTCATGTGGCTGGCCGGCACGTAGGCGCCGTCGGCGTTCTCCACCCAGCCGGGCGACGGGATGCGCATGACCTTGAGCCGGCGGCCGGAGAGGTCCGTGGCCTCGGCGAGCCGACGCGCGGCGTCGTCATAGGCGGCGGCGTTCGGGTCGCCGCGACCGAAGGCCACCGGGCACATAACGACGCCCGGAGCGACGAAGCGGGCCAGGTTGTCGACGTGACCGTCGGTGTGGTCGTTCTGCAGGCCCTCGCCCAACCAGATCAGCTTCCTGGCGCCGAGCGCCGAGGACAGGGCGGCGGCGGCGAGGTCCTCGGTCCAGCCCGCGTTGCGGTTGGGGTTCAGCAGGCACTGGCCCGTGGTCAGGATCACGCCCTCGCCGTCGTGGTCGAGCGCGCCCCCCTCGAGAATGAAGTCGTTGGCGGCGAGCGGGGCGCCGGAGGCCGAGGCGATCTGGCCGGCGACGGTGTCGTCGTGGTCCAGCAGGTACTTGCCGCCCCAGCCGTTGAAGCGGAAGCCGCAGGCCTGAAGCGCGCCGTCCGGCGTCTTCGCGAAAATCGGACCGGTGTCGCGCAGCCAGATATCGCCGAACGCCCCGGGCACGATCTCGACACCCGCCACGTCGCCCAGCAGCCGTCGCGCGTCGGCCTCGCCCGCCGAGGTTCCGGTCAGCAGTCGCACGCGCTCCTTCCCCGGACCGGCCAGGGCGCGGGCCAGGGCGGCCACCTCGTCCTGGGCGGCGGCGAGGTCGTCCTCCCAGAGGTCTTCATGGCTGGGAAAGCCCAGCCACATCGCGCGGTGCGGCGCCCATTCGGCGGGAACGACGAGGCTCATGCGATGGTCCCTCTCCCACGCCCGATGGCGTGAACGCGCGCAGATGGGCGGCCCGGCCGCCCCCGTCAAGACTCATGAAAAAGGGCGGCCCGTCGCCGGGCCGCCCTCTCAGGATCGAAGTCTGGTCTTCCGATCAGAATTCGTAGCGCAGACCGACCTGGATGTACCAGAGCGACAGCGGCGTGTTCACCGTCTTGCTGACCGAGGTCGGCACCTGCGAGTAGCGGTACCGCGGGCAGGCCGCGCTGGTGGTCGGCACGGCGGCGCCATTGGCGTCCGCACAGTCGACGCGGGTCAGGGTGGTGATGTCGGAATATTCCGCCACGCGGCCCCAGTCGGCGTTCAGCAGGTTCAGCACGTTGCGGATGTCCAGGTTCACCTTGAACTTGTGACCCTGGATCGGCGACGGCAGTTCCTGGCTGAGCTGCAGGTCGAGGCGGTTAATCGGAGCGTTGTTCTTCGAGTACTTTTCGACCAGTTGGCCGTTCGGCAGTTCGAAGTTGTCGACGTAGCGCTTGAAGTTGTTCAGGTCCGCCTGGGTGGCGAAGGTGACCAGACCGACGTTCAGGTCGTTCGGGTTGGCGTCGCCGGCGAAGTCCGGAACATAGAGCAGCTGTGCGGTGCGGTTGACGCCGAACACCGGGCTGCGGCCCGAGGCGCGGTCCTGCATCGCGAAGCCGAACGGACGGCCGTCCTGGCGCTCGGCGAACAGGGTGATGCGGGTCTCGTTGTCCCCGAAGAACGCCTTGTGATAGCCGAACTCGAGCTTGAAGCGGTTCGGGATCTCGTAGACCGAACGCCCGAGGTAGTCGGAGTTCGGATCCATGCCGGCCATGACGCCGCCGTAGAGCGAACCGGCCGTGGTGCCGAAGTAGACGCCGCCGCCCGTGTCCTTCATTTCCTGGCGCGCGTAGCCGAGCAAGAGGTCGCCGCCCCAATCCCAGCTCTTCGTCAGGCTGACGGAGGCGGTGTAGGAGTGACCCTTGTCGGTGTTGCCCACGATGATGTCGCGGTTGGCCTGCAGGTTGACCGAGGTCTTGCCCGGAACCGTGCCGAGACCGTCGTAACGGATGCGGCCGTCGGGCAGCAGCTGCTGCTGGCCATTGACCACCAGCACCTGGGCGCGGCTGTCGTAGTAGGTGATTTCGTCGCGGACCTGAGTGGCCACGACGTCGGCGTTCAGCGCCCAGCCGTCGCCGAAGCGCCAGGTGCCCGACAGGAACAGCTTCCACTGGCTGGGGAGCTGGAAGTTCGGGGCGAGGGCGATGACTTCGTTCAGCGCCGGAATGGTCGGCGTGCCCGAAATCGTGCCCTGCTGCAGCGCGATCACCGGCGAGGGGATGGCGTAGCCGAACTTGGAGTCGGCCAGCAGGTTGTCGAGACCGGCCGAACCGACGGCGCTGCTGAAGCCCGGCGTGCCGCCGGCTTCGGTGAAGCCCGTCGCGGTCCGCTGGATGTCGACCTGGCTGGTCGCGTAGCCGGTGTTGTAGAACGGCGCGCCCGTCAGCACGTCCGGCGTGCCGCCCGAGAACAGGCCGAAGCCGGCGCTGAAGCGCAGGTTGTCCTGCGGCTTCCACTCCGCCGACACGCGCGGCATGACCATCTTCAGGCCGTCGATCGTGCCTTGGTTCGAGAAGCCGTTCCGCGCCGTGAAATTGGGGTTCAGGATCGGCTTGTCGTCTTCGTGGTAGGTGTCGATGCGCACGCCCGCCGCCACCTTCAGGGTGTCGGTGACCTGGACCGTGTCCTGACCGTAGATGGTGTAGGTCCAGTACGGGGAGTCATACGCCGCGTCGTTCGGATCGCCGGTGATGGCGTTCTGATAGATCAGGCGGCTGGCGCGACCGGCTTGGAAGTCGGCCACGGAGTCGAAGTAGTACTGGCCGCGCGAGTTCGGCACGAAGATGTCGTAAGGCAGCGCCTTGCGGGCCTGGACGCCGACCTTGAAGGTGTGCTCGTCCAGAATGTACTCGGCCTGGGCCTGGTAGCGGTATTCCTGCTCACGCAGCGCGTTGGCGTGACGGAACTGGTCCGGACCCCAGCGGACCGTGTTGAAGCCGGAAGCGCAGCTGGTCAGGGTGGCGTCCGAGGTGGGCGCCAGGCAGACGCTGACGTCCGAATAGTTCTGGCCGCTCGGCGGCATCTGCTGGTTGTTGTAGTCGCGGTACGTCGCCTTGATGAAGGTCGTCAGATTGTCCGACCAGTGCGAGTTCAGCTCGAAGGTATAGGCCTCGTCCGAGTTGAACTGGGTGTACCAGTGCGAGTCGAGCGCCACCGTCGCGGCGCCCAGGTCCGTCCGCTGGACCGAAGAGGATTCGGCGTAGCGGTAGGTCAGGCTGGCGCGGTGATTGTCCGTGATGTTCCAGTCGAGCTTGGCCGAGTACTTCTTGTCGATGACCGGCTTGACGGGCGAAATCGCGCCGACGTCGAACTTGCTGGCGTAGCGGTTGTTGAAGATCGACACGACGTTGTCGATCTGCGCTTGGCTCGTGTTGTTCGAGAACGAGGTGCCGGCGCCGGAGCCGGCCACGCCGAACAGCGTGGAGTCGACGGTTTCGTAGTTCTCGTAGGAGAGCGCGAAGAACAGCCGGTCACGGATGATCGGGCCGGACACGAACGCGCCGTAGTTCTTCTGGCGGATCGCCTGGCGGATGTTGGTGTCTTCCGACCGGTCGCCGACGAGGCCGTCGTTCAGGTAGTTGTCGAACAGCACGCCATGGAAGCTGTTGCCGCCCGAACGCAGGACGAGGTTCAGCGCGCCGCCCACGAAGTCGCCGTTCTGCACGTCGGTCGGCACGGCGGCCACCGAGAACTGTTCGACCGCGTCGATGGTCACCGGGCCGCGGGCTGTGGACATGCCGCCCTGGGCCAGGCCGAAGTTGTCCTGGGCCGCCACGCCGTCGACGGCGATGCGGTTGTAGCGCGGGTTGGAGCCGGCGATCGAGACGCCGCCCGAGTTGGTCCCGGCGCGGCCGCCGGAAAGGTCCTGGGCCACCAGCATGTCGCGGCGAGCGAGGTCGCGCGGGTCGCGGTTGATGGTGACGACCGACTGGATGTCCTGCTGGCCGAGCACGGTCTTCGGACCCTGCTCATTGTTACGTGCGCCCGAGCCCGTGACGATCAGTTCTTCCACTTCGGCGACGTCGACGCTGAGGTCGTAGGACTGGCCGACTTGGAGGAAGACGTTCTTGTAGACCTTGGGCGTATAGCCCGGGGCCGTAACCGTGAGGGTGTACGGACCACCGACACGCAGGCCGCGCAGGTCGAAGTTGCCGCCAGCGCTGGAGGCCGTGGACGCGCGCGTGCCAGACGGCGTGTGGACGGCGGTGATCGCCGCCTTATCAATAGCTTCTCCGTTCGCGGTCACGACGCCGCGCACGGCGCTGGTCGTTTCCTGCGCATAGACGGCGCTCGACATGGCGCACGCAAGCGCCGTCAGAGCCACGCCGCCGGCGAGCCTCTTCATCCGGATCATTCTCGATGTCCCCTCTCAGACCCCGAGGGGGATCGACGCCCCTCGAACGTGTGCGCCCTATAACCCGAATTTCTACGGCGTAGGTGACGGATTTGTTACAGGGTCGCGACCATCGGCAGGTGTGACCTGAAAGGCGCGCCTTGTGCTTTACAAGCAGGCGTTCCATGGACAGCCTCGCGCACCCAAGGAGTGTCCTTTTGCCCGTCCAAGGCCTGTCGTCCGCCCGAACCGGAGCGCCGTGGCGCAGCGTGCTGATGGTTGTGGCGGGCCTCACCCTGGCGCGAATCGCCGCCCTGTTCCTGACCCCGCTGCAGCTCTATCCGGACGAGGCCCAGTACTGGCTTTGGTCGCGCACGCTGGACTGGGGCTACTATTCCAAGCCGCCGATGATCGCCTGGGCGATCTGGGCGACGACGGCGCTGGGCGGGAACGCCGAGCCCTGGGTGCGGCTGAGCGCGCCCCTGTTCCATGCGGGCGCGGCCCTGGCCATCTTCGCCGCGGCCCGACGCCTCTATGGGCCGAGCGCCGCCTTCACCGCCTGCGTGCTGTATCTGCTGATGCCCGGCGTCGCCCTGTCCTCGGCGGTTATCGCCACTGACGCGCCGTTGCTCTTCTGCCTGTCCCTGGCGCTGATGGCCTATGTCGAACTTCTGCGTACGGACGGCGCACGCCGGATCCGTATCGCCGCGATGCTCGGCGCCGCCATCGGGCTGGCGTTCCTTTCGAAGTACGCCGCGCTCTACTTCGCCCTGGGCCTGGGCCTGCATGCCGCCGTCTCGCCGTCCGCAAGAAGCATCTGGCGTCCCGCCGCCCTCGCCGCCGCCCTGGGCGCCTTTGCCATCGTGCTTGCGCCCAACCTCCTGTGGAACGCCGCCCACGGCTTCGCCACCATCCAGCACACCGCGTCCAACGCCGACTGGAGCGAAGAGCACGGCCTGGATCCGCGGCGGCTGCTGGCGTTCCTCGGCGGGCAGTTCGGAGTATTCGGACCGATCCCCTTCGCCGTGCTGGTCGGCGGCGGCATGGTGCTGGCGGTCCGTCGGCGCCTCGCCGAGGAGGACGCCCTGCTCCTCTGCCTGGCCGCGCCCGCCCTGGCGATCGTCACCGCCCAGACCCTGGTCAGCCGGGCGAACGCCAACTGGGCCGCCGCCGCCTACGTGCCGGGGTCGATCGTCGTGGCGGCCTGGCTTGTCCGCTGGCGCGCCCAGCGCTGGCTTTTGGCCGCCATCGGGCTGCAGGCCGTAGTCGCCGCCCTGTTCGTCGTCTGGGTCGCCGCGCCCGCCACCGCCGAGGCCATGGGGGTCGCCAACAGTTTCAAGCGGGCCAAGGGCTGGGCGGAAATGACCGACGCCGTCGTCGCCCGCGCCGAGCGCGAGCCCGGCCTGACCGCGGTGGCCGTCAACAACCGCTTCCTGTTCAACGTCATGGCCTATTACGGCCGCGACGTCTGGCGAGACCGACGCATGCCGCCGCTGGTCATGTGGCTGCGCACCACCGGTCCCCAGAACCAGGCCGAGATGGACGCGCCGCTGACGCCCGCACGTGGTGCAAGGGTGCTGGGCGTAGCGATGGAGGGCGTCTACGCCGACGAGATGGCCGCCGACTTCGCGCGTGCGACGGGTCGGGAAATCGTCAGCGTCCGGCTCGACCGCAAGCGCAAGCGCAAGGCCGAGCTGTTCGTGGGCGAAGGCTTCCGCCCCCGCCCGCGCGATCCGGTCACCGGCCTGCCCACACCGCCTTGAGCCGGGCGTCGCGCCCGCAGCCTATACGGTAAGCGTTGTAGTTGATCGGGTTCTTTCGGGCGAAGTCCTGATGATAGGCCTCGGCCTTCCAGAAGGTCGCGGCGGGCAGGATGCGGGTCGCCACCGGCTTCCTGAGCTGGCTCGCCGCTCGCGCCTTGGCCGCTTCCGCAGCCGCCCGCTCGTCCGGCGAGGCGACGAAGACGGCGGTGCGATAGGACGGCCCGCGGTCGCAGATCTGGCCGCCGGCGTCCGTGGGATCGATGCGGTGGAGGAAGCCGTCGACAAGTTGGCCGTAGGTGATCTTCGCCGGATCGTAGGTCACCCGGACCGCCTCAAGATGCCCCTCGTGGTTCTCGTAGGTGGGATTGCGCCGCGCCCCGCCGGCATAACCGACGACGACGTCCTTCACCCCCGTCAGGGATTCCAGGTCGTGTTCGACCGACCAGAAGCAGCCCCCGGCGAACACGGCTGTCCGATCGGCGGGCGCCGCCGCGCCCGTCAGGACGGCGGCGGCGGCAATGGCGGCGATCCTCGGAATCTTCATGGCTCGGTCTCCCGGCGGCGGTTCTTCGCCCTTGCCGATATGTACGAAGCCCGCGGCCGTTCCGTATGCAGCGTGTCGAAAAAAGGCCGATCAGGCGGCCAGGGCGGCGCGCACCTTGTCGCGTAGCGCCGCGCCCACGCCGATGTGGTCCAGATAGCCGTCCATCCCGCCGCACCGCTCGGCCATCGAGGCCATGGCCGCGTCGAGGTACTCCGCCTGGACGCCCAGGAAAAGCCGGACCGCCTCCTCCGAGGGACGCCGTCCGAGGTTCTGCTCCAGCGCCTCGGTCATCGGGCCCATACGGGCCTCCAGGCGGGCCGCCTGGTTCGTCAGAAGGTAGTCGGCCCGCGCATCGTCCGCATGGACGCCCGCGACGTGGTGGGTCAGCGCGGCCAGCAGGCCGGTGCGGTCCTTGCCGGCGGTGCAGTGGATGAGGATCGGGCCCCGCGCCTCGGCCAGCGCCTCGAAGTAGCGGCGGAACAGAATTTCGTGGCGAGGCTCGAACGGCGCCTTGTCGTAGTAGTTCAGGAAGAACGCCCTGGCGCTTTCGGCCGTCAGGTCGGTCTCGCGCAGAAAGGCCACGTGCGGCGCCTCGGCCGCATCGCCCAGGTCGCACTCGATCACCTGCCCGGCGAAGCCCGGCGGTCGCAGCGAGGGGTTGGAATCGCGCTCCATCGGCCGACGCAGGTCAACGATGGTGGCGACGCCCAGCTCGGCCATGGCCGCCAGATCGGCGGCCGTGGCCGCGCCATGGTGGGCCGAGCGCAGCAGCTTGCGCCGCGGCAGGCGACCGCCGCCGCCCAGGGCGTAGTCGCCGTAGTCGCGGAAGTTCTCGATGGCCTCGAACGGAAGAATGCGGTCGTCGGTCGTGCTCATGGCGCCGTCACTATGCGGATAAACTGTCTCGCCGTTGTGACAGGGCGACCCGACGTCAGGCCAGGGCCGTCTCGAAACTGGCGCCGGTCTTGGCGCGGATCTCGTCGACGGAGACGCCAGGCGCCAGCTCGAGGAGCGTGAGGGGTTTCTTGCCGCGAGCCACTTCGAAAACGCCGAGGTCGGTGACGACGAGGTCGACCACGCCCTGGCCGGTCAGCGGCAGGGTGCAGGCGTCGACCAGCTTGGGCGCGCCGGACTTCTCCGTGTGCTCCATGACGACGACCACGCGCTTGACGCCGGCCACCAGGTCCATGGCCCCGCCCATGCCCTTGACCATCTTGCCCGGCACCATCCAGTTCGCCAGGTCGCCGTTGGCCGCAACCTGCATGGCGCCCAGGATCGACAGGTCGATATGGCCGCCGCGGATCATGGCGAAGCTGTCGGCCGAGCTGAAGTAGGAGCTCATCGGCAGTTCGGTGATCGTCTGCTTGCCGGCGTTGATCAGGTCGGGATCGGCCTCGCCCTCATAAGGGAACGGGCCCATGCCCAGCATGCCGTTCTCGCTCTGCAGCGTGACCGACACGCCGTCCGGGATGTAGTTGGCGACCAGGGTCGGAATGCCGATCCCGAGGTTCACATAGAAGCCGTCCTGTAGTTCCAGGGCGGCCCGGGCGGCCATGTCGTCGCGGGACCAGGCCATCAGACTTCCTCTCCCGCGCCGGCGGCGGCCATGTCGACATCCGAGCGCTTGCGGGTGGTCAGCTGCTCGATGCGCTTTTCGTAGACCGCGCCCTGGACGATGCGGTCCACATAGATCCCCGGCGTATGGATGTGATCCTTGTCGAGGGCGCCCGTGGCGACCAGCTCCTCGACCTCGGCCACGCAGACCTTGCCCGCCGTGGCCATCATCGGATTGAAGTTCCGCGCCGTCTTTCGATAGACGAGGTTGCCCTCGGCGTCGCCCACCTGGGCCTTGACGATCGACAGGTCGGCGGTCAGGCCGCGCTCCATCACATAGAGCTCGCCGTCGAACTCGCGCACTTCCTTGCCCTCGGCCACCAGGGTGCCGACGCCGGTCTTGGTGAAGAAGGCCGGAATGCCCGCCCCGCCCGCGCGGATGCGCTCGGCGAGCGTGCCCTGGGGATTGAACTCCAGCTCGAGCTTTCCGGACAGATAGAGCTCGGCGAACAGCTTGTTCTCGCCGACATAGGACGAGACCATCTTGCGGATCTGGCCGCCGGCCAGCAGCACGCCCAGGCCGAAGCCGTCGACCCCGCAGTTGTTCGAGACGACCGTCAGGTCCTTCACGCCGGAGTCGCGGATCGCCGCGATCAGGTTCTCCGGAATGCCGCAGAGGCCGAAGCCCCCGGCCATGATCGTCATCCCGTCGAAGAGAAGCCCGTCCAGGGCCTCGACGGCTTTGTCGCGCAGCTTGTTCGCCATGACGCTAGGTTACGCCGCAGCGCAGCATTTGCCTAGCGGCGCCCCAGAAATTTCCCATGGAGTCGACAGCCCAGGCGCCGCCATAGTCGCCGCCAGCGCCACGGACCTGCGGGAGACCACCGATGCATGGACAATCGCTGCTCATTCAGGCGCTGGTCTATCTGGCGGCCGGGGTGGTTTCGGTGCCGATCGCCAAGCGGTTGGGGCTGGGCTCGGTGCTCGGCTACCTGGTAGCGGGCATGATCGTCGGCCCCTTCGTCCTCGACCTCGTCGGCCAGGCCGAAGACGTGATGCGCTTCGCCGAGTTCGGGGTCGTCATCCTCCTGTTCCTCATCGGCCTGGAGGTGCGGCCGGCCGTCCTGTGGCGCATGCGCGGGCTGATCTTCGGGGTGGGCGGCGCCCAGCTCGTCCTGACCGCCCTGGCCATCGGGGGGGCGGCGGCTGCGGTCGGCCTGCCCCTGCCGACGGCGCTGGCCGCGGGCCTGATCCTGGCCATGTCGTCGACGGCTATCGTCCTGCAGAGCCTGGACGAGCGCGGCCTGCGACGCGGAACGGTGGGCGAGGCGACGTTCGGCGTCCTGCTGTTTCAGGATCTTGCGGTCATCCCCCTGTTCGCCGCCCTGCCGCTCCTGGCCGTAGGCGCTGCGCATGGCGCGACCGCGTCGGCGAACGGACATGACGCCAGTCTGATCTCCGGCCTGCCCGGCTGGCTGCGCGCCCTGGCGGTGATCGGCGCGGTGACCGCCGTGGGCGTCGGCGGCCGCTTCCTGGTGCGTCCCATTTTCCGCTTCATCGCCGCCGCCCGCCTTCGCGAGATCTTCACCGCAGCCGCCCTGCTGATCGTCGTGGGCGTCGCCGTGCTCATGCAGACGGTCGGCCTGTCGCCGGCGCTTGGCGCGTTTCTGGCCGGCGTGGTCCTGGCCGAAAGCGAGTTTCGCCGCGAACTCGAGACCGACATCGAGCCCTTCCGCGGCCTCTTGCTGGGCCTGTTCTTCATCACCGTGGGCGCCGGTCTGGACTTCGGCGTGGTGGCCGCGCGGCCGGTCGCCCTCGTCGGGGCCGTCGTCGCCCTGATCGTGCTGAAGACCCTGGCCATGTTCGCCGCGGCGCGGCTGTTCCGCATCGATACGCGCGAGTCCCTGGTGACCGCCGTCGCTCTCGCCCAGGGCGGGGAGTTCGCGTTCGTCCTGCTGGGCTTCACCGTGGGCGCCGGGGTGCTCGACGCCGAGCTCGCCAAGTTCCTGACGGCCGTGGTGGCGGTGTCCATGGCCTGCGCTCCGTTGATGATGGCCGCCGCCGAGAAGATCATGCTGGCCCGTCCCGCCGACGCGGGCGCGACCCCGGAGGCTCCGCGCTTCGACGACGGGGCGCCGGACGTGATCGTCGCCGGGTTCGGCCGCTTCGGCCAGATTTCGGCTCGCCTTCTGATGGCCAGCGGCTTCCAGGCGACGACCCTGGATTCCAGCATCGAACAGATCGAGGTGCTGCGCCGGTTCGGCCGCCAGGTGCACTACGGCGACGCCAGCCGGCTCGACCTGCTGCACGCGGCTGGCGCCGACAAGGCGAGGGTGCTGGTGGTGGCCATCGACGACCGGGACAAGGCGGTCGAAATGGTGGAGGCGGCGCGCGAGGCATTCCCGAACCTGGTGATCCTGGCCCGCGCCTGGGACCGCCGCCACGCCTACGAGCTCCTGCGGGCCGGCGCCGACGAGGTCGAGCGCGAGACCTTCGAAGGCGGACTCGCCATGGGTCGAAGAGCGCTGGAGCGCCTGGGCCACAGTCCGCGCCGCGCCGCCCGCGCGGCGAGCGTGTTCCGCCAGCAGGACGACAGGCTGTTCCACAAGCTGGCCCCGATCGCCGGCGAGGAGGAGCGCTACATCCTGGCCTCGCGCGATTCGCGCGACACCATGGACCGCCTGTTCCGCGCCGAGATGGCGCGCCTGTCTGACGACGACGGTGAGGAGGAGGCGCTAGGGGTTCGCCCGGATATGGAGCCGGCCGAGCGGGCGGTGTAGGGAACGGCCATGACGAAATCCGCCATCGTTCCCGTCTCCTACCCCGACTTCGACCGCGACTTCGCCGGCTTTTCGAAGGCCTTCGGCGACTCCTTCGCCCGCTATGGCTTCGCGGTGGTCGCCGACCACGACCTGCCGCAGGCGCGCATCGAAGCGGCATTGGCCTCGGCCCGCGCCTTCTTCGCCCTGCCCGAGGCGGTAAAGAGGCGCTACGTCGTCGGCCAGGGCGGCCAACGCGGATACACCCCCTTCGGCGTCGAAACCGCCAAGGGCGAGGCGCACTACGACCTCAAGGAATTCTGGCACATGGGCCGCGACCTGCCGGCGGACCACCGCTACGCCGGCCAGATGCCGCCCAACGTCTGGCCCGCGGAAGTCGCCGACTTCCACGAGAACGTGGCCTGGCTTTACGGCGCGCTAGACGCCATGGGCCTGCGCCTCCTGCAGGCCATCGCGACCTATCTGGGTCTGGACCGCGACTTCTTCGCCCCGACCATCGAGTCCGGCAATTCGGTGCTGCGGCTGCTTCACTACCCGCCGGCGCCCTTCGACGGGCCCAACATCCGGGCCGGGGCGCATGAGGACATCAACGTCATCACCCTGCTGCTCGGCGCCGAGGAGGCGGGGCTGGAGGTGTTGGACCGCGACGGCCAGTGGCTGGCGATCAATCCGGCGCCCGGCTCGCTGGTGATCAATATCGGCGACATGCTGCAGCGCCTGACCAACCACGCCCTGCCGTCGACGACGCACCGGGTGGTCAATCCGGCGCCCGAGCGGCGTGGCGCGTCACGCTATTCGACGCCGTTCTTCCTGCACTTCAATCCGGACTACCCGATCAAGACCCTGCCGGGCTGCATCAGCCCGGAGCGGCCCGATCGCTATCCTTCGCCGATCACCGCCGACGAATACCTCCGCGAGCGCCTGCGCGAGATCAAACTGCTCTGAGGTCCCGGCCTCGCCCTAGTGGGCGAGGCGCAGCGAGTTGATGTCCTGGCCGATGGCCCGGAAGGCGTCCTGCAGATCCTGGCCCGAGGCGGGCAGGTATTCGTGCGTCGAGTCGGTCGCGCAGCCGGACAGCAGGTTCGCCTGGGCCGAGCCGGCGGTGATGCGGAAGCCGACCGTGTAGATGATGATGTCCTTCCCGGTCGCCTTCATGTTCGTGCAAAGGCTGGTGGCCTGGGTGGTCGAGACCGCATTGTTGGCGTTGCAGTTGATCTTGTTCGAGTTCGAGCCGCTGCCCGTGCCAGAGTTCTTGGCGACCACGCCGTTGCAATAGGCCGTATTGAAATCGCCGTCGGTCATCAGGATCACGACCTTCAGGAGGTGCTCGGTGCCGTAGGCGGCCGGGCGGCTGTTGGCGTTGCTCCACAGGTAGCCGAAGTTCGGCGACACCATGTACCAGCCCCAGGCGAGGCCGATGTGGCCGGCCGTCGAGCCGCCGTCGGTCAGCGAATTCACGACCGTGTGCAGAGCGGTCTTGTCCGTGCTGAGCGGCACGGCGCTGGTGCTGGGGCAGTCGTTCAGGGTCTTGCTGTACTTGAAAGCCACCTTCGACGTGCTCGGCGCGGTGTCCGTATAGCGGTCGGAGCCGGTGCGTTCGGTGACGCACGCCGTGCTGGCCGAGAAGACGTCGACCTGATTGTCGTTGCGGGTGAAGCGATAGTACGAGCACCCATAGGTCGTGCAGGTCGCCTGGCCGCCGGTGCCCGACGAGGTCCCGGGATTGGACGTGCCGTACAGCACCGTGAACGCGTTGGCGGTTTTGGACGTGATCTGGAACGCCTTGTTGTTCACGTTCGTCATATTGGTGACGCCCGTGATGTAGACGTAGTCGTTGACCGCGAAGCCGTGCGCCGTGGA
>Ga0116191_1002689_pt1 | contig 13374 bp, 5 predicted proteins | sample AD_UKC111_MetaG_FD_89897 | JGI IMG/M metagenome (GOLD analysis project Ga0116191, IMG submission 89897) | Active sludge microbial communities of municipal wastewater-treating anaerobic digesters from Hong Kong - AD_UKC111_MetaG | ecosystem: Engineered > Bioreactor > Anaerobic > Digestate | place...
ATTTTTATATGTGCCAAGCAGATATTTGCCAGCAACAGGCTTAGATGCCCCTGACAGATCGTGTTGAACGAACTGGAATATCGCGCCATCTTTTATGACCAAGTTGTCAACATTCAGTTTGTCATTACTTTCAAATGAAGAGCCGTCACCGAGAACATCGAACTCGACAGCAGCGCCTTTCTTTAGCGTAAGGGTGTCGACAGATGCCGTCCCATATACATTTTTACCTGCGATATGTGTTACAGCTCCATATTCTTCGGTCAATGATTTGTCTATGCTGCCAGTGAGATTGAACTCTGCAAAGCGGTTCATCCATACGCGGCTAGCCGTCATCGTGCCATTAAATGTCAATGTACCGTCCCATATATTCGTTTCACCGGTATAGGTATCCGTACCGCTCAATGTGAGATTGCCTTCACCCTGCTTTATCAAACGCATCGAACCAGTAAGGGCAGCTCCGGTAAGTGTGTAATCCTTAGGCGAATTGACTGTAAGTATATAGGGCTGTGCGCCACTGCTTACCGTAACATTACCACCATTCATATTACACAATATCACATGTTTGTCATTGTCCGAACTTGTTATGGAAGACGTTTCCTCTGTCCTGCCATTGATAGTGACAGGAGGAGGTGGTACAAGAATACCCTCACGCTCACCTAAGAAGAAACTTTCATGAGGAGGTTGATTATATCCGCACATCTGCCATTCTATCGCATTGCGATATTGCATATCATGCAACAATGTATATACTCGATTTTCTGTGGGGGCCGTCGTAGTATATATCCTCAGACTCATATTGTCTGTCGAACGGGCAATCACTTCTTCACGCCAGTCACCAAAGATATCACATTGCATACTTGGTGTCCCTTTCGTGTAATTGTTTGTCGCGGTCCCGTCCATTGTAAATATAGGCGTATTAGAACCGTATTTGTATATAGCTGGCGTACCATAACCTTTTGATACTACTTCATTGCCTGATGTATAATCAAAAGTTTCCTGAAGCAAGTCGCCATCCCAATATAACTCGAAATTCTGCGTTACGCCACCTTTCTGAGCCATTTCCTCCTGAGTAGTGGCGGAAATAAGATGCGGACCAGCCATCAGTGCTGCACCGTCATAATCATTTGAAACATTTGCCGCCATGCATCGCCCACAGTCACTGCCTGTAGTATAACGCCATAGTATCTTACCTGTTGCGGCATCTCTGTAATCCGCACCTGGATTATCTTCAAGACATGCAAATATTTCAAGCCCTTTGTGATAGGGGTCGAAATCGCCACAATGCTGCGCATCGCCATGTCCGAGACCTGTGGTGTACAGTCCTTTGCCGTTATCATCCACGACCATGGAACCATAAACGATTTCATCCTTACCGTCATCATCCACATCGGCAATTCCAAAGTTGTGATAGCCCTGTCCGAACCAGTCACTGCCTTCAGTTGTGAAATCCGTCAGGTTCTCCCAACGTTTGCTGAACTTTTTACCGACAACATCATAAGCACACATAATGGTCTTTGTGTAGATGCCACGACATAAGACCAGACTAGGTTTGCGTCCGTCAAGGAATGGAGCTCCGAAGAAGAACTTATTGGCACGATGTCCATATTTATCACCCCAGTCGCTGACATTCCCTCTTGGCAATGGATAATCTATTTTATCCAACAACTTACCTGTCTTTCCATCCAACAAAATAAGGTATTCATTGCCCTGGGTCATATACGTCATATTCCCTGTTTGAGAGATATAGGGACGATAGTTCTTGCTTGCATCACCAATCACTGTACCATCATTGAGAGTCGTACCATCAGCACAACGCATGACACATTCAGCCTTACCATCACAGTCCCAGTCGTAAGCCACAAGATTTACTTCCACATTATTTCCACTCACCATGTTCGGTCCGCAATCTATCTGCCACAATTTGGTGCCATTCAGTTTATATGCCTCGAAGCGAGTGAATACGGAATCATTGGCTACTGTGAAATCGCCATTAACACGTTTAACGATGACTTCATATTGACCATCACCATCAATATCCGCCACACTTGCATCATTGAGTTCAAACAAACTGTTGACTTTATGCTGCTTAGTGCCTACCATCGGAATATAAACATCGCTCATCGGTATTGAGAGATATTGGTTGTCCCAAACAGAAGCCGCCGTACAATCACCTTGTTCGACGCCGCGGACAACAGACCTTACCGTGTATTTGGAAGTGAGAGAACCGCCAATATCAGTATAATTGGAAACATTTAGTGGTTTGGCATTCAGTTTGATGCCGTCACGATAGATGTTATATGTGACATCATACCATTCTTCACCAGGAATACGCCAACTACAAAAGACGCCTCCACTGGTTTTCACAGCTACCAAGCCTCTGTCTAAAACATCCATAGGACGTTGGGCCTTTAAGCCCAACGTCCATGAAATAGCCACAAATAAAAATATTATGGTTTTATTTTTCATTTAACCAAAACTTTCTTGTTATTCTTTATATAAACACCTTTTTCCAAGCCATCGAGAGATTTGGCATTCTTACGAACGAGTTGTCCATTCACGCTGTAAATGTCATCACTATTTTCGCTCTTTGCTGTCGTGATGCTTTTTACACCTGTCGTCGGATCTGTCGTGCCATAATATTCCAGAATGAAATTGTCAACCTGCAACCAGCCCTTAGGAATACCTGCAATTTCACTTGGGACTCCGTAACCTATTTCCAAAGTTCCGCCATTGACAGTATTTATTGTAACGGATTTCTGAGGCATGGCAGCACCTGTTTCACCTACCCGTACCGTATCTACCTTATCATCATCGGCGATATAAAGATAAGCATACATATTCAATGCATTAATATCACCTCTCTGACCATTTCTGGAAGCACAGCAATTAGCTTTTAATACATAGTATCCAGGTTTACATCCGGAAACAGTTTGTTTAATTACCGTACCAGCCTGAACAGATTTGGTGCCCTCAAGGCAACGTACATAGTATGCTCCATCTGAACCCTCGGGCATGGCTTTCTGAGTTTTTTCAGCCCATACAGCCGTACCATCCGTATTAACCACTGTAGTCCATCCTGTCAGATGACTTACATTTGCATCAGCCGTCTCGAATGACGGATTCTGAAGTGTAATAATTTCTGGCGTCGTTTGAGCTATTACTTGATTAGGCACGGCGAGCAATCCTATCATGCCCGCAAAAAACAATGTAGATTTTTTCATAAAAATATAATTTTAAATTAATAATAAAAGTCAGGACATCCTGATATTATCAGAATGTCCTGATAAATGGATTCATAGATTATTGACCCCAACCTGGGTTTTGGGTCAAATTTTTATTCTTCATGATTTCTGTCTGAGGAATCGGGAAGAAATACATCTTATCATCCCATTGACGACTTACGGTATTACGGGTGTACGTAATTGTTCCGTCTTCAGCCTTTGTCAACTTCATTTCCAGAATGTTCTTGAAATAAGTAGGAGCCTCTTTCCAACGACGTACATCCCAGAAGCGATGACCTTCAAAAGCGAGTTCAACCATACGCTCATTTTCATACTTAGCCCAGAAGGCATCATTGCTTAACGTTATAGGGAAATCAGGCATTTTGACACGTTCACGAATCTTGTTAATGTAATCAATGGCTGAAGTGGGGAATTCCGTTGTCGTAGCCGTAGGTGAACCAAGATATTTATAAAGTGCCTCAGCCATATTCAAATAGAACTCACCAAGACGGAAAGTAATCCATGTATGGTTGTCAGCTTTATATTTGGAATTAGCTGCTAAATTGATAGTGCCATGGCAATATTTCTTTATATAATATCCGGTAGGAGTACCACCTGAAATTGGTTCACCATTTGTACCACCATAATATGTCTGCAATGCCGTTTTATAAGACGTCGGCCAAACATCGCCATTTTTAGCAATTGTTGCATCGAGACGAGGATCACGACCTGTATATGGATTTGACTCGTTATAACCACTTCCAGACTCATTAATACCGAGACCGCTTTTCTGCATTTCATAAGCATCAACCAAAGTCTGTGTCGGGCAATTACCTCCAGCGCCACCTTCAATACCTACAGGGTAGTTGTAGCCTTCGAATACAGCAGAAGCACCTCCTGTACCGTTACCATAAATACGACGGCCAAATAATATTTCACAAGTAACCTTTTCATTGCTCCAGTTATCCACAGCCCATAATGACGAATAATCTGCTGCAAGTTTTTTACCTCTCGCATCACATGCGTCTAGTAATTCTTTCGTATATTTAGCTGCTGTGTAATAACGTTGTTTGTCATTCGAAGTGTTAAACAAAGGACTTGCCCAATACAATGCAGCACGCGCACGAAGTGCCAAAACAGCCAATTTGTCAGCACGTCCAGTCTCCTGCGTATTTAATGCCATATTGCCAAGATTCGTATAATCAGCAATAATGGAATCTTTAACAGTATTACATTCATCAAAAATATATTGGAATATCGAATCAGATGACGTACGAGGAGTTTTGTTAATCTCTTCAACATTATTTCCGACAACACTCTTCGTGATCAAAGGTACGCCGCCATATTGACGAACCAAATTAAAATAGAAATATGCTCTCCAAAAACGAGCTTCCCATTTATAATTCTTATAACGATAGAGTTGCTGTTCATAATCACTGTTCAGTGAATTATCAGAGAATGTCAAACCCTGGAACTGACTAAGCACCAGATTACAGTCTGCTATACCATTATACATATTGGACCACATGTAACTGTGAGCATTCGATGGACTCCATGCTCCATCATACAAGTCTTGGATAGAATTGCCACTCTTAGCATATTCACTTTCATCTGAAGCAGAACCGAGAATAGCTCCACTGAAGTTCTGTCCGAAATCATAATCTGCAAAATTATAGATATCGGTCATCAGATTGCCTACATAAGTGAAATTCGAGCTTACATAATCTTTATCATATATGTCATACTCTTTATAGTCCATCTTGTCTCCGCATGAAGCGAGAGCCAAGACTCCAAGGCCGATGCCAATTATATTATTTATTTTCATTGTATTCATCGTTTTGAATTGTTTATTTTTTCTTTCATTATCAGAAAGTGACAGAAAGACCAGCCACAATGCTGCGAGTGAGAGGATTGGTAGCGCCATAAGACTCGGGATCTGAAACTGATAGATGGTCTATACTGAACAAATCTGTTCCGCGAACATATATTTTAGCACCGTTAATAAATTTAGTCCTTTCCAAAACGCTCTTGGCGAAATTGTAATACAATTCGATATTGCGTAATTTGAAGAACGAACGATTAGCCAACCAAACCGTATTAGTTTGATAGTTATTGGCATTACTTTCTGGACTCAAACGTGGGAACTTAGCTGTTGAGGCTGTTTCTGTGGTCCAACGGTTATCATAATAATATTGAGATATTGTCGTATTATTAATCAAAGGCCAGTACATGCTTTTCGTGTTGAGAACTGCAGAATACTTCCCTGTTCCTTGGAACATTGCATCAATTCCGAATCCTTTCCATTCAGCACCGAGATGAATTGAATAATATATCTGAGGAGCTGCTGTACTATAACCAATGGCGGTTTTATCATTAGCATCAATAATATTGTCACCATTAACATCTTTATATTTGATGTCACCAGGTTTAACTGTAGAAAAAGTTTGTGTTGGACTTGCATCTATGTCAGCCTGATCTTTAAAGAAGCCAATAGCCTGGAGACCGTAAATCTGACTGAGTTGATGATTGGTCTGTACAAGATTGTCATAAAGACGAGGTTCTTCAAGCTCCTCTTTAATCTTATTCCTATTATAGTTGAAGTTGCCACCCAGATTGAATGTCAAATCACCAAATTGCTTGCTATAGTCTAATCCGAGTTCACCGCCCCAACTGTTCACAATACCTGCATTCTCATAAGGTGAATCAACACCAATGAGTGCTGTGTATTTACCAGAAGCTTCAACCCAAATGTTAGTCCTACGCTGGAAATAGCCATCCAAAGTTACATTGAGACCATTAAACAATGTGGCGTCAATACCTGCATCGTATTTGTAAGCCTTTTCATGTGAAGGACTAGTTGTTGCAAGACGATCGAGATACGTACGTCCGAAATCCGATCCCCAACCAGAATTGAAAGGATATGTACCTCCACTGATAGAATATTGCTGCACGTAATATGTCCAAGTATTACTTGGAAGCAAATCTTGATTCAACATACCAAATGAAGCACGTAATTTAAGGAAATTAATCCAATTTACATTTTGCATGAAGTTTTCTTTCGAGATGACCCATGCAGCAGCAACTGTTGGTGAAAGATTCCATTTCGTACCAGGAGCCAAACGACTGGAACCAGAATATACTAAGGTCAAGTCTGCAAAATAGCGGTCTTTATATCCGTAATGATTGAACCAAGAGTAATTCTGACGATATATAGTCGTGTTATAACCTGTTTCATCTTGGAATTCATAATCCCATTTCAATTGGCTATATATTGAATGATTACCAAATCTATTTTGATAATCAGCACTGACATCAAAATGGAAACGACGTGAGAATGAGTTGATATCTGCACCAGATCCCATTGAAGAATCAGTTCCATACGACTTCACTGTTGCTGTAGGCTCAGTCATATCTGCTGTCCATGTAGGAGTAGTCACATCATATATATAAGTTTTGCTATGATCCTCATATATATTTGACGTATTGTCATATCCCACACAAGCTTGGGCGGATAAACCTTGAATCCATCCAGAAAGATCCTGACGAAGAGTCAAGTCTGAATAAAGACTGCGAGTATGATTTTTATAATATGCGGCTCCAATAGATTGTGCTACAGGATTAGATGTTCCAGCCCATGTATCACTACCTCCCCAACTTCCACTTTCAGCCTTTATCGGATAAGCTGCAGAAGGAGTAGAATAAATCATATTCCAAAGGTCGACATTAGAACCAGGACGACTTGTTTCAAGAAGCACACCGAGAACATTTGCCTTAACCTTTGTAGTAGGTGTAAGGTCAATATCCAAATTAGCTCTCATGTTACCTTTCACATATTTGTTCTGAGTGGAATAGCCATCATTCTCATTAGGATTTTTGATGAATCCTTTATCTGAGATGAGGTCTATCATTGCATAATAGCGAAACATCTGACCACCACCAGAGAACTGTGCGTTCATCTTATTCGTAGCACCCGTATTTTTGAATGTTTCATCCATCCAATTCACATTTGGATAATAATATGGATACTGTCCACTCTTGAATGCGGCAATCTCATTGTCGGAGTAACGGTAGTTATTACCATAACCCTCATTGGCATAAGCTTCATTCATAGCCTGTGCATAAGTGGATGCATCTACAAACTTAGGCTTATTTGCCATAAAATTGAAGACATGATCAAGGGTCACCGTAATCGACTTAGAATTATACTTGCCACGTTTGGTCGTGACAAGGATTGCGCCATTGGCACCTTTATAACCATAGAGAGCGACTGCAGCAGCATCTTTTAAGATCTGGACATTGTCGACTTCCTCTGGCGTTATATTATTGATGTCACGTTCTATACCATCTACGAGTATCAAAGGTGTGCTACCAGAAAGGCTTTGCAAGCCGCGTACATAAAACGTTGGATTGGCAGCGGCATAATTGCCTGAATTCTGTAATGATATAAGACCCAGTCCCTGACCTATAATAGAATTGCCGATATTACGTGCACTCCTTTTATCTGTGCTGTTACTTCCAATAACAGAAACGGCAGCAGTAGACTCACTGATTTTGAATGTTTTGTTTGCACCCACGTCAATTGACTGGTCTTCATATCGACCTACACTGAGCGAGTCTTTATTTTGTTGTGCTGCAGTTGGCAAGCATACACTTGCCAATACTGCGAACACTAATATTTTATTTCGTTTCATATATGTTTTTATTGCGTTAATTGAACAAATTTCAACTCTAAACATAAAGTTACCAACCTGGATTCTGAATCAATCCATAACCTTTGTTGACTTCAGTTGTTGGGAATGGCTGCAAGAACCATTTTTTATCGTATCCATTCCACCATTCACGAGCGCCATTTGTTATCACAAATCTCTCATAATCAAAATGTGACGGCTCATAATATGACGGCTGACCTTGTTTTGCAGTCTTTCTATCACCATTATACCATTGGGTTGCAGAGCGTTCCCACTGACCACTTGAATTTTTCATAAGACGGTAGATCCTAAGTCCATGAAGTTTCTTTTCAAACAAATCCGAGCGTTTATATCTTACCATATCAAAGTAACGTGTATCCTCAAAGCCTAATTCACAAGCACGTTCACGAAGGATTTCTTCAAGCAGATTAGCTTTGTTACTTGTCAAATTCTTTGTAGGATTACATTCTGCAAGACCTTTGAGACCGACTCTTGCACGTACTGCATCCACATATTTCAAAGCATCAGTATAATTATCGTCAGATTGGAGCAATGCCTCTGCATAAGTAAGATAGATGTCGGACAAACGCAATACATCCCACTGAGGATAATGCAAAGATGTATACATGATATCACCCACTACATATTTATTGAGGCGGTAACCAGTAGCATAACATCCTGTTTCATTTTTCTGATTAGTTCCACCTTGGGTACCACCGACCCAAATTTCATAATTCGCACCAGTTGTGGAACCATTGGCATCATTAATACCTTGGAGAGCACCATTCACATCAGCTGTTTCATAAAGACGCGGGTCACGAGTATATACTCGATTCTGGAGTAGTTGCAATTTTGCCACGGTATCACCTTTTACAAACATGTGGTCAAGTTTTCCTGCGATACTGTCTTTGTTCCAATCGAAAGGTGTTCCGTCAGCCCATGGGAACATTTCTCCATATTCAGCTGTGAGATTGTATGAAAGACGATCATTGCCTCTTAAATACAACCACTGATATTTAGAATCACGAGTTGAATTGGTAACACGTACAGAGTGAAGAATTTCTGTACTAGTTTCATTCCAGTAAGCGGAACGGTAAGCATACCGATAACCCTCCTGAGTATTTTCTGTCGGCTGAACGAGAGCGTAGCCGCCATTTGTTGATAATGCATCGAAAAAGGCCTTGCAAGCATTTTTACATGCTGTCCAACGACTCTTATCATAATCACCATACCAAGCCAAGCTATCTTTTTCAGCTTCGGTTGTACCACCATAATACCCTTGGGTTGCATTGAAAAGAGGAGATGCAGCAAACTGTAAGATTTTGCATTTCAGAGCCATGGCACCAGCCTTTGTCCAGTGACCTGTTTCTGAAGAAGCTTCATCACTTGAATAAGCCCAAGTCAGAGCACTTGTGTTAATTGCCTCGTCGAGCAAACCGACCATAAAGTTTACAGTATTCTTGACAGAGGCACGCGGCAACTGATAAGAAGATTCTGTACCTGAGAAGGAACTTTTAATTAAAGGTAAACCACCATAGTGACGGAACATATTGAAATAAGCAGAAGCAATCAGGCATTTGGCCTCAGCTGTAATGCGATCTTTCTCTGTCTGTTCCATATTGGGAACACGATTGATATTTTCAATAATCAGATATGCTCTACGAACCAGTACCCAGACATTCTCTGTGAGGAAGCCATATACGCCACTACCACTTGATGCAGTATACGCACCTGTGTAATATTGTTTATAAAGCATTGAACTCTGAAAATAGAGTTGATAACAATCTGACAAAGCTTCCACTTCACCATTCCAATAACTTGCAGTGAGAGGAGCATCGTTGGAGCTACGCCATGGCAATCCGTAATATTGCAAAGAATATACACCAGCAAGGAACTGTCTAGTGTATTCCGGATTATTGAAGACAGTATCTTCAGTAACGGAACCGCCTGGAGCTTTTTCAAGAAACGAATTTCCAAAAGCTATATCATCTGTACAAGAACCCAATCCAATGGATGTAGCAATAGCCAGTACAGTTCCTATGAATATTTTATTATGTAGTTTCATATAATATTATTTTTTTATTCTATTTATCATTCTCTTAGAATCCGATTTTCAAACTGAGAGTATATGTTCTCTGCAAAGGATATGAAGGAGAACTGCTTGAACGCGTCTCAGGATCACCCCAAAGATACGGAGTGAAAGTCAAGAGGTTATAACCGCTGAGAGCTAACTGCATCTGATTCATTCCGATATGTTTCATAAACGGGAAATGGAAATCATAAGCCACCTGCAATGTCTTTAGACGCAGATATTTGCTATCTTTTTCATATAGCGTAGATGCTGTATAGTTCTGTAATGCATTTGTCCATGTGGCACGTGGATATTCTGCACTTTGAGATGGATTTTCTGTTGTCCACGAATGTTCCACCTGATATTTCAAGAGACCGCCCTGTGTGGTATTTGAAGCACAGAAGAAAGGCTGCATGAACACATCTGAAAGCATACGGCTCACATCCCAAGCTGCTGTCCACTGGGCATTAAACGTTAGATTCTTCCACGTGAATCCCATATTGATACCTGCCATGTATTTAGGATCATCGGTATTGCCATAATTTCGACTCATATCATCGCCGTCAATTTTTCCATTATGGTCGAGATCTACATAAACTGCATCACCAGCTTTGAGTTCGCTAACCAACTGTGTAGGCATGTCTTCACCATATTTAGCCTTATAACGTCCTGCCGTACCGGCATTGCTGCCAGAAGGCTCTTCATAATATTCAAAGAACAAATATTGGCTTCTGGCGCCAATACGATGACCTTTGGCATATTGATAAGCATTGTTATATGGTTTTTCCTTTTCCTCAATCACTTTATTCTGGTTATATGAGAGGTTAGTTCCAATCCAGTAACGGAAATCCTGACCTATCTTGTCCTGCCACTTCAGAGAAAGTTCCCAACCCCAACTGTTAACAACACCTAGGTTTGCAACTGGCACGGAAAATCCGATTAAACCAGGAGCAGTCTGGTCAGTAAGAAGAATATCTGTACGATGCTCATGATAGTAATCAAAGGTTGCTCTCAAGCGATCGTTCAAGAAATTGACGTCAACACCATAGTCTTGCTTGAATGCTTTTTCCCATGTCACATCGGGGTTATTCTTTGAACTTTCGTAAGCGCCCTTAGTAACTGTACTGTTATTAATACCGAAGTTATATCCGTATCCACCACGTGACATATAGCTGCTGCTATTCACGCCATAAGGGTCAGCCAAATACATAAAGCGAGAACCGCTATATTGGTCATTACCAACGAGACCCCAACTTGCACGAAGTTTCATAAAAGAAACATATTTCTTAATCGGTTTCCAGAACGGCTCTTCACTCGCAATCCATCCTACAGATGCAGCTGGGAATGTACCGAAACGTTTTCCTGGAGCAAAATTTTCTGAACCGTTACGGCCGATATTGAATTCTGCCATATAACGATTGTTCCAGTCATAAGTGACACGACCAACAAATCCTACATATCCATGAGGAATGTCTGAATAAGATGATGGATAATAAGTTTTACTTTGGTTATAAAGTACCAAAGCTGTTATACTATGCAAGCCGAATGAACGATTGTAATTCAGTGATGTCTCAAAATACCAATCACGGGCCTTGCCTGTATCTTCATCAGAATAATTTATCTGTGTACCATCAGTTCCTGCTTTCTTATAGCCCAAAGTACCATCACTCAAAAGTACAGGAGTATAAGTAGCACGATCCATCTGGCCACCCTTATATACATAATATGTACTATTATAAGAACCTTTAACCTTGAATAGCAATCCCTTTGTCAAGAAATCAAGTTTTTGAGTCAATTGGAGATCCATCTGACTCTTATTAGTATTAGTCTGTGTAAATCCTGCACGTGAGCCAGAATATGCGTAATATGTCATACCTGATCCACCAACGAATGGCAGCTGATCAGTACCCATATCCGTATAGTCCGTTGCTGCAGTAACCAATTTTCCATCAACAAGTCCCGGACTAGAAAAAGGTGTAGCCTGATACATAGCCTTGATAAGACCTTCAGCACCGCCACTAGTCAGAGGACGATTGCCCGTACTCACATTACCAGCGACATTGAATGAAACTGTAGTCGTATTGGTAATGTCAACATCCAAATTGCTACGATAGTTGAAACGATTATACTGATAACCGTAGTGATACGGCATATTGAACTCTTTAAACAAGCCACCTTGTGTGAAAGCGCCTATGTTGATGAAATAGCGTACCTTCTTTGTACCACCTGAGATACTAACATTATGCTGTGTCTGAAGCGTAGAATTCTTCATGATATAATCATCCCACTTCGTATCCGGATAGCGGATAGGATCGGAATGGTCTTTAAACTTCTGTATCACGACATCTGAAAAAGCATGAGGCTGTCCATCATTGTCACACATCTGATTATAGAATGTGGCATATTCGTAACTGTTGGCCTGCTCAATCATTTTGGTTGGAGTCAAGATACTAAAAGAGGTATTACCTGAAATTTTGGCTTTACCTTCCTGACCTCGTTTTGTTGTAATAAGGATTACACCATTGGCACCACGCACACCAAACACAGCTGTTGCCGATGCATCCTTCAAAACCGTGATACTCTCAATTTCATTCGGATCGATGTCTGCCATGGAACGTTCCACACCATCAACCTGAACAAGTGGGTCGGCATTATTGAACGTTGCCTTACCACGGACAAATACGCTTGCGGCATCATTACCAGGCTCACCAGAATACTGGACGGTAGTGATACCACTCAACTGACCTGCCAAGATGTTGTTGACAGAACTGACAGGCGTACGTACCAAATCTTCACCCTTAACGCTTGAGAGGGCACCCGTCACGGTGACTTTCTTTTGTACACCGTAAGCGACTACTTCCACACCGCTAAGATTGACAGCGTTGCTCTTCAAAACGACTTTCATACCGTTCCTTGCAGCAATCGTCTGAGTGTCAAATCCCACATAAGAGATTTTGAGTTTCGCACCAGGATTGACTGAGATGGAAAAATTACCATCAAAGTCTGTGATTGTACCTTGGGAAGCATTACCTCCCACAATCAAAACAGTCGCCCCAATGACAGATTCGCCATGATCGTCTACTACATTACCTTTGATGATTGACTGTTGCTGAACCATCTGAGTATCAGCATTAGCAGACAGAACGCCAAAGAATGGATTGAACGTCAAAGCCGAACACATCACCGCTACAGGCAGGATTGCTCCCTTTAATAAACTTTTATTGTTCATGTTACAATTAGGTTGTTATATATTCTTTTAAATATCATCGGTATCATACATAGTATCAAAACCATGAAAGAATCCGAATCAAATTGTGTTTATTAGCAGTCTATACTCTTAATAGATATTATTTGTCTTAGTTATTTTGTGCAAAATTAGATAAAATAAACAATC
>Ga0116191_1002692_pt1 | contig 13359 bp, 10 predicted proteins | sample AD_UKC111_MetaG_FD_89897 | JGI IMG/M metagenome (GOLD analysis project Ga0116191, IMG submission 89897) | Active sludge microbial communities of municipal wastewater-treating anaerobic digesters from Hong Kong - AD_UKC111_MetaG | ecosystem: Engineered > Bioreactor > Anaerobic > Digestate...
ACGCTGGAAGGCGGAGAAGTGCTCTGCGTTGTGGAAAAGGAAGACGTGCCCGGAGGTCTCCGGCGGAATATCATCCAATGCCTTGAGGACTTTGAGATCCCGCTGTATATCAATACCGTCGTGGCGAATATCTACGGAAAGGAACGGGTGACCGGAGTCGATATTGCGGAAATCGACGCCGAGGGCCGGATCCTTCCGGGAAGCACGCGGCATTATGAATGTGATACGCTGATCTTGTCGGTGGGACTGATCCCCGAAGAGGATATGATCGAAGACCGGCATGGCGGGATCTTCCTTTGCGGAAACTCCCTCTATGTTCACGATCTGGTCGATGACGTGACGCTGGAGGGCGAAATGGTCGCGGGCCAGGTGGAAACCTACCTCATGAAGCTGGCCGCGGGACAAAAACCCGACGAGAGCAGATTTTCCTATCCGGGAATCGAAACGATGAGAAAAAAGCGGGCGGATATCCTGAAGCGGAAAAAGGACGTCGCCCGAAAGAAGGCCGAAACCGGGGCAAAGACCATCACCTGCATCATGTGCCCCAACGGCTGTGAGATTACCTATGACCTCGAGGGGGGTATGTGCGGAAAAGGACCGGAATATGTAAAAAACGAGATCCTGAATCCCAGAAGGACGCTGACGACCTCCGTCAAAGTGATCGGGGGAGAGATTCCTCTGGTCAGCGTAAAGACCACCGGCAGCATTCCGAAGGAATCGCTGAAGGACGCTATGAGGCTCGTGGGCAGGATGGCCGTCGAGGCGCCCGTCGAACCGGGTCAGATCATCCAAAAGGACTTCATGGAAGCGGGAATCGACCTCATCGCCACAAAGGCGGCGCCGCTTAAACGTGATATCGGAATATAGCTGATTGGATCAGGTGGGAATCATCCTGTTCAGATCTATCAGCCTTTCTTCCACCGCCAGAATATCCTCCTTGTCCTGTGCAACGGCTTTGGCTTTCTCATAATAGCCTTTTGCCCTGACAAAATCTTTTACCGGCTCAAAAAAGTAAAGGTCTCCCCATTGGATGTATCCCCAGGGATTATCCGGATACTCCGCGACTAAATTATAACACTCCCGATCTGCCTGTTCATAATCGCCCAGGCAGGCAAAGGACTCCGCAATGGCACGTTTCATATTGTGAGCAATTAATTCCCTTTCATCGGGGAAATAGCGGCAAAACTCCCTGCAGTAATCAATTCTCTTATGAAAATAGGAGCTGTCTTTCATGCCGGCATTGTGAAGCTCAGTCTCCAGATCCTGGCAGAAATTGCTGACAAAAAAGCTGTCTTTGTATTGATTGTCCAAGGGGTCCATGCTTCTATACTCCGGTTTCCATCGATGTTTTATCCCGGCCCATACTTTGAGCCATACGTCGCAGGCTTTCACGGGATCGTTATCAGCTAAATGATCAAACCCCTCATCAATCAGATTGCTCATTTTTTCTCTGGGCATATTAGAATCCGGCGTCAGTCTTTCCCATAGAATCAATGCGGCATAATAAGGAAAGTCTTCATCTCTGCCTTTTGCCGAGACATTAAAATGTTCATACCAGCTTTCAGAAAGCTCTGCAGCAGATATGAATTTCTCAGTGCCAGCTAAAAAAACTTCTTTATCAAACGGAATCCCCATCCCGTCCAATTTCTGAATTATTTCTTCCGTGCTCAGCAGCTTTGCTTCCTCATAAGACCAGAAACCGCTCAGATATTGTTTAAAGTCTTCAACAAGCCTTGCTTTTTCCATATTTTTAAGGTCTGACTCATTTTTCCCCAAACAGCATTTTTTATATTTTTTACCGCTCCCGCACGGACATGGATCGTTTCTGCCGATTTTAATCATTGGTTTTCTCCTTTGTGAAGCTCCTTTTTTATTTCTGCTATCGTTATTCGACATAAATAGGTTTAATCCTTTTATTATTATGATAACAGATTTTTTGAGAGGCAACTTGCGCCTCATAGTTGTATTGACTGCAACCGGCAGCATGATACAATGTTAACAAATTAAGAAGAAAACTTTACAATTTTCTACAGTACAGGAGACATGACATGGCCACAGAACTGGATTTGAAAGCGATCGGGAGACGGATCCGTTTCCAGAGGGAACAGCTGCGCATGACCCGGGAGCAGCTGGCTGAAAAACTGGAAGTATCGGCAAAATTCTGCGCGGACATTGAGTATGGAATGAAGGGAATGTCCATGACCACCCTGAACAACCTCAGTGAAATTTTAAACTTGTCGACGGACTACATCCTGAAAGGAAACAACAGCATCAATGCGGGAGAGACGCAGAACAGAGACATCATCGAAAGCGTCGTGGCAACGCTGAACACCTGCAGCCGGACTCAACTTGGCCGTGTGGAACAGCTGCTGCGAATCTTTGTGGCTTCGATAAACGAATCAGCGGGTGAAAGCGAAGAATGATGCGGTGACATCAAAAATCAACCTATGTAATCGTGGGAAAGATCGCAGGAAGGACTGATGCAGCGATGCAATCTTAACTTGATAATATAGGACAAATAGAGTAAACTATTGCTGAAGTGCGGAATTATTTCAACGGATCCGGCGGCTTCGGCAGTTTTATTTTTTGTTTGAAAGGAAGAACATCGCAGATTATGGTAAAACTCACACGAATCGCACTATTATTGTTTGCTGATTTGATTTGCGTCAATTTTGCATATATCGTTTCATTCCTGCTCCGTTTTGAATTTACGATCTCAGACAGCTTTCTGGGCTTTTTTGCGGTCTATGCCGACAACATCGTGACACTGACCATCGTCAAGCTGGCCGTCTTCTGGGCGTTCGGCCTTTACAGAAGCCTCTGGAAATATGCCGGCACGGAGGAACTGGTGAAAGTCACTCTGGCAGCAGTGGCGGCCACCACCGCCAGCATCGTTTATCTGGCGTTCACCCAGCAGTATTTCCCGAGAAGCATCTATATATTCAGCTGCGTGATGGATCTTGTCCTCGTCGGCGGCGTCCGGTTCGGCTACCGCATCGTGCGCGACTTCCGGAAGCCGGGGGCGGCCGCGAATTTCGTCCGCCTTCTGGGCAAACGGAATACGGCGGAGATCAGCAAGGTCATGGTGGTCGGGGCGGGAGACGCCGGAGCGGCCATCATCAAGGATATCAAGCAGCATCCGGAGCTGGGCAAAAAGGTCGTCGTCGTCATCGACGACAATCCCAACAAGCTGAACCAGACCATCGTCGGCGTCAAGATTGCCGGCAATCATACGATGATCAAGCAAATAGCAAGAAAGTACGGTGTGGACGAGATCATCATCGCCATTCCGTCTGCAAACAAGAAGGCGATCCAGGAAATCGTCAACGAATGCAATAAGACCCGCTGCAAGATGAAGATCCTGCCGGGGATCAGCGACCTGATCAACGAAAAGGTCAGCATCGCCAAGCTGAGGGACGTTGACATCGAGGACCTGCTCGGCAGAGAACCGGTGCAGGTCAATCTAAGGGAAATCAGCAGCTATCTGGAGGGGAGGATTGTTCTGGTCACCGGCGGCGGAGGATCCATCGGATCTGAGCTGTGCCGCCAGATCGCCCGGTTCAAGCCGCGAAAGCTCATCGCGCTGGACATCTACGAGAATTCGGTCTTCGAGCTTTCCAATGAAATTAAAAGCGCATTTCCGAATCTTGAATTTGAGGTCGTTATTGCGTCGGTGCGGAGCCGGCATAGGATGCGGGAGGTATTTGTAAAATATAAGCCCCATATTGTCTTCCATGCCGCGGCACACAAGCATGTTCCCTTGATGGAAAGCAACCCGAAGGACGCGGTGATCAACAATATCGTAGGAACGAAGAATATGGTCGATCTGGCCGACGAGTATGCGGTGGAGAATTTTGTCCTGATTTCCACCGACAAAGCGGTGAATCCGACTAACGTCATGGGTGCGACGAAGCGGGTAGCAGAGATGATCCTGCAGGAGAAAAGCACCCGTTCCCGCACAAGCTATTCCGCGGTCCGGTTTGGAAACGTGCTGGGCAGCAACGGCAGCGTCATTCCGCTGTTCCGGAAGCAGATCGAGCGGGGCGGTCCCGTTACGGTGACCCACGAAGACATCACCAGGTATTTCATGACCATTCCGGAAGCGGTCCAGCTGGTGATCCAGGCCGGCGCCATGGCCAACGGGGGAGAGATCTTCATTCTCGACATGGGCGAGCGGGTCCGCATCATGGATCTCGCGGAGAATGTCATCCGGCTTTCGGGCTACATTCCCAATGTTGACATCGACATCAAAATCACCGGGCTCCGTCCGGGCGAAAAATTATATGAAGAGCTGCTCCTCGACGAGGAAGGAATCCAAAAAACAGCGCATAATAAGATCTATGTGGCGCCTCCGCTTCCGCCTTCCCCGGAGCTTACCGCCATACTGGAGGCGGAGATCTGCACCGAAGACAGCATCAACGGCATCCTGAACATGAAAGACGAGGAGGTCAAGGACTGGCTGCAGAAGCTGGTACCCAATTACAATCGGTCGGACAACAACCAATAAAAAGACCATCAATTTACACATAAAAGAACCTTTGATTTATAAAGAACTCATTGATTTGACAGGAGGGAATCTCCATGTGTGAAACGCTGAAACTGGATCTGTCGCGTTCGCTGGTCGAGCCGCAGATCATAGCAGCCTGCGAGGCTGAGCTGGAACAGGCGAAAGAGAAGCTGTGGTCGGGTGACGAGCCGTTTACCGGCTGGGTCGGCCTGCCTTTTTCCTATGACCGGAACGAGTTGAGGGATATCCTGGCGGTCGCGGAAAAAATCCGCAGACAGTGCGAAGCCCTGATCGTCATAGGGATTGGCGGCTCCTATCTGGGAGCCCAGGCCGCCATCAGCGCCCTGAGGACCGAAGCCGCTCCCGAGATTTTTTTTGCCGGTCAGAATCTGAGCGGGACCTATCACCAGGAGCTGCTTCAAAAGATCGAAGGGAAGGAGCTTTGCCTCTGCGTCATTTCCAAATCGGGAACGACGACGGAACCCGGCGTAGCCTTCTCGATACTGAAAGACGAGCTGTATAAGAAATACGGCAGGGAAGAAGCCGTGAAGCGGATCTATGCAATCACCGATGCGAAGAAAGGGATCCTCCGCGAGGAGGCGGACCGGGAAGGATATGTTTCCTTTGTGGTTCCCGACGATATCGGCGGCAGATATTCCGTGCTTACGGCGGTCGGCCTGCTGCCCATCGCCGTTGCCGGCGTCGACGTGGAAGCCATGCTGCGCGGCGCGGAGACCGCTGCCCGGGCTGCGAAAGAAAAGAATTCGGAAGCCGAAATGCTGGCCGCTGCGAGGATCGCCTTGCTGAAACGGGGGAGAGTCATAGAAGTGTTTGAATACTATGAACCGAAGCTCCAGTTCTTTGCCGAGTGGCTGAAACAGCTTTTCGGAGAAAGCGAAGGCAAGGACGGAAAGGGGATTTTTCCCGCCTCTCTGCAGTTCAGCACCGACCTCCATTCCATGGGGCAGTTTCTGCAGGACGGAAACCAGATCTTCTTTGAGACGGTCCTGAACGTAGTGGATCCGCCGGGCGATCTCACCGTACCGGAAAGCGCGGGCGAGCTGTTTGCCGGCAGAAGCATGAACGCCATCAATCAGGCAGCCCTGGAAGGCGTCATAGCGGCGCACCAGGCCGTCGGCGTTCCGATCATCAGGCTTGATATTCCCGCGCTGACGCCGTACTGCTTTGGACAGATGGTCTATTTTTTCGAGACCGCCTGCGCTCTCAGCGGATACCTCAACGGGGTGAATCCCTTTGATCAGCCCGGGGTCGAGAGCTACAAGACCGAGATGCGAAAAGTATTAAAAAAAGAACAATAATGCGGCTTCGCTTGGAAAAATAAAGGTTGAAAATTACCAAAAAAAGAGGTAGTCTATATTCGTGTAATATTTGTACTGTTCACAGGGAAGGGTTATCCCGGTGGGGTGCAGAGTACGGATTACATGAAAAAAGTTGTAAGAGTAATGGGAGGAACAAAAATGAAAAAGATTGGAGTATTAGGCACCGGAACTATGGGCGCCGGCATCATCCAGGTACTGGCGCAAAGCGGTTACGAAGTCGTACTTCGCGCTAGAAGGGAAACTTCCGTAGAAAAAGGAATCGCCACAGTCAATAAGAACCTTGACAAGCTGGTTGCTAAGGAAAAAATGACGGCAGAGGAGAAAGACGCCGTTATGGCCAGGATCAAGGGATCAACCGATATCAGCATCGTTGCCGACGCAGACCTGATCATCGAAGCCGCCACGGAAGATATGGAAGCCAAGAAGGCTCTCTTTGCAGAGCTGGATAAGCTTTGCAAGCCGGGAACCATCATCGCCACCAATACATCCTCACTTTCCATCACAGAAATCGCGGCTGCAACCGGCAGGGCGGACAAGATCATCGGAATGCATTTCTTCAATCCTGTGCCGATGATGAAGCTCGTCGAGATCATCAAAGGCCTTGCAACTTCCGATGAAACCAGGGACACGATTGTGGAGCTCACCAAAAAACTGGGCAAGACTCCGGTAGAGGTCAACGAAGCGCCCGGATTCGTGGTAAACAGAATCCTGATTCCGATGATCAACGAAGGGATCAGCATCCTCGCCGACGGCGTTGCCAAAGCCGAAGACATCGACCAGGCTATGATGCTTGGCGCAAATCACCCGATGGGACCGCTCGCGCTGGGAGATCTGGTCGGCCTCGACGTCTGCCTCGCCATCATGGAAACACTCCACTCCGAATTCGGCGAAGACAAGTACAGACCGCATCCGCTGCTCAGGAAGATGGTAAGAGCAGGCAAATTGGGTAGAAAAACAGGAGAAGGATTCTATCAATACAGCTAATATTTATGAAAATATTTTTAAAAACATTTGCAGCAGGATTATTAATATTTACGATACTATTAGTCCCCATTCAATGGGGACTAAGTGCTGTTGGCAGCATCAGGCTGTTCAGCGGAACGGAGAGTCTGATGGACGACATGCCGTATCTGGTGGATCAGGACAGTCCGTTCTTTGAAGCCTTTCAGGATAAAAACCGGGTGAATATCCTGATGCTAGGCGTCAACGACGGAATGACCGACACCCTGATGCTGGGAAGCTACGATCTGGACGCGAAGCATGTGGATGTCATTTCCATCCCGCGTGATACATACTATCCGAGAAAAGACGCCGGCAGCGCCGCCGAGAGAAAGATCAATGCCATCTACGGGGTCGGCAAAGCAGTGGGTACGGCCGCGGCGGTCAGCGATCTTCTCATGGGCATCCCCATCAACTATTATGTGGTCGTGGACTACGACGTGGTCAGAAAGGTCGTTGATTCCATGGGCGGCGTTCCCATGAACATCACCTTCCACATGCACTACAACGATCCGTACGACAAGCCCCCCTTGAAGATCGATATCCAGGAGGGCTATCAAGTTCTTGACGGGGATACCGCGGTGAAATTCCTGCGGTTCCGGAAGGGCTCCGACGGTTATCCGGGCTATCCGGACGGCGATATCGGCAGGATCAAGGCCCAGCAGGAATTTGTCAAGTCGGCGTTCCGCCAGGCCCTCGGCTTCAGCCTTCCGAAGGTCGTCAAGACGACCTTGGACAACGTGGATTCCGATCTTCCGCTGGGGATGGCGACAAAGCTTGCCGCCAGCGCAGTCGGACTTGACGGCGAAGATATCCAAACCTTCACGGTTCCGGGGGATTCCGGGACAAAGGACGGACTGTCCTATTGGTTCCCGGATGAAGAGGGGATCGAGGAGATGCTGACCCGGATCTATCAACTCGAGCCGGAACCGGAAACAGAGGCGGCGGAATAGGGTCAAAAACCGGGCAATACCAGGCAGAATCAGTGATTGTAACAAAAACGTAACATAGGGAAGTTCCCCTTCCCTATTTATTTTTTTTGTGAAAAGGTATAAAATGTAACGGTCACTGGGCAATAATAAAATGAAACAGCGTGCCCGGGAAAAGAGATTAATAACTTTAGGGGAAAAGAAGGGAATCAGTATAATGGGTACGGAGATCAGAAACGGAAACGGAAAAGCTTATGTCGGAAAAAGTCCGGTGCAAAGCTTTCTCAGGACCTTTCTCATGTCTTTTTTTATATTTGTCATCATATGCACGCCCGGGTTTGCCATATTCGGGAAAGTAGCGGACATCAATCCCTGGGGAGCGGACGGCGACAACGTAGTGCTGGAGGATGAGCTGGGTACCATCGTGGACGAGGACAGCCCCTTCTTTGAAGCGTTTAGGGATAAAAAAAGGGTGAACGTCCTGCTGCTTGGCGTCAACGACAATTTGACCGATACGATTATGCTGGCCAGCTTTGACACGGACGCAAAGCACGTGGATCTGATTTCCATTCCGAGAGACACGTACTACCATCGCAGCGGTTATAACGGCGAGGGAGAAAATAAAATCAACGCGGCGTACCGGGGAAATCCGGTCAATACGGCAAGAGCGGTCAGCGAGATCCTCCTTGGAATGCCCATCAACTATTATGCCGTCATCGATTACGAAGGCGTAAAAAATATCGTGGACGCCATGGGCGGGGTGCCGATGAACATCGAGTTCAATATGAGATATACCGATCCGTACGACGATCCGCCGCTGGTGATCAATATCCCGAAGGGGCAGCAGGTGCTGGACGGCGAACATGCGGTGCAGTTCCTGCGGTATCGGAAAGGCTATAAAGAAGGCGACATCGGCCGTATCAAGGCCCATCAGGAATTTATGAAGTCAGCGTTCAAACAGTGCCTGGGCTTTCAGCTGCCTAAGATTGCCAAGACCGTATTCAACAATGTGGAATCCGACCTGACTCTGGGCGCCATGACTTCCCTGGCCACAAAAGCCGTGGGAATTAAAGCTGACGATATTGAAACCTATCTGCTGCCTTCGACGCCTTTGCCGGATCCGCCTTTTTACGTGATCCCGGATGCGAAAGGGACCGCGGAGATGATCAATCAGATCTATTCCATTGAACCGGAAACGCCTGAGGAAGAAGAGGCCGTAGAGTAAAGGAGGTCAGAAATGAAACGTATCGGATCGATCATGATAGCGCTGATGCTCAGCCTCAGCCTTCTTTCCGTTCAGGAAGGAAAGCCCGCTTATGCCATGACGGCCTCCGATTTCACCGACGTCGCTCCAACCTATTGGGGCTGGCCGTACATAGATTTCTCGGCAAGCAACGGCATCATCAACGGATACCAGTCCTGGGACGGTACCTATCAGTTCCTCCCGGAAAACGCCGTGACCCGCGAAGAAGCTATGACCATGCTGTACCGGGCGCTGTCGGCGGCCGGCAGGCTGGAAAGCACGGAGGATTTCTCGGCGGACTATGCCGATGTAATGATAGAAAACAAAATCGCCGACTGGGCCAAAACGTATGTGGCCTATGGCTTGGAATACGGGCTGATCACACAGAGCGAGCTTGCGGATTTCACCGATGATAACGGAGCCGGGATCCCGGCGCCGAGGGAGCAGATAGCACTCTGGACGGCAAAAGCCATGGGGCGGGATCTTTCGCCGGCGTATTCCCTGATCTATGCCGACAAGGACAGCATTTCCCCGGATAAGCTGCCATACGTAGATCTGCTGTACCGGCATGGGATCATGCAGGGAGACGATATGAAAATGTTCCATCCCGCAAGCGGCATCAAACGGGTCGAATTCGCGGCCGTCAGCAATCGCGTGTTCGAATCCGCCAAAACGGACGCGTATCATACAGACAGAGAAATTCAGTCGTACCGGGGCACCGTCGTATCGGTAGATCCTTATAACAGCAGGATCATGATGACCCAATCCGACGGGACCGGAAGAGTGATCCAGATAAATCCAAAAACTCAGATTGTAATTAACGGCAAAGTGGATTATAATGGACTTACCGGTATCAAAACGGGTACTGCCGCCATTATCGCCTGGGGTGCGTTTTATGATCAGAACAGTCCCGATAACGACGCGCTTCAGCTGCACGTGATCACGAAAACACGGACCAGGACCGGACTGCTGGCCGGTATCGAGGAGAAGGACGGCGACACATCCATACTGGAAATCGAAAACGAAGACGGGGACGCCATCTACTATGTCCTGGACGAAAACAGTATGACGGATGGAACACCGCGAAAAGGAAAAGAAGTCACCTTTATTGCAGATGGAATAAAAATTTTGGAAATGAAATAATAATAATCTTGTAAACCCATCTTATGTATCTTAAGGCGGCGTAAAAGCCGCCTCCATCAATCACATCACCGCGAGCGGATTGATTGTGAACAACCTTTTTCCCACGGATGCTTATGGCAAAATCATTTATTTTTCTGGATATTCCAATCGGGAGGTATTATGGATATCGAAATATTGAAAAGCAAAAAAATATCGGAGCTGCGGGAAATCGCAAAGACCTTTCAAATCGAGAATTACGAAAAGATGAAGAAAGCGGAGCTGATCAAGGCTATTTCGGAACCCGCGGCTGCGGAGGCCGCCGCTTCAAAGCCCTCCAAGCCGGAAGCCGAGCCCGCCGCTAAGTCGGAAGCTAAACAGGAAGCCGCCGCGCCGGTTAAGGAAAGGCGGACGCGGAAGAAGGCAGAGCCCGCGGCTGCGAAGCCTGCGCCGGTGATGGATATGTACAGCCTGAAGACATTGGGAGAAACGGAGGCTGCGACGGATGAAAAGGCCGTTGTGGTCGCGTCTGAGGAAAAGGCCGCGCCGGAGGAACAGGCAAAGAAAACCCCGGAAGGACCACGGGAGGACCGGCCGGAGGTGGAAGGCATCCTGGAAATTGCCGAAGGAGGCTTCGGTTTCCTGCGATTCCATAATTTCCTGACTAGTGAGAAGGACATCTATGTGTCGCCGTCGCAAATCAGACGGTTCAATCTGAAAACCGGCGATAAGATCAAAGGAATATCCAGAAGACCGAACGAGGGCGAAAAATTCGGCGCCCTGCTCTATGTCAACACGGTGAACGGAGACGAACCGGGCGTCGCCATCAGAAGGCCTGACTTCGACGAGTTGACACCGATCTTCCCCAACCAGAGGATTTCACTGGAAACCGGAGCGACGGAGCTTTCCATGCGTTTGATCGACCTGGTGGCTCCCATCGGCAAGGGGCAGAGGGGACTCATCGTCGCCCCGCCGAAGGCCGGCAAGACCGTTCTTCTGAAAAAGGTAGCCAACAGCATCGAAAAGATGTATCCGGAAATAGAAATGATCGTACTGCTCGTTGACGAGCGCCCCGAGGAAGTCACCGACATGCAGCGCTCCATCGGGGGGGAGGTTATTTACTCCACCTTCGACGAGCTTCCCCAGAACCACGTCAAAGTCGCCGAGATGGTGCTCGCCAGAGCCCAGCGCCTCGTGGAGCACGGTAAAGACGTGGTGATCCTGCTGGACAGCATCACGCGGCTTGCAAGGGCGTATAACCTGGTGATTCCGCCAACCGGCAGAACCCTGTCGGGCGGACTTGATCCGGGAGCCCTTCATAAACCGAAGAAGTTTTTCGGCGCCGCCCGTAAAATGGAAGAAGGCGGCAGCATCACCATCCTGGCCACCGCTCTCATCGAAACCGGAAGCAGGATGGACGACGTCATCTTTGAAGAGTTCAAAGGGACCGGGAACATGGAGCTTCATCTGGACAGAAAGCTTTCGGAAAAGAGGATCTTTCCTGCCATCAACCTCAACAAATCCGGAACCAGAAGAGAAGATCTGCTCATGACCCAGGACGAGTTGGAGGCCGTCTGGACCATGCGGCGCGCCATGGCCAACATCGGCACCCAGGAGGTCACGGAAAATATCATTGACCAGCTGGCTCACACCAAGAGCAATGCCGACTTCATAAAAATCATTAAAAAAACAAAACTGGAAATCTGAGTTTAAGACAGAACGGACCGGAAAGGAAGACGCAAGGGACTTTGCATGGATTTTAAAAAGATATTCATCAGAAACGCAAGCCCGACAAGGGTAGGCGGCCAGGCGGTGCTGGAAGGGATCATGATGAAGGGAGAGGACCGCACTGCCGTCGTGATTCGAAAGCCGGAAGGCCGGCTTCATATCAGGACCGAGCTTCTGAAAAAGCCGGGAAGACTGAGAAAGATCCCGATTCTGCGAGGCGTTTTCATCTTTGTCGATTCTCTGGTCACCGGAACGCGGGCACTGCTCTATTCCGCGGAAGTTCTGGAAAGCTCGGAAGGAGCGGAAAGTGCCGAAAAGGACAAGCTGACGCTTTGGCTGGAAAAGAAATTCGGCGAAAAGGGAGCGTTGAATGCCGTTCTGTATTTCTCGGTCCTTCTTGCGATCCTGTTTACCGTAGGAATTTTTATCATCGCGCCTACCGCCGTGGTCAGCGTGTTCAAGTACGTTACGACCGACGAGGTCGCACTGAATCTGCTGGAAGGCGTTTTCAGGATCGTGCTCTTTGTGCTGTATATCCTCGCTATCTCCAACATGAAGGATATCAGGACCGTATTCCGGTTCCACGGCGCGGAGCATAAATGCATCCACTGCTATGAAAACGGGCTCGATCTGACCCCGGAAAACTGCAAACCGTTTGAAACGCTGCATCCGAGATGCGGCACCAGCTTCCTCATGTTTGTCATGGTGATCAGCCTGCTTCTGTTCTCCCTGCTGGGCTGGCCCAACCTTTTCTGGCGCATCACGTCCCGGCTGCTCCTGATCCCGCTGATCGCGGGTTTGTCCTATGAGCTTTTGCGATGGGCGGGAAGAAGCGATTCCGCGGTCGTAAAAATATTGAGCGTTTCCGGTCTGCTGCTTCAGAAGCTGACGACGAAGGAACCGGATGAAAAACAGCTGGAGGTCGCCATTGCGGCGATGAAGGCCGTTCTGGTGCCGCCGGGAACACCCGTATACGAAGGGGAATGCGACCTGAACGGAATGCCGCGGCAGGAAGCAGCAGAGAAACAGCAATAGAAGCAGCAATAAAAGCAGCAATAAGCAATAGGAGTAACACGTTTATGAGCCTGATCATGAAAGAACTGATTCAAATCGGCGAATCCGCGCTGGCCAAAGCGGGCTGCACGGATCCCCGCCTCGATGCGGAACTGATCCTGATGTTCATGATGAAGCTGGACAGGCAGCAATTGTTTATCAAATCGGCAAATCTGATCGATGAAAAAAGCTGCGAAGCCTACTTCAAGCTCATCGATATCAGAGCGGGCGGAACCCCCGTCCAATACATAACGGGAGAGCAGGAATTCATGGGGATCCCGTTCAAAGTGAACGAGAACGTCCTGATCCCGCGACAGGATACGGAAACCCTCGTGGAGGAGATCATCCATGATCTGAACGCATTGACCGCCGCAAAAAAAGCTCCCCTGGGAGGTTTTCAGATCCTTGATCTGTGCTGCGGAAGCGGCGCCATCGGCGTCA
>Ga0116191_1002694_pt1 | contig 13353 bp, 9 predicted proteins | sample AD_UKC111_MetaG_FD_89897 | JGI IMG/M metagenome (GOLD analysis project Ga0116191, IMG submission 89897) | Active sludge microbial communities of municipal wastewater-treating anaerobic digesters from Hong Kong - AD_UKC111_MetaG | ecosystem: Engineered > Bioreactor > Anaerobic > Digestate | place...
GAAGGGCACGACCATCTTCATCAACTCGCATTTGCTGGTGGAAGTAGAACTGTACTGCCACGAAGTCGCCATTCTCCATAAAGGTAAGGTCGCGCTCACCGGGTCCGTGAAAGACCTCACTGCCGGCAGCGGCTACAAGCTTGTTGCAAAAGGAGCGGGCGAACGGCTGATTGAAGCTCTGCGGGCCAAAGCCACGCGTGTGGCGGCGCAGAACGGCTCGGCGGAGTTTCTATTCGCGACGCGTGAGCTGGCCAATGCGGCCATCGACCTGCTCCGCGCCGAGCAATGCACCATCGAAAGCCTGAGTGTCGCTTCCAGCACGCTGGAAGACGTCTTCGTGAGGACCGTCGATGCATAAACACGGCCTGATCGCCGGCTGCGCGCTCGTCTCCGACACTTTCCGCGAGGCCATGGCCCGCAAGATTTTCTGGGCTCTTTTCGGCCTCTCGACGGCCCTGATCCTGTTCTTCCTGTTCCTGATGAAGATCGACGTGGTTGAAGGCGCCATGGCCACAGTGACACTGTTCGGCCAGACCAACCGTAAAATGACCGACGTGAACCGCCTGGTGCGCCAGGTACACGGCGGCATCGCGACATTCCTCTATACGTGGGGCATGGCGCTGGCCGTCTTCGCCAGTTCCGGCCTGGTGCCTACGGTGCTCGAACCCGGACGCATCGAATTGCTGCTTTCGAAGCCGGTTCGCCGCTGGCAGATCCTGCTGGGGCGCTACCTGGGCAACCTGGCCGTGGTGGGGCTGAACGTGGCCTACCTGATCGCCGGGGTGTGGCTGATTTTCGGCTGGAAGACAGGCGTGTGGTCGCCGGGATTCCTTTACGCCATCGCCACGACGGTTTTCATCTTCGCGGTGCTGCTCACGGTGGTGGTATTGACCGGCGTGCTGTTCGAGAGCGCCGCGGTTAGCACGATGGTCACCATCGGCCTGGGCCTCATGAGCCCCATCCTGGCCCAGCACACCATCGCCGAAAAGCTGCTCAGTTCGGAGTGGTCGCGTTGGATCTGGCGCGCGCTGTATGAGATGCTGCCCAAAGTGTTCGACGTGGGGCGCATCACGCTGAACCTGGTGCGCGGGGACCGCGTGGACTCGCTGATGCCGCTCGCCACCAGCGGATTGTTCGCCCTTGCCGTCTTGTCGCTTTCGTTGTACATTTTCTCGAAAAAGGATTTCTGATGCGAAAAACCGCTCTTGTTGCGGCGGCGCTCCTGGCATTCTCCGGGTGCGCAAGGCGCGCCTCCCAGACCATCACCATCGATCCGGCGTTGAGCAGCCTGATTCCACCCGACGCGGTGATGCTGGTGGGCGTAAAGGCTGAGCCGCTGCGCTCGACCGAGTTCTACCGGCGATGGGTGGAGGCGCGGCCGCAACCCCAATTGGACGAGTTCGCCAAGCGCACCGGACTCGATCCCCGCAAGGATGTCCGGGAGTTGCTGGTGGCGAGCGACGGCAAGAGTGCGGTGGCTATGGCGCGCGGGAAGTTCTCGCCGTCCGGACTAGAACCGTCGCTTGCACAGGCGGGCGCCCGGCGCCTCACCTACAAGGGCTACACGATCACAGGTACCGAGCAGGCCGCCGTCGTGTTCCTGAATGATTCGACGGCCTTGGCCGGACCCGCCACCGCGCTCCGTGCTGCGCTCGACCGTCGCGAGCGCGACCCGGCGCCACCGAAAACGCTGCTCGACCGCGTTGCGACTGTTCCGGCCACCAGTCAAGTGTGGGTGGTGGCCACGGGGCTGTTCGACAAAATCAATCTGCCCGCGTCGCAAGCTGCCAGCTTGAGCATCCCGCCGCAGGTGTTCGGTTCCATTCAGGGAGTGACGGTTTGGGCGGACTTCCGAAAGAGCGCGGATCTTGCTGCAAAAATTGATACTTCCACACCACAGGACGCCAAGCGGACGCACGACGCCATCAAAGGGCTGATCGGGATGGGACGCCTGTCCACACCGGATGGAAAACGGGAGTTACTGCGTTTGTACGATTCGGTGACAGTAGAACAGCAAGAGCGCGTGGTTCATGTTAATGTTAACATTCCATTGGATTTAGTTGAGAATCTGAGGCGATAGAGGGAGCTTCAGGGGAAGATTTAGGCAGCGGTGCCGGTCTTGAGATCTAACAACTATCGACTTATGATATCTGATAGTGCTACACTAAAGAACAGAGATTATGGACCTCAACCGCTTTACCGAGAAGTCGCAGGAAGCCCTCCGCAGCGCGCAATCCCTAGCTGTGCGACTATCCCACCAGCAGATTGACGTCGAGCATTTGATGACCGCCCTCATTGAGCAGGACGGCGGCCTCGTCCCCGCCCTGCTCATCAAGGCGCAGGTCAAGCCTGAACTGGTGCACCGCCGGCTCACGGAGACGCTTAATTCGCTGCCGAAGGTGAGCACTGGCGCCGGAACACCCCCGGACCAGATCTACATCACTGGCCGTTTGCAGCGCCTGCTGACCGGCGCCGAGGACGAGGCCAAGCGTCTGAAGGACGACTACGTTTCCGTCGAGCATATTCTGCTCGCGGCGGCGGAGGACGGCGGCGCGACTGGACGCATTCTCAAGGAAGCCGGTCTCACGCGTGAAAAGCTGATGCAGGCACTGGCCGATGTGCGCGGGAACCAGCGCGTTACCACCCCCACTCCCGAGACGACTTACCAGGCCCTCGAACGCTATGGGCGCGACCTGACAGCCCTGGCGGCGCAGGGCAAGCTGGACCCGGTGATCGGCCGTGACGAGGAAATCCGCCGCGTGATCCAGGTGCTTTCGCGCCGCACCAAGAACAACCCGGTGCTGATCGGCGAACCCGGCGTAGGCAAAACGGCCATTGTGGAGGGCCTGGCGCAGCGCATCGTGCGCGGCGACGTGCCCGAGGGCCTGAAGCACCGCCGCGTGGTGGTGCTGGACATGGGTTCGCTGATTGCAGGCGCAAAGTTCCGCGGTGAATTCGAAGAGCGCTTGAAAGCAGTCCTGAAGGAAGTGCAATCGTCCGAGGGCGACATCATCCTCTTCATAGACGAGCTGCATACAGTGGTGGGCGCGGGCAAGGCCGAGGGCGCCATGGACGCCGGCAACCTGCTGAAGCCCATGCTGGCGCGCGGCGAACTGCATTGCATCGGCGCCACGACTCTGGACGAGTACCGCAAGCACATCGAGAAGGACGCCGCCCTGGAGCGGCGATTCCAGCCGGTTATGGTGGATCAGCCGTCGGTCGAGGACACTATCTCGATCCTCCGCGGCCTCAAGGAACGCTACGAAGTGCACCACGGCGTGCGCATCAAGGACGCCGCGCTGGTGGGGGCGGCAACGCTGTCGAACCGCTACATCACGGACCGCTTCCTGCCGGACAAGGCCATCGACTTGGTGGACGAAGCCGCAGCCAAGCTGCGTACGGAGATCGACTCGATGCCGGCGGAGCTCGACGAAGCTACGCGCCGCGTCATGCAGCTTGAAATCGAACGTGCGGCATTGAAGAAAGAGACCGACGACGCCTCGCGCGAGCGGCTGGCGCGGTTAGAGAAGGAACTCGCCGAGACAAAGGCGTCCTCGGCGGGCATACAGGCGCGCTGGCAGGCGGAGAAGGCAAGCGTAGGCGAAGTGCGTAAACTGCGTGCTGAAATCGAGCAGACCAAGCAAGAAATCGAGAAGGCCGAGCGCAGCTACGACCTGAACCGGGTAGCGGAGCTGAAGTATGGCAAGCTCGCCTCACTCGAACGCGATTTCAAAGCCAAGACGGATGCCATCGCGGCGAGCAAGGGCAGCCGTCTGATCAAGGAAGAGGTGGACGAGGAAGACATCGCCGAGGTGGTGAGCCGCTGGACGGGTGTGCCCGTCGCGCGGCTGCTCGAGGGCGAAGTGCAAAAGCTGCTGCACCTGGAAGAGGTGCTGCACCGAAGGGTTGTGGGGCAGGACGAAGCCGTCGGCGCGGTGGCGCAGGCGGTGCTTAGAGCGCGGTCGGGATTGAAGGATCCGCGGCGGCCCATCGGCAGCTTCATTTTCCTGGGCCCCACGGGTGTGGGCAAGACCGAGCTGGCGCGTGCGCTGGCGCAGTTCCTGTTCGACGACGAGCGGGCCATGATCCGCATCGACATGTCCGAGTACCAGGAGCGCCACACGGTCGCGCGGCTGATCGGTGCGCCCCCGGGATATGTGGGCTACGAGGAAGGCGGGCAACTCACCGAAGCCGTCCGGAGGCGGCCGTACTCGGTGGTGCTGTTCGATGAAATCGAGAAGGCCCATCACGACGTCTTTAATGTAATGCTGCAGATCCTGGACGACGGGCGCCTGACCGACGGCCAGGGACGCACGGTGGACTTCAAGAACACGATTCTCATCATGACGTCCAACATTCCGGTGGACGGCGATCCGCGGGAAAGCCTGCGCGCACACTTCCGGCCGGAATTTCTGAACCGCGTGGATGAGATCATACAATTCCACTCGCTCGGTGAGGAGCAACTGAAAAAGATCGTGGACATCCAGCTTGAAGCGTTGCGGGCGCGGCTTGCGGAACGTCACATCGTGCTCGAGTTGAGCGAGGCGGCGCGCGAGTTCCTGGTCAAAACGGGTTACGACCCCGCCTTCGGCGCGCGGCCTCTGAAGCGGGCCATCCAAAGAGAAGTGGAGACGCCGCTGGCGCGCAAGATCCTGGCCGGCGAGCTGAAAGACGGTCAGACAGTCCAGGTGGGTCACGCTGCGGGCCGGGATGAATTACAATTCTCGGCAGCAATGCCGTCCGGGAAAGAGACGCAACATGGCTGAAAAGAAACCCATCAACACGCTGCCTGCATTACCGCTGAAAAACAGCGCGCTGTTTCCCTTCCTGCCCATGCCGCTGGCGGTGGGCAGGCCCAATTCGGTGGCCGCGGTGGAAGCCGCCCTGGGAACCGAGGAAAAGGAAATCCTGGTGGTGGCGCAGCGCGATCCAAATGCGGACGTGCCAAAGCAGGGTGATCTTTACGGGGTGGGCACCCGGGCTGCCATCCGCAAAGTAAACCGCACAGAACACGCGTTGGAGGTCCTGGTGGTGGGCCTGGAGCGGGTGAGCGTTCTGGGCATTATCGAGACCGAACCGTATCTGCGGGCGCGCGTGCAATCCATGCCGATGCCAGAGGATACCGGCCCGGAGGTAGAGGCCCTGCAGCGGGAAGTTCTGCAGCTTGCCTCGCAGGCAATCACGATCGCGCAGCCGCAGGCGAGCCAGGAAATCAGCCGGATGCTCGCCGGGTCGGAAGATCCGATAAAGCTGGTGTATTTCCTGGCGTCGCTGTTGAGCCTGGATTTGGCCAAGGAGCAATCGCTGCTGGAAGCGCAGACCCGCGCGGACGCGCTGCGTCTGATGCACGCCTACTTGCGTTACGAAGTGCAGGTACTCGAGCTGCGCAGCAAGATTGCCGGCGACGTGCAGAACGAGATGGGCAAAGAGCAGCGGGAGTACTTCCTGCGGCAGCAACTGCGCGCGATCCAGCAGGAACTGGGCGAGCGCAGCCCGGAACAGGCCGAGGTCGACATGCTTCGTGAACGGCTTGAGAAGGCCGGCTTGACCGAAGAAGCGAAGACGGAAGCCAAGCGCGAGTTGAACCGCCTGGAGCGGTTGCCAGCGGCGGCGCCAGACTATCATGTGATCCGCACGTATCTGGAATTCATGTGCGAATTGCCGTGGCGGACCAGTATCGAAGACGAGTTGGACATCACTCGCGCACGCGGCATTCTGGACGACGATCATTACGACCTCACAGAGGTAAAGGAGCGTATTCTCGAGCACCTTGCGGTGCTCAAGCTCAATCCCGGCGCGAAGGCACCCATTCTGTGCTTTGTTGGCCCGCCGGGCGTGGGCAAGACATCGCTGGGTCAATCCATCGCCCGCGCTATGGGGCGCAAGTTCGAGCGCATGAGCCTGGGCGGCATGCACGACGAAGCGGAACTACGGGGGCACCGGCGCACTTATATTGGCGCCATGCCGGGCCGCGTGTTGCAGGCCATCCGCAGGTCTGGATCCAACAACCCTGTACTGATGCTCGACGAAGTGGACAAGTTGGGTCACGACTTCCGCGGCGATCCGGCGGCGGCGCTGCTGGAAATCCTGGATCCGGAGCAGAACAAGACATTCAGGGATAATTACCTTGACCTAGCTTTTGATCTGAGCAAGGTCTTCTTCATCACCACGGCGAACACGCTGGATTCGATCCCGCGTCCCCTGCTGGACCGTATGGAAATGCTGCGGCTGGCCGGTTACAGCCGCGAGGAGAAGATGATCATCGCGCGGAAGTACTTAATCCCGCGCCAACTCAAAGAGACTGGCCTCACGGACGAAGATTGCCGTTTTACCGACGAGGGGCTGGTCGGCATGATCTCAGGCTATACGCGGGAAGCGGGGCTCCGGCAGCTCGAACGCGCCATCGGAGGGGAGGCGCGTAAGGTAGCCTTGCGCCGCGCCACTGGGCAAATGGAGCCGGTGGAGGTGAAAGCCGCGGACCTTGCAGACCTGTTGGGACCGGAGCGTTTCTTCCCCGAGCAGGCGCGCCGGGAACTGCCACCCGGCGTGGCGACGGGGATGGCCTGGACCGAGGCCGGCGGCGAAGTGCTGTACATCGAATCCATCCTGTTGCCGGAAGGACAGGGGCTGACGCTCACCGGCCAGTTGGGCGACGTGATGCAGGAATCTGCGAAAGCGGCGCAAAGCTACGTGCGCGCGCATGCGGCGGACTTCGGGCTGGACGCTGCCACGTTCCAGAAAACCGGCCTGCACATACACATTCCGGCCGGGGCGGTGCCTAAAGACGGCCCCTCGGCTGGTGTGGCCATGGCAGCGGCGCTGACATCGCTTTACACCGGCAAGCCTGTCCGCTCGGACACCGCGATGACGGGCGAGATCACCCTGACGGGCCTGGTGCTGCCGGTGGGTGGGGTGAAGGAAAAGGTCCTGGCGGCGAGGCGCGCGGGGATATCGCGCATCGTTTTGCCCAAGCCGAACAACAAGGACCTGCGCGACATCCCGGAAGACGTGCGCCGCGACATGGAGTTCGTTTTTGTCGAGGAGATCCACCAGGCCCTCGACGCGCTGATCCCGGGCCTCACCGCGGCCAGGTAGCGCTATTTCCCGAGGCGCTTCTTGCGATATTCCTCATACTCGCGTTTCAGTTCGGGGTCGCGGGGAGTGGAGTAGATGTCGCTGGATTTGTATTTGCCCGTGCGCAATTTCATCTGCGTCCAGTCGTCGTGTATGCGCGTTTCGACGGCGCGGTCGACGATCTTCTGCGCGAGCGCGGGCGGAATGAAGTAGACGCCTTCGCGGTCGCCGAGCACGATGTCCCCTGGCATCACCGTGGCCTTGCCGATGCGCACGGGAATGTTGATGCCGGCGCACATCAGGTCCGTGAAAGCCGTAGGGTCCGCGCCACGATAGTAGCCGGCCATGCCGATGGGCTGGATACCTTCGAGATCGCGGATCCCGCCGTCGATCACGAAACCTGCGCCTGTAGCCGCGTGGATGAACGTGGCCAGATTGTCGCCGATGATTGTGCCATTCACGACTTTGCCAAAAATGTCCACCACCAGCACATCGCCTTTCTGAAGGGTGTCGATGACCCACTGGTTCTGTCCGCCCTGGCGCCCTGCCGCCGCGCCTTCCTTGGCAACGATGTCGTGCACGTCGGGCCTCGAAGGTATGTACTGCGCGGTAACGGCACGGCCTACCAGTTTCTTGCCGGGCTGAAGCAATCGCCATCCGCCTTCGTATTGGCTATTGAAACCCGCAGCGCGCAGAACCGGCCAGACATCTTCCATGCAAAGGGCGCGCAGTTTCTCCAATATCTCGTCGGGGACCTTGGGCCGCCCATCCGGGAAGCGCTCGTACGGATTGCCGGCAGTGTACTTCACAAGATCCTCGCGGGTGAAGCGAAAAACCTGCGCGGGAGCCGGGACGGCTGCCGACAAAACCGCTAACAGCCAAATACACTTTCTCATCATGAAGTGCAATCTAGCACACGGGGCCGGGTCCTGATCCGCTGTGCAGCGCGGCGCAGCAGGTGGCAAATACATGACGGGCCAACTTCCGAGCACGAAGTAGCCAAACCACAGGCTCAGGCCGCGCCGCGAGGAAACGGCGGTTTATATTGTTCCGGATTCTCGGGCGGACATAGAAAATGATGCGGACGAATTTGCGGACCTCGGCGACGAGGTAAAAACGTCCGGAAACAGGCGAGACAAACTCAGTGAGGAGTCGCCCGGGTCACCGAAAGGCTCGCGCTGCGGCGGGTACATCGGAGGCGCTCCGGTACAAGTCCAACCCTCTGTCAGTTTTCGTTTTTGGCGCCGCAAGAGGTACAGGCTCAAGCACGCGTTTGCAAGAAGGAACAGAATAGCCGACAGAACGGTGTTGTTCATCGTAAATGCTCCCTCTGATAGATCGGCCCTCATTGGAAACTTTTTAGATGAAGAGCGAAAGAAAAGACAATGGAACGCGCCCCTGGCGGCTGTGCGGGGGCATTCTGTGACTCAACCCTACCCAGTGCCGTGCATGGAGTCTACCTGATGGCGAACAGACGTAAGCGCTCTGCATCTGTGCCGCTTGGACGCAGAGGAGCCAAAGGAGCGCGTATTGAAGCTGACGCCCGGGGCGCGGCCGGAAAAGGCCACCAGGCTCATGCGGGCCGTGGACCCGGGCACAAAACCGGCACAAGAAATAAGTAAGGCCCGTAACTGATTGCAGCTACGGGCCTTAAAATGGTGCGGAGAGGGGGACTTGAACCCCCAGGGGATTGCTCCCGCTAGCACCTCAAGCTAGTGCGTCTGCCAATTCCGCCACCTCCGCGGTGCGAACTTTCGAATACCAGTTTACTTCTTTACAGGCGCCTGTGGAGCAGGGGCTGGCGTCGGCGCCGGAACCCTCTTCTGCTGCTGCGTCTGCGTCGTGCCGCCGTGCTTTTCGAGGATGGTCTGCGCGCCTCCCGACATGCGCGAAGAGGCAACAGCCAATACCAGCGAAGTGACCATGAACAATGCCGCCGCTATCGTGGTAGCCTTGCTGAGCACGGTGGCCGAGCCTCGGGGGCCGAAAGCCGTCTGGGATCCCATGCCTCCGAAGGCACCAGCCAAGTCCGCCGCCTTGCCGCTTTGCAGCAGAACGACGACTACCAGGAAAAAGCACACAATGACATGAACGATAGTCAGCAGAATGATCATAAGATTCTAATCCGGAACTTCGGGTGCGCACTCCGCCGGCCGTGGCCGCCGGGTCCACTCCAACTATGTTATCACGGATGGGAGCCGAGACTGGGCGGTCGCGCCCGGGACGGCAGGATGCCATTCATCGAGGTGCAATGAGATGCCTGATCCGATCCCAGCTTTCTCGCGCAGGAGTTTCTGCACTTGCTCCGCGGCGGCGTCGTTCTCGCCGCTGTTCGGCGGCATGGGACCGTCTAAGCCGTGGGCCGGCCCCGCCGTGGTCCGCAAGGCTTATGTCGCGGTTCGCAAGCCGACCTGGCCGAAGCCGGGTATAGATGTCGAGGCCACCCGCGCGCAAATCGATGCTAAACTCGCCGAGATCGAGCGCCGCCATCCGGAACTGGTCAAATTCACGGGCGGCGAACTGGTCCGCACGATGGACGACGCGGAGGCGTACGTAAAATCGCTGGACCCGGCGGCGACCGACGCCAACCTGGTTGTCACCATCACTTCCGGCTCGGACGGCATGGTGAAGGCCATCGGGTCTAGCGGGATGCCCACGCTGCTGTTCGTGCGTCCTTACGCCGGCCACGCCTGGGGCTCCTTTTCGGAATTCGCGCAAGCCGGCAACAAAGCCGACGTGCTCGCCTCCAGCGACTACGACGACCTGGACGTCTACGCGCGCATCTTCCACACGATCCACGCGATGCGCAAGAGCAAGATCCTGGTAGTGGTGCCCGGCGCCAAGCCTTCGAAGCAAGCTGAAGAGTTCAGCCGGCAGTTCGGAACGACGTTCCGTTACATCGAGTACGCCGATCTCAAGGCCGCCTACGACCGGATCGGCGAAGACGCCGCGCGCAAGGAGGCCGACCGTTACGCGGCAGCGGCGCTGCGGATCGTCGAGCCGTCGCGCGAGCAAATCTACCGCGGCACCCGTTTCTACCTGGGCGTGAAGGAACTGCTGGAGCGCGAAGGCTCCAACGGCATCACCATCGATTGCCTGGGCGGGATCAACCGCGGCGAACTGCCCGGCTATCCGTGCATCTCCTTCTCAAGGCTGGACGACGAGGGACTGTTCGGCGCCTGCCAAGCCGATCTCGGCTGCACGATGACCGAGTTGCTGCTCACGCCTTTCACCGGAAAGCCGGGTTTCCTGTTCAACGTGGTGATCGATACCAGCCGCAACGAGATCATCCAAAGCCACTGCACGGCACCCACGTCGATGCGCGGCATCGGCGCGCCACCGGAGCCGTATATTCTGCGCACTCATCTGGAAACCAGCGAGGGCGCCGCCGTGCAGGTCCTCATGCCGATCGGCGAAGCGATGACGGTGGCCCGTTTCCTCGAGCCGAAGCGGCTGGTGACATTCAGCGCCGAGGCGATCGCCAACGTCACCAGCGATGAGGGCTGCCGCACCCAACTTCGCACGCGCGTGAAGAATGCCCGCAAGATCCTGAACGGATTCAAGGGCATCGTGCATCGCGTGAGTTACTACGGCGATTACGCGGACGCGATCGAGAAAATGGGCCGCCTGATGGCGTTCGACGTGATACAGGAAGGATAGCCTCCCGGCGGCCCGATCCGGCTGTTTCAGAGTTTCGTATACGCTTGAATCACTTTGACCAGCGCGCCGGCGATCTGGTGCATGTCGTCCTCGGTGAATGTCGGGTACGCGAAGCACGTGAACGTGTGCTTCTCGTGCCACTGCGCGTTGGGCACTTCCACATGGCTGTAGTCCACGCTCGACGGCGTAGCGTATTCCTGCGACCGGAACGGGAACCCGCTCCGCCCGAACGAATTGTGTTCCCGGAACGCCCGCTCCGTGTGGCACTGCGGCCAGAAGACCTTCCAGCACGGCGCCCCCTCCGCCACCACGGCCTGCACAAACTCCTGGATGTCGCAGTTCATCTGATCCAGGTCCAGCGAAAACGCGAGCACGTACCAGCCATTCTGCCTCTCCGGCGTATCTACCGGGAAGTACTTCACCTCTGGACGCGCGCGCAGCGCGTCGATCACGATCTTCGCGTTCCGCCGCCGCGCCGGCATGTTCCAGTTGTCCATCCGGTCCAGTTCCGCCAGACCGATGGCCGACTGCATTTCCGTCATCCGGTAGTTCCACCCCACCATGTTGTGGATGTAAGGCAGCTTCTGTTCCAACTCCATCAGGCTCAACCGCTGCTGGACGTCGTAGCCGTGGTCCCGGAAGCTGCGCGCATTCCACGCCAGGTCCTCGTTGTCGGTGGTCACCATGCCGCCTTCCCCGCCGGTGGTGAAGGTCTTGTTCTGGCAGAAGCTGCACCCCGCGATGTCGCCCAGCGTGCCTGTCTTCTTGCCTTTGTAAGAACCGCCGAAGGCCTCTGCGTTGTCCTCGATCACGAACAAGTTGTGCTTCTTCGCGAAGGCCGTGATCTTGTCCATGTCGCACACGTTGCCGTACAGGTGCACCGGCATAATCGCCCGGGTCCTCTCGTTCACCAACCGCTCGGCAGACTCCACGCTCAGGCAGTGGTCCTCCAGGTTCACGTCGGCGAAACGCGGTACCGCGCCCGCCTGCACCACGGAGAAACTGGTGGCGATGAATGTGTAGCTCGGCACAATCACTTCGTCGCCGGGACCGATGCCCAGCGAGGTCAATGCCACGTGCAACGCCGCCGTCCCCGTGGCCACGCTGATGGCGTACTTCGAGCCCTGCCACTCGGCGAAGCGCTTCTCGAACTCCATGCCCTTGCGTCCGGTCCAATAGTTCACCTTCCCCGAACGCAGCGTGTCGACCACCGATTGAATGGCTTCCTCGCTGAAGTGAGGCCAGCCTACAAGTTTATTCCTGACGGCCTTTGGGCCGCCGCGTATGGCTAGTTCTTCCATGCGGTTTTCCTTTCCGTTCTGTCCTGGTTTTCGCACTGCCGCCGCCCGTAAGCGCCGCGGCGTCTTCGTTTCCAGATCCTTGCGGCTGCAGTTGCAGGGGACTGGTCATTTTCCTCAACAACTCCTCGTCCTGCAGCGCATGGCTGAAGGCCAGGGAGGCCGCTCCTTTCAATCCACCCTCATGTCCCAGGGCGCTAGCTTTCAGCTCGACACCTTCCAAGAGGCCGGGCAGGCAGTGCCTCCCGAGCGTTTGCCGGATGCAGGGGATCAGCAGATCCTGGCCTTCGACGTAATCGCCCCCCAAGACGATCAGCTCGGGGTTCAGCAGGTTTATCACGTTCGCGAGCCCCAGACCGAGATAGCGTCCCACGCGTTCTATGACCGCGAGCGCCGCGCCATCCTTCGCCCGGGCGCGCGCGAACACTTCGGTCACCGGGTAAGACTTCGGGTGCTGCCCGGTCCGGCCGGTCATTTCGAAGTACTGACGAACGATGTTTGGACTGGACGCGATCGCCTCCAGGCATCCTGTCTTGCCACAGTTGCACCGATCGGCGGCGGCCGGATCCACGGTCATATGTCCAAACTCGCCGGCCAGTCCCCGCGCGCCCGTCACCAGCCGGCCGCCCACGTAAAGGCCTATACCCAGCCCGATCCCGGCCATGACGTAGACGCAGTTGTCGCAGTTCTGCGCGACCCCCAGCGATCGCTCCGCCAGAATCTTGCAGACACCATCGTTGGCATAGAAAATGGGCAGGTCGACGAATTGCTCCAGATGTTTGCCCAGGGGGAAATCTTTCCAACCCAGATTGACCGCCGTAATGCCTCCGGAGGAATCCGGCAGTCCGGTGTAGCTCACTCCCACCGCCAGCGTCCGCAGACGCTCGGCGGGGTCCAGGTTGCCCAGCACCGCCTCGATTCCGTGCTGAAGATCCCTGACTTCCAGCCGGCTCCGGTAATTGACGTCTTCCTCCCAACGGTAGCGCACGTCGCCCAGGAAGTTCGCAAGTCCGATGCGGATGCGCGTTCCTTCGAGATCCATTACCACGAAATAAGCGGTCTCAGAGTTCAGCTTCAGCACTTCCCGCTTCCGGCCCCCGGTCGAACGCAGCTCGCCGATGCGCTGAATCACGCCGCACTTTGTGAGGTGCTGCACGGTCAGGCTGACGCAGGCGGAGTTTAACGCGGTCGCCTGAATGATCTCGCGACGCGTCGCCGTGCGCCGCTGGTACAGCAGACCGAGGATCTGACGAAACCATTGTTTAGAGATCTTCAGATGCGTCCCCGCGCGGTCGCGGCCTCCTGAGCGGTCAGTCTAGCA
>Ga0116191_1002695_pt1 | contig 13352 bp, 6 predicted proteins | sample AD_UKC111_MetaG_FD_89897 | JGI IMG/M metagenome (GOLD analysis project Ga0116191, IMG submission 89897) | Active sludge microbial communities of municipal wastewater-treating anaerobic digesters from Hong Kong - AD_UKC111_MetaG | ecosystem: Engineered > Bioreactor > Anaerobic > Digestate | place...
CAATGCACAGGAAACGCTTGTATTAATGAATGTGGTTCGTGTTATTGGGTAACACAATTATATAAAGGAAAATTAAGAAGATTTGGAGAATTATCTCCTATAAGAGTTACTAATACAAGTTTTTCAAAATGTGAAACAGGATGTCCTAATCTTACACATACTTCAATTGATGAAATTAATATTGATGAAAATGAAATTATAGCAAATGTTAAGGAAGGATATTTATATTTAAGATACATATCTGACATGGCTGATAATGAAAACAATCTGCTTGTTCTGGATCACCCAAACGTTAGAGATTATTATGAATATGCTGTTAAAAAACATTTACTTGAAAACTGGATGATTAACAATGATGCAGATGTTGCTCAAAAACTTATATATATTAAGGAAGAATTAAAAGCTTCAAGATTTGTAGCTATAAATTTTATATCTACAATTGAACCTTCTGAAATTAAAAAAATAATATCTGAAAATAGAAATCGTTTTTATAACAAATATGTTAAAATAATAGATCCGTGATTTTTCATAAAAGTAAGTTTCATATAGATATTTATAATGTAGAAGTTACAATCATTATAATGACTTCTCCAAAAGAAGTTTCAAAAAAAGCATTACAATTAGTTAAAAAATATAATTTTAATAGTGAAATTGTTAAAGAAGCATTTGGTTATACATTATTTTTAGGAGATAAAATTCCAGAAGCATATATCATATTAGATGTAAATGATTTAAGTGTTGCAACAATTACGCATGAAGTATATCATTTAACGGATTATATAAAAGATCATGTCGGAATTACAGAAGAAGAACTGGCTGCAAATTTAAATGGATTTTTGAATAATAAAATATTTGAAATCATAGAACTTGTAAAATTAGAAATAAAAAAACATGAGTGAGCAACAAACATCTAAAACTGATGTAAACATTTTACAAAAAGGAATGATAACAGATTTACATCCTACTTATATGAGTAAGGAGGTATGGTCATTTGCAAGAAATTCAACGATTAACAGTTTAAATGGAGATCTTCAATTTATTCAAACAGAACCTGGAAATGTTTTATGTGTAGAATTTCCAATGACACCTATTGGATTTATAAAAATATTAAATAATAGATATGTTGTGTTTTTAACAGACAATGTTAATTCAGAAATTGGAATTTTTAATGAATTAAATTGTTCTTATACAACATTGATAAATGCAAAATGTTTAAATTTTAAAACGAGTAATCTAATTCAGGGTAAATTTAGAAGACTTGAAGACTGTACAGAAGTTGTTTATTGGACAGATGGGTTAAATCCTCGCAGATTTTTAAATATTCAAAATATTCCATATAAATACACGATTGATTCAGATAGCTGTCAAACTAAAATTTTTACAAATGAACTCGATTGTGATCAATTATTAGTTGATCGCCACTATTCTGTACCAAAAATTAAAGTTACTACGTCTTCCAGTGGTAATTTAAGAAATGGAACATATCAATTTGGAATAGCATATTCTCATGAAAAACAAAGAATTACAGATTTTCATGGTATCACATTGCCACATATTATCTGGTCACATGAGAATTTAGGAACTTCTCTTACAATCAATATTGAAAATTTAGACAGAGATTTTGATGAATACACATTGATTGTAATAAAAACAGATGAACAAGGAAATGTTCAAAATAGAATTGTTGGATATTATTCAACAGCTACTAAGGTTGTTACAATTAGTCAAATTTCCGAATTAAATGCTTCAATCAATGCGCAAGAAGTTTTTGTGCCACGTGCCAGATTTCCATATGCAGATCATGTAGAAGCAAATGACAAATATCTTATTTGGGCAGGATTAAAAAGCGAATCTGAATTAAATTATCAACCACAGGCCATGAATATTACATCTCGATATGCAATATATCGTGTACCAATTAATTATTATAAAACAGGTGGACAAGAAAAAGGTTATCAAAGAGATGAACGTTATGCATTTGGAATTCAATGGTTATATAAATCAGGATTGTGGTCTTCTTCTTTTCATATTCCCGGACCTAAATCCAAGCCTGGGCAGACAAATCTTGCTACGGGAAGAGATGCTTTTGAAGCAACAGACGTTAATCCAAGAAAAGTCGAAGTTTGGGAAACAACCTGTACAGCAGGAATTCCTCGTTATAATAGAAACACTATAGGTCTTGTTGGTACTGGTGAATTTGGATATCATCAATCATCTGAAAAATATCCAGATAATGTTATGTTTGGAGAAGATAAATGCACACCAATTAGATTTCATTGGTTTCCAGATGAAACAATTGTACCAAGAGTAACAAAAGATGGACTTTATATAAATTTATTAGGCATTGAATTTGATAATATTGAACATCCTAAAAATAAAGACGGTTCATATAATCAAGACATTATTGGTTATAGAATTGTAAGATCAGACAGAACAGGACAAGAAACAGTAATTGCAACAGGAGTTTTTACAAATACTCGATCATTTACAAATGAAAGAAATCAGGAAGTACTATATACGAATTTTCCATTTAATGATTTAGGACCTGATCAATTATTATCGGAAAAACCTGTATATCAAAAAAAAGGAAAAGAACGAGATTTTATACCATTGACAGGAGTAAAATCTAAAGAATTTAATTTTTATTCGCCAGAAACATTGTTTAACAGAGTTGCTTTAGGAAATGAATTAAAAATTTATACTAATGAATCAACTACTGTTAATGGATTTTTTGAGCAGGTATATAGACATCCAAAAGCTAAACTATTAACAGAATTTGATTTATATTTTGCATTAATAATGGGAGCCATTGATGGCTATTTATCTACCAGGGGAAAACGTTGTGTGATTCAGACAAAAGATGGTACAAGAACAGTTGTTGTTACAAGTCTTACCGGTACAGGTACATTAACTGAAACACTTCAGGGAATGGAACAGGAAAATTATTGTGGAGATATTATTTCACAGCTTAATGGAATTATTAATAGCAAATCAAAATCACCTTCTGCTATTAGAGATAAAATTGTAGCAAAAATTTTTAAGAGACTTGCACAAATAGGTTTGTTTTCATATTTTGCATTACAAACAGCACAAAATGTATTAGATATCATTTTGAATGTGGCAGGATGGGAACAATATGCATATCAATATAATTCGCATGGATTATTTATTGGAGGAACAGCTGTACCTAAAGATTTTCGCAGACGTAAAATAGAATATTATCAATATTTATATGACGGCATTAATACTGTTGATAATAAAATGTATAATAACTATAAACGTGAAGAATCTGTTTATTTGAGATTAAATGAAGAAATTTCATTAAATCCTGTAATTGACAATACTAAACAAACCGCATTTTCATTAGGTATTTGTGATCAGTCATCATCTGTAAATACAACTGCCTCTTTAAAATACGGATCAATAAAAAGAACATTATTAAATCAGTATGGTCAATTAGATGGTATCACATATTTAGATACAGGATATTTTGATATAAATCTTAAATCTACAAATCAAAAATATAAATCAGGAATTGTTTTAGGGGGAGATGTTAGTATTACTAAAATGTCAATCAAAAGACAACATCATATATTTTCCACAGAACTAAAAGAAGCGCCTGATGGATTTATAATGAATTATTCATTATATAAAAATGTTGGTAATCCCAGATATTGGATAAATACCGAGCCATATGATGTTTCTTCAATTATTAGTTTAACACCTAAAAGATCTAGAACACCACAATTAAAATATAATTTAGATTGTAAAGGTAATTCAGATTTTGATAATATCACGATTGTAAGAAATCGCAAGTTTTATACTACAATAAACTCTGTTTTGGAATTTTATGTTGAATCTACATATAATTTAGAATACAGAGATTATAAAGATCATCAATATCAAAATTTTTATTCTGATCGAAATACAGATTTAACAACATTATTTAGATCGGATAGAAATGAAGAACGTGAAGAATTTGTTTATCATCAGGGATTAAATAAACAACTTGAGGAAAACTATATTCAGCAACAACGACTAGATTATGATCAGGAAGTTGCGGATAAATGTTATAACTATAATTCAAATACTGCAATTTATTCATTACCATCAAGTAGTACTCAAAAAGGAGATTCCTGGTTAATTTATTTACCAAATAATATTGCTTCATTTTCAAGTGCGGAATATGGAAAACTTACAGGAATAAAAGCAATTGATAATCAAAAATTAATGTTTTTATTTGATAAAGCTGCTCCTCATATTACTCCAGGAAGAGATGAATTAAATTTAGATGGAAGTGGTAGAAAAATAACACTTGGTGATGGAGGCTTATTTGAAAGACCGTTATTACCACTTGCAGTTACGGATTATTATTATGCAGCTTGTCAATCAAAATGGGCTGTAACTACTACACAATTTGGTACAATTTTTATATCCCAGAGACAAGGACGAGTTTTTGAATTTACTCAAAACTTATCTGAAATTTCTCAAAATGGCATGTCATTTTGGTTTAAAAACTGGTTACCGTCAAAATTGTTAGAAGATTTTCCAGAATATCCATTTATAGACAATTGTGTTGAAGGAATAGGTTTACAATTAGGTTTTGACAATATTTTTGAAACAATATATTTAACAAAAAGAGATCGTAAATTAAAATCTGCTTTTAAAAACATTATAACATATAATAAAGAAAAAAAACAATTACAGATAAACAATACTAAAGTTTCTGTAATGGATGATACATATTTTGAAGATGCCAGCTGGACAATTAGTTATGATCCTAAACAAAAAATATTTATATCTTATCATGATTGGCATCCTGATTGGATAATTCCTGGAGAACGTCATATAATGACTGTTAAAAATAATGCAATATGGTTACATAATAATAGTTGTAATAATGAGTGTAATTTCTATAATATCGTATATCCCTGGGAAGTTGAATTAATTATATCAGAAGGACAAAATAATACCATTCTTAGATCAATTGAATATTTTTTAGAAAGTGGAAAATATTATAATAATTGTAATGATTTTCATATGGTATTAGATGATAATTTTGACGAAGTTATTATATCTAATAACGAACAATGTAGTGGTATTTTATCATTAAATCTTCAATCTAAAAATGATCTTACACAATTATTTGGATATCCATATTATAATGTAAGAACTGAAAAAATAGAAATATTATATGCAAAAGAAGAACAGAAATATCGAATTAATCAGTTTGCCGACATAATAAGAGATCGTGGTGAATACACACATCATAATTTTCCAATATGGCACACTGAAACTAATGGTTATGTTAAAAAGTTAAATAAATTAGCAATAGATATAAACAAACCTGTTCAATTGCAAAAGAAATTTAGAAACGTTTGGCATAAAGTTAAACTTACAAAAAACCAAACACACGGAAATAAAATGATATTAAAATTTGTAAATACAAAACAATTAAATTCTTTTAGATAATGAATATACCAATTCCTTCATTCGCACTGTCTTTTTTACAACCACCATTAAATAATAATAATATTTTATCTGGAGTAAAACCAAATGATATTTTTGGTCAGAATCTTGGTATAAATAATCAAGAACTTAACAATACTCCTTTTAATAATCCTTTTGAAGTTAAAGAAGAAAAAACGTTTGATATTAATTGGAAAAATGTATTAGGATCAAACATTGTTAAAGCTATTGGAAACACAATTGCTCAAAATAATCCTAATAGTATTGCAAATGCTACAAATCGGTTTAATGCAGAGCAACTTCCAAATTTACAACCAACTCCTAATAATTCAAGACAAGCTTTATATGGAATGTCAAAAGGAGGTTTTATAAAATCAAATGATTATTTTGAAGATCCGGAACAAGAATTATTAAATTGGTTAATGTATGGATCTGAAGATGCTCCTGTTACTGAAGAAACTAAACAGGTGATTGCTCCGACTAAAAATGAAAGTATTCCAGAGCAAGAACTTGAAGATGATAACATTGTATTAGATAGAACTGAAAAAGAAATAAAACCAAAAGAGTATAAAAATTTTATTCCTATTGAAGATGTTCATGAAAATTTACAGACATTTTTTAATGACATGAACGAAACGTTTCCTGGATTAAAAGTAACATCTACAACTGGTGGTAAACATAAAACCGGTAGTAGACACTATTCAGGAAGAGCAATTGATATTGGAGCAAACAGTTCAGATAAAACAGCATATTCAGCATTTAAACAATTTGTAAGAAAGAATCCTGGATTAAAAGAAGTTTATGGTATTGAAGATATTATTGATGAAAATGACCATTTCCATATAGAATTACCTAAAAAACAAAAAGGTGGTTCTATAGAACCTATTCCAATAAACAGATCGTCTTTAATAGAATTAAAGAACAGACCACAATCTGTTGAAAGTACGGCTGTTAAATTGTATGATCCTGTTAATAAAAAAATAACTACTACAGCAAATCCAGGGGTAAGTAATATCAATTTAAAATCAAATTCCGATGCTATAAGATCAAATACAAAAATTGAAACTAAAGAAAAAACAAAAAAAATAGCTGAAAGAAAAGCGGCTGTAAATGCTAAAGATAATAACGCTCCTTTTACATTTCCTACAGGTGAAGTAAAAAAGTGGGAAGATATGAATTTTAGAGAAAAATCATATGTGTCAGGAAAAGCACTAGGACAGAGATTTAGATTTAACGAAGATGATGATAGCTTTGTAGATAATTGGTTAAATCCTTTTAATATGATTGGTACAATGGGAGATAATTTAGCTTCATCTCCTTATGAAGCTAAACAATCTAATTCTAATCTTCCTTATGTATCTGCAATTGGTGTACCATTAGTTATGGGTAGGGCAATAGGATCTGGAAGTATAAATCCATTTGGTCAGAAATTTTGGACCAATGAAGTTTCTAATTCTCAAGTTTTAAATAATATGGCTTTAGGAATTCCAGGAGCTGTTGAAAAATCTATGGAATCTGGATTACTTTCTAACACACATAAATTAAATCCTTTTGCATTTAAACCTAATCCTGAAGCTTATTATCACAGAAGTCCAAATCTTGAAAATATAATTAATAAAGAAACAGGAATGCTTCAAGGTTTTGGACAATCAGAAGCTGGTAGATTATTTGATGAAACTGCTGGTCCTAGACCTGGAATGGGAATAAATTTGAAAAAAGCAGCAAATTCAAAATTATATTTTGCTAAAGGTACTCCTTTAGACTGGGGTAGAACCAATATGGTACTTGATGAAAAAACTGGTAAACTAATCCCAGGTCAAGGATACCCTGGTCCATATATGGTTGAAGTAAAAGGTGTTCCTATGGGAGCATCAACAAAAGGAAGGGCTCCAGGAGCAGAACCTACACGAATAGGAAGTTATGCTGTACCCAAAAGACCCATCTCATTAGATGAAGCTATATTTTACAAAGAAGATTGGCTAAGAGGATATAAAAAAGTTCCTAAACCTACTGTAACTCCTAAAACAAATATATATAGTTCTGAAATAATTCCTACTAAACAAATTAATTGGTGGGAAGAACCTGGTTTTAAAGAACGGAATCCTAATTTTAATCCTGAAAAATATATAAACAACGTTAATAAATTTGGAAGTCCTAAATCTGAATTGCCAGAATACATGAAAACAAAGAATATTAACGAAATGACAAAAGAAGAATATAAAAAATATCAGAGTGCTATTAGAAAATACCGATCAGACTATTGGAAAGAAAAGCAAAAAAAAGGTGGAATAATAAAAGATAATAATGGTCAATGGTCTCATCCAGGAGAAGTAACATAAATAGCAAGTAATAATATTACTATGCAAGGTGTTCCATATCCTGTATTAGGAATATCTGATAAAGGACATGTTCAAATGATGTATCCTGATCAAGATTATAAATTTAAAGGAAAAAATGTTACTGAATATCCTATAATGCAAGAAGGAGGTCCTACTACAAAAAACTGTAGAGGTAAATGTTGGAAACCTACATTATCAGATTCTAATGCTAAATCTAATGGTGATATACAATTTGTTGATGGTGCACCTGTTACTCCGAAAGAATTAATTGCATCTGGATATGATATTGCAAATAAAAAAGTAATTAAACAATATGCTAATGATTTACAATCTCAGTTTCCAGGATTAACGGCGGATCATTTAGCAATGGCAATGGCTGATTCTGCAAGAGTAAAAGCAAAACTTTGGAATTATGATCAATTAAATAAAAATATCGAAGAATATAATAAAAGAAAACAAACATCTATAAATGATGCTCATTCCATATTTCCATATTCTGATTATTTTTATAAACATTATGTTCCGTCAATAACAAAAGATGCTTCAGGTAAGCCTGTTCCTTTAACTGCTTCTGATATATTATCAATGTATAGTTCTCCACAAGCTTATGAACAAACTGTAAAAAATAATTATATAGTTCCTCAAAGAAAATATGGTGGAACAATTTATAAAGAAAATCATGAATATGATTTATCAGAAACTGAAATAAACAAATTAAAAAAACAAGGATATAAATTTGACATATTATGACACCTCAATTTACATTAAAAAAAACAGAAGTAACACCTTCTATCTTTTTTGGAACATTATTTCAAATAAGAGATATTGCCCATTTAACACATCTTCGTCAACATAATAAAAGTGGATGGGAACATAGTGCATTAAACACACTATATGACGAAATTCTAGAATTAACAGACGGACTTGTAGAATCATATCAAGGTATTTATAATTTATTAGAAATTACAATTCCTGAAACATCTTCTAGGAAAGATTCAATTGCCTGGTTATCTGAAATATATTTGTATATATCAAAAAATAGAGGTATATTTAGTGAATCTTGGATTCAAAATGAAATAGATACTATCTGTAAACTTATTGCTCAAACATTATATCGCTTAAAATACGTTAATTAATATGAAAATACGTATCACAAAAACACCAAAATCTTCTCAGGGAGGTACTCCTAAAAACTTTTTTACAGATACGTTAATGTATCCAAATATTGTATATGGTGCTAAGACAATTGGTATTATGAATACAAATGATACAGGAACAGTAGATGCTGATATCAGCAGTTCTTTAAATCCTGTACCAAAAGAAGTTGCAAATGTGGAAGCTGAAAAAGGAGAACTTGTTGTAAAACCAGGTTTAGCAGCATTGTATAAAGTAAATGGTAAAAAACATTCAAAAGGTGGAACACCATTGGCATTACCTGAAAATTCTTTTGTATTTAGTGATGATAAAGATTTAGCATTATCACAAGCTGAAAAATTATTACTTAATATTAAAAATGCAAGTAAAAAAAATAAAGATAATACACCTGCAAAATTATTAAATAAACAAGTAGATCCTAAAGAATATAACAGATTAGTTTCTATTTTACAATCTAAAAATTCAGATAATATTGCTAAAGATACAAGTTTAATGATGTTAGATAAACATCAAAAAACAATAGGACAAATGGCATTATTACAAGAATTAAAAAAGAATCAAGAAGCTCCTGAATTTGCAACACCCCCAATGCCTGTTAATACTAATGATTTAGAAAATGTTATGCAGCAACAATATGCTGCAAAAGGCGGTTTTATAAATGTTTTTGATGAGAATCCAATAGATCCTCATACACATGATAAAAAAGCAACTAGAAATCCTGTTACAAAAGAAGTTTCTAATACCTGGAATGGTAGTAAATATTCAAAAGCAGAATGGGAAACTATTGCAAAAGAATTAGGATTTAATGGCACAGACAATACAAAGTTTCAAAAGTATTTATATTCTAAATATCAAGATATTGTAGATGATGCACATAGTACAAAAAAGGGATGGGGAATGCCTATTAATGGAATGTTTGATGGACGATTAGGTAGAAGATGGGATTACATTGTTGGAAAAATTCGTAAAAGAAATTCTCCGGGAGAAGATCATCAGGAAGACATGTCAAATATACCTGATAATCAACACAATGAAGATCCAAATATACACGAAAATATACAAACTTCTCCTACATCTAAACCGTCTCAAATTCCCTGGGAAGGTTTTAAATTTAATCCTAATGCCGCAGAATTATTAAGTATTGCGATGCCAGGATTAAATGCTATGATGTTACCTACAAGGTATGACATGCTAACACAGGTATATTCTCCAAATATAAGATTAGACCGTGTTAATAATGATCAGGAAACAGCTGACATGAAAGAATCAGCTGCAATTGCTATGAGAGAAGCATACGCTAATGCCAGACCACAACAAGCCGATGCTATTTCATCATCTGTACGATCTAATTTAATTAATCAGCTTCGTCAAAGTAATGCTTCTAAAAATCAGGCAAACACTCAAATTAGCAATACTGAAGAACAATATAATGATAATAAACAATATCAAAATATGATGTTCAATGCACAACAAGTAGAAGATACTTATAATAAAAATTTGTTAGCTTTGCAAAGAAGAGACGAAATGAGAGTAAACGCTATGAATCAAGTAGTTAATAATGGTTTAATGGTTAAGAAAAATTTAGATAGTTTATCTTATGCTGCAACAGCAGCCGCATTACCATCTGTAACTACTATGAAAGATGCTTCTGGTAATCCTATGATTTTTACAGGAAAAGACGGAAAACAATACACTAAATTAGGAGTTCCTATAGGATATAATCAAGATAGATTACCTACATTTGATCCAAATTATGGAGGACTTGATAGTCTTCTTGTTGCTCAAAATATGCAAGATGGTTCTGATAATATGTCTAAAATAGCAGAAGATTATCGAAAAGTTTTTCCAGGAATTAATGAAGATAAATTAGCAGAATTAATTACAAGAAATATTGTAGGAAAACAAATTCAAAAATCAGGTAAATTCTCAAATCCTTTTGGATTCTTAAATAATTTATTACCACAACAACAATAAACATATGCCATCAGCATTAGAAAGAGAAACACTCGAAAGAGTCCAGCCATATTTAGATAATATTCAAGGAATAATGAACTTGTATCAAACAAAGTTAAATTTGTATGGTACGGGTGCTGGAATGTTAAAATCACAACAAAATAGTATCTATGGTATGCAATCTGAACTTACAACAGATAAAGCTATGGATAAATTTAAAGCAGGAATAGCAGAAAGTGATAAACGATTATTAAGTTCTGTTAGAAGTGATTTTTCAGTAATGGATAATGTTAGAAACGCGATGTCTTCTTTTGATCCTATTACAAAAGATCCAGATATTATATTGGATTATAAAACAACCTCTACAATAAATAGTGAACTGGCAAAAGCAGATAATGATAGAGTTGTTAATGGTGGTAAAAATTTTAATAATGCAAGTTTTAATGAATTAAATAATCTTAAAAATTTATTTAGAAAAACAAATAATCCACAATTTGGGGCACAAATTCTGCAAATGAATCCTAAGTATAATTCGTATTATGATGTTACAGCTGAAATAAAACAACTTAAAGAACTTTTTCAAACAGATGTTATTGATACATATACTGCGAAAGAAGGACGAATCTTAACGATGAAAGATCAAAGTTGGGTTAAGGATAAATGGCAACAATTTGTTCAAGCTAATGCTTCTTCTAAATTAAAAACACAATTAGCAACAGAAGCTCGTGCTGAATATGTTGGAGCATTAGCATATGCTTCAAAGCCTCAAGATGTATATACTTCTTATTTACAATTATTTAATAAACAACACGCACAATCTGTAGGATTTGCAGATGAAGCATTATTAGAAAATAGTTTAGCAATACAAAAACTTGATAAATCTTCACCAACATATTTAAAAGATCTTCGTAGATTAAATGATGAAAAAACAAGAATTTCTTCAACAATTGTTTCGTTAAAAGATCCTACTAATCCAAATAATCATTTGCCTCTTGAAATTGTAAATCCTGAAAAAATATTAGGAAGTTCTCAATTTATTGAACAATTATATTTTAATGAATGGGCTGATAAAATTGGAACAGCATATGCGCATACTGATATTAAATACGATGTTAAAAAAGACGGTGCTTATTGGGAATCAAAAGCTCTTGAATTTAAACAATTAGAATTACAAACAAATACGAAGATTGAAAACGCTAAATTATTATTTCAAGAAAAAAAGTTTGAAAAAGAAAATGAATTGGCAGTTAAACAATATGAATTAGACGCATTAAAATTTCAAATTGAAACAGGTTTAAAAGCAACAAAACAAGAAGATGGTTCTTATTCATTCGAACCATATAGAATAGATGCTGTATCTTCAGATAAACGTCCAGATAAAGAAATAGGATTAGATATTTTAAATGCTCACGAATCAACATTAAGTTCTGCGTATTCAACAATCTCTACTACTATTTTTGGAAAATATTTTGAAGGAGATGGATTATTAAAAGCATTACTTGATCAAAAACAAGTATATATATTTAATAGTAAAGGTCAAGCAATAGGTCAGAAAAAATTTAGAGATATCGTATTACCCACAGGATCTACAATGGGTAAAGAAAATCTTTTAAATTTTTTAGCAGATGTATATCATGGAACAACTGTATATGATCATTATGGAATTACAGAAACAGATCCTATAAAAGCAAAACAACTATTTAAAGATAAATTACTGGATCTTGGAGGAACAACAATTCGTGAATATTTAACACAAGCATTTTCTAACACCAAATTAAGAACTTTTTTAAATGACGCTATTTCAAAAAAATCAGATGGTCGTAAAATTTTATCGGAAATATCTATTCTTGAAAATTCTGCTTTATCTGAAGTGGAACAATTTGATAAAAAGTATGCACCAAAAATTGTAGGATATTTAAAATCAAAATTAAGATATCCTGATAAAATAGATCCTGTTAAAAACAAAGTATTGTGGGATGCAGGAGTTAGAGGATATGCTCAAGATGGTGAATATCGTGTTCCAACAATTGAAGAAATTGAAAAATATTTAAAAGTAACACCTGATGTTACATCTGAATTAAATCAAGGAAATAAATCTTTTTTAAGAAAAGTAGCAGAATTTGGTACACTTGGAACAAAAAGTGTAATTTTAGCAGAAAGCATAAAAGTAACTAATGATTTATTAGATAGTATTAAAAATGAATTTGCTGATAGTATAGGATCTGTAGCACGAATGTCTAACAATATGTTAGAATCTACAACACTTATAACATCAAAAAATGCACAAATGATGAGAACAAAATTAGCATCATATGTTGCAAGTGCAACTACTGGAAAAACACCTGACGAAATAACAGTTTTAGATATTATTAAAAACAATCCTGATGCGGTATCTTCAATATCTGAACAAGGATCTATTGAAGGAACAACTTCTAC
>Ga0116191_1002703_pt1 | contig 13333 bp, 12 predicted proteins | sample AD_UKC111_MetaG_FD_89897 | JGI IMG/M metagenome (GOLD analysis project Ga0116191, IMG submission 89897) | Active sludge microbial communities of municipal wastewater-treating anaerobic digesters from Hong Kong - AD_UKC111_MetaG | ecosystem: Engineered > Bioreactor > Anaerobic > Digestate...
CGCTCCGGGCAAATGGTTCAAGACTATTAGTGCGAATGCAAAAACCATACACGAAAAAATCCCCATTACCGGTAACGTAGAGAAAATTCGTGCATTAGCAAAACAAGGAACTGTAATAGTTGCCCCTACACACTTTAGCAACATGGATTCCATTATGGTGGGTTGGGTATTGAATGAAGTGGGACTCCCGGCTTTCTTATATGGCGCAGGGTTGAACTTGTTTTCGATAAAAATCTTGTCTTCGTTTATGAGCAATTTAGGAGCCTATAAAGTAGACCGAAGAAAGAAAAACGGCTTCTACCTCGAAACACTGAAAACCTATTCCAGAGAGGCCATCCAATCGGGGGCGCATTCTATTTTCTTCCCCGGAGGAACACGTTCACGATCAGGTAGTTTGGAAAAAAAGTTGAAGCTCGGATTATTGGGTACGGCAGTAGAAGCACAGAAAAATCATTATAAGCACTTCAATAAAGAAACAGCACCAAAAGTATTTGTGGTGCCACTAATTATCAATTATCACTTTGTTTTAGAGGCTGAATCGCTCATCAACGATTACTTAAAAGAAACGGGAAAAGAAAAATTCCTCAAGGAAAACGATGAATATTCTACTTCATACAAAATGATCAAGTTCATTTTTAAATTTTTGTCGGCTTCTTCTTCCCTCGCCATTTCGTTTGGTGAGCCGATGGATGTGATTGGCAATAATGTAGATATGAATGGTGACAGCTACAATCAATTAGGCCACAAAATCGATGTACGAAACTATTTTATTACCAATGGCGAACTCACCGATGATCAACAGCGCGAAGATGAATACACGCGTATGTTGGGTGAAAAAATTGTGGGGCAGTATTTCAAATACAATGTAGTGCTCACGAGCCATTTGGTATGTTTTGCATCGTTTGAATTATTACGCAAAAAATACAAATCGGTCGATTTATATACATTACTGCGTACCCCACCGGAAGACATTAAAATCCCTGCAGCAGAACTAAACGAAGCCATTGAAAACCTCAAGGAGCGTTTAAAAGAAATGAATAAAAACAACGAAGTATTGCTGTCTCCTGAAATTCGTTTCACAACGGATAAATTGATTGAACATGGCATGACGAACATCAATCTCTACCATGCCAATTCACCGCTCGAGAAATCGACAGACGGAAGCTATTACTACTCCGAAGATTTGAAGCTACTGTATTACTACCACAATCGATTAGAGGGCTATAACTTGGAAAAACAGGTATAATGAAAGTTGCAACACGTTTGTTACAAGCATTCTTTGTGGTATGTATTTTAATTCATGTATATGGTCTTTATTCGCCCATTACGGATGAATCGGTAACATCACACATCATTCATATCATCAGCTATACTTTGTGTTTATTGGGACTTGGACTTTTATCCGCTCCAAGTCTGTTATTCTATAGCATTGGAGTACTCTATCCTTTTTATTACCATTTCTCATTTCTTGTAAAACAATTAATAGCAGACCACAGCATTAACTTCATTTGCTTATTAGTGAGTGTGGTCTTACCTGCGGGATGGCTGCTCTTTCGAAAAAACTCAACTCAAAATACCGAACAACATGCATAAACTACTCAACGCATTTTTGCTGACCATCAGCATCTCTGCATTTGCACAAGAATCAACTGCTCCAAAAATTCACGGTGCCGATATTTATGGAGCAAAACCGAATCGCCCATTCCTCTACAAAATTCCGGCTACCGGTGCAAAACCAATGGAATACAGTGTTATTGGACTTCCACAAGGATTAACATTAGATAAGAACACAGGCATTATTTCCGGAATTTCACCGGCAAAAAACAATTATTCTACGCAATTAATTGCAAAAAATAATTTCGGGGCTGATACGTTAACCTTCGACATAAAAGTTGGTGATGAGCTCTCGCTTACGCCTGCTATGGGTTGGAACAGTTGGAATGTTTTCGGATTGCGTGTTACCGATAAAGACATACGAAACGCAGCAGATGTAATGGTTTCAACAGGTTTAATTGACCACGGTTGGGGTTATATTAATATCGATGACGGCTGGGAAAGTGAAGAACGCAAACCCGATGGTGAAATTGCTACAAACAGTAAGTTCCCCGATTTAACGGCACTTTCCGATTACATCCACAGCAAAGGCTTGAAATTTGGCATATACAGTTCTCCTGGCTCCAGAACATGCGGTGGCTTTTTGGGCTCCCTAAACCATGAAGAACAAGACATTAAAACATACGAAAAATGGGGCGTTGACTATTTGAAATACGACTTATGCTCCTATACGGTTCGCACCTTTTTAGTGAAAAAGAATTTACAAAAGCCATATATCTACATGAATCAGTTCATTCAAAATTCAAACCGTGATATTGTGTATAGCCTTTGTCAGTATGGCTTAGGAAAGGTTTGGAAATGGGGCAAAGAAGTGGGTGGTAACAGTTGGAGAACAACAGGCGATATTGTCGACACTTGGGCTTCCGTTAATAGACTCCTCAACAAACAAAAGAAACTCTCTGCATACGCATCACCTGGGCATTGGAACGATCCCGATATGCTGGTGTTAGGTGTAGTAGGTTGGAACAACGATAGCCGCAAATGCCGTTTAACAGAAGCTGAACAGCAACTGCATTTCGGGATGTGGAGCATGTTGGCATCTCCGCTCTTATTAGGTTGCGACCTTACTAAAATTGATTCATTTACCATGAGCCTCATTACTAATGATGATATCATTGCACTCAACCAAGATCGATTAGGTAAACAAGCCGCCTTCGTTTATGAAAGAGAAGACATCCAAGTATGGAGTAAACCTTTAGCAGATGGTTCAACAGCTGTTGGCATTATCAACTTAGGAACAAAGGAAAAAACAACATCCGTAAGACTGGATAAGATCAGTTCAACCCAATATAGTACATCGAAGAATTTATGGAACAAACAAATCTCCACTATCAAGGATAACACCATAACAGCAACTATTCCATCTCACGGAATTGTTCAATTCAAACTAACTAAATAAAAAAAGGTCGGTTATTACAACCGACCTTTTTGCTTTTAATTATTTAATTTATTTATCGCCCGGATCATACGACAAGCTCAACACTAATGTTTGCTTTTTATCTGCAGGGTTATATAATACGTAAAGATTCACTTTCATGTGCTGATATTCTCCTAAACCATCCATATCTGCACCCAATAACACATACTCATCGCTATTCAATAATCGGGAGTGAAACTCGTTTTTCAAACAATCACTCAACTCCTTATAAATGTCGTTGAATTGTTTACTCAAAACCGGATCCAACTTATTTCCATCGGCATAATTGAATTCAGCTGCATACAGTTTAAAGCTAAAAGCGTCCTGCACATAGCAACGTTTTGCATTTGCCAATTCAGTTTTGGCTTTCCACATAGGTAACTCTTCCGTTGGAATAGATTCCAGCGACTCAGTCAACAACGTATTTGTTTTAGCCTTCTCAAATAACTGATGTAACAAGTTACAGTTCTTAGTGCCTTTCTGCGCTTTAGCTGCTGTTCCAAGCAAGAGAAAAAACAATAATGCAATGTTGTATTTCATAATAATGATTTAGTCAAAGGTAATTAAGATTTCAGTTTAAAAGTAAAAATCTCTTCCTGCCGAAGCAAGAAGAGATTCGCATACTTTAATCTATTTCAATTATTGTGCCGGTTTATCCAACAACACTTTTCTTGATAATTTGAATTTACCGGTTTTGTTATCAACCCCTAGTAATTTAACTTTTATCACTTCGTTTTCTTTCAAAATACCATCCATGTTTTCTAAACGCTCATGCGATACTTCTGAAATGTGTAACAAACCTTGTTTACCAGGCATGAACTCAACAAATGCACCGTATGGCATGATTGATTTTACAGTAGCTTCGTACACCTCTCCTACTTCAGGAACAGCAACGATACCTTTCACCCAACGCAATGCTTTGCTGATACCTTCTAAGTTTGGTGAGAAGATTTCTACAATACCTTTCTCATCTTTCTCCTCGATTTGAATAGTAGTTCCGGTTACTTTCTGAATTTCTTGAATAATTTTTCCGCCTGGTCCGATCACTGCTCCAATGTATTCTTTATCGATAACGATTCGCTCAACACGTGGTGCTTGTGGTTTGTAATCGGCTCTAGGTTCTGCTAATGTTTCTACCAATTTACCTAGAATATGTAAACGACCTGCTTTCGCTTGATTCAACGCATTCGTCAACAACTCGTGCGATAAACCATCGATTTTAATATCCATTTGGCAAGCGGTGATTCCTTTTGAAGTACCACACACTTTAAAGTCCATATCACCCAAGTGATCTTCATCTCCTAAGATATCGGAAAGAATGGCGTAACTACCTTTACCGTCAGTAATCAATCCCATAGCAATCCCAGAAACAGGAGCTTTAATTTTCACCCCTGCATCCATCAAAGCCAATGTTCCTGCACAAACTGTTGCCATTGAAGACGAACCGTTTGATTCCAAAATATCAGAAACAACACGAATTGTATAAGGTGTATCGGTAGGAATCACTTTCTCCAACGCTCTAAGCGCCAAGTTTCCGTGTCCAACTTCTCTTCTACCCAAACCTCTTGGTGTTCTTGCCTCACCTACTGAGAACGGAGGGAAGTTATAGTGCAACATGAATTTACGCTCTTCTGCAATCACCACACCATCCATTGTTTGTGCATCCAATGATGTACCCAATGTTACAGTTGTCAAAGATTGTGTTTCTCCACGTGTAAATACCGCTGAACCGTGTGGACTTGGCAAATAGTCAACCTCACACCAAATTGGTCTGATTTCGTCCATTTTACGTCCATCTAAACGAATCTGTTTAGTCAACATCACATTTCTAACCGCATCTTTCTCGCATTTGTGGAAATACTGACCAATTAAAAATGCTTTTTCTTTAGCTTCTTCCGGAGTTAATGTTGCCACAAACTCAGCCTTAATAGCCGAGAACGAGTCTTTACGCACATATTTATCAGCCACTCCTCTACCTGCAACTTCTTCGCATTTCGCGTAGCAAGCATCATAGATGGCTTTTTTCAAATCCTCATCATTTTTCTCGTGGCTGTATGCAAATTTTTCAGTTGTTCCACATTCTGCTTCTAACTCTTTAATCAACACTAATTGCTTTTTAATGGCTTCGTGTGCGAATGCAATAGCTTCTAACATATCTGCTTCGCTTACTTCATTCATTTCGCCCTCTACCATCACAATGCTGTTCGCTGTTGCTGCAACAATCAAGTCGATATCAATACCTGCAGATTCAATTTCTGATTTAAATGGATTAATCATCAATTTACCATCGATACGCGCTACACGTACTTCAGAGATTGGACCTCCGAAAGGCACTGTAGAACAAGCCAAAGCCGCAGATGCTGCAAAACATGCGTATGCATCCGGCAATTCGTTCATATCCGCTGAAAACAATGTCATGTGAACAACCACGTTGGCGTGAAAATCTTCCGGGAACAATGGACGTAATGCTCTATCCACCAAACGCGAAATCAAAATTTCACCTTCCGTTGGTCTAGCTTCACGCTTAAAAAATCCACCCGGGAATTTTCCTGCCGCAGCAAATTTCTCTTGGTACTCAACAGTTAATGGCATAAAATCTACACCATCTTTCGCTTCTCTATCGGCACAAACGGTTGCCAAAATCATTGTATTTCCTACTTTCAACATCACAGATCCATCGGCTTGTTTAGCCATTTTCCCTGTTTCAATTTCTATCGTTTTTCCGTTGCCTAAATCAATTTTCTTTGTAATTACTTTCATCTTTTTGTTTTTTCAATTATTTACGGCAAACATCCATAGCCCAATACGAGCCTGTGTTCTGCCTTTTTCTTCGTCTAAAATCTTGAGTTAACTAAAACAAAAAAGGTCGGTGAACTTCACCAACCTTTTCTTGAGGTTTATTTTCTGATTCCTAATTTTTCAATCAAGGAACGGTAGCCGTTCAAATCTTGTTTGGCTAGGTAATTCAATAATCTTCTTCTTTTACCTACTAGTTTCAGCAATGAACGCGTAGTAGCGTGGTCTTTCTTGTTTTCTTTCAAGTGGCCAGACATGAAGTTGATGCGTTGTGTAAACAAAGCGATCTGCGCTTCAGTTGAACCTGTGTTTTTCTCAGAACCACCGTATGTTTTAAATAGTTCTACTTTTCCTTCTTTCGTCAAATGCATGGTATTATGCTTTTATTTTATTTTTTCTAATTAGTCGGCAAAGATAAAAAGTAATCTCAATTTCCAAAGCAGAAATTTCGGGTTCTTACTTTTTTAAGAGATTTAAGACTTTGGTGAGTTTGTCTTTCAGTTCTTTTCTGTCGACAATGAAGTCCAAAAATCCATTTTCCAATTGAAACTCAGCGGTTTGGAACCCTTCCGGTAATTTGCGTTTGGTGGTTTCTTCAATCACCCGCGGACCGGCAAAACCTATCAAAGCACCGGGCTCGGCAATATTCAAATCGCCTAACATAGCAAAGGAGGCCGAAACACCTCCGGTAGTTGGATTCGTTAATAAAGAGATGTAGGGAACTTTAGCTTCTGCCAATTGATGCAATTTAGCCGAAGTTTTCGCCATTTGCATTAACGAAAAAGCCGATTCTTGCATACGGGCACCACCCGATTTGGATATAATAAGGAAAGGTGCTTTTCGTTCAATCGCCAAATCGATAGCCCTTGATATCTTCTCTCCCATCACCGATCCCAGCGATCCACCAATAAATCGAAAATCCATGGCCGCTACTACTGTAGTATTGCCGCCAATCGCGCCCACCATCACACGCATGGCTTCTTTCAAATCGGTGTTTTCAATGGCATCGTTGATTCGCTTTTCATACGATTTTGTATCAACGAAGTGGAGTATATCCTTAGAACGAAGTTCAGTGAAGTGTTCCTCACACTTTTTATCGTCAAAAAGAATATCGAAATAATCTTCTGCGTCAATCTTTTCGTGGTAATTGCAATGCGGACAAGTATGCAAATTATCGCGGAGTTGAGTAACCAGCAAGGCTTTTTTACAGCCATTGCACTTATGCCAAATACCATCCGGGGTTTCGAGCTTTTCTTCCGTAGAAGTGTCGACACCCTTCCTTAGCCTTTTCCACCAAGGTTTGCGAGGTTCCTGCATATCCAAAATTGAGATTAAGCGATCGTAACTTCGTTGTTCAAATACACATCTTGGATAGCGTTCAACAAGTGAACTCCATCTTTCAACGGACGTTGGAATGCTTTTCTTCCCGAAATCAATCCCATACCACCTGCACGTTTGTTGATGATAGCTGTTGCAACTGCTTCTGCTAAATCAGACTCTCCTGCCGATGCACCGCCCGAGTTAATTAAACCTACTCGTCCCATATAGCAGTTTGCCAATTGGTAACGGGTTAAATCAATAGGGTGATCGGTAGTTAATTCAGAATACACTTTCTTATGTGTTTTACCGAAGTTCAAGGCATTGTAACCGCCATTGGTTTCAGGTAATTTTTGCTTGATGATATCGGCTTGAATGGTAACGCCTAAGTGGTTTGCTTGTCCGGTTAAATCAGCAGAAACGTGATAATCTACACCGTCTTTTTTGAAGGCAGAATTACGTGTATAGCACCACAAAATAGTCGCCATACCTAACTCGTGCGCATATTCAAAGGCTTTAGCTACTTCTACAATTTGGCGCTTAGATTCTTCAGAACCGAAGTAAATCGTTGCTCCCACAGCTACTGCTCCCATATTCCATGCATCTTTAATGGTTCCGAACATAATTTGATCGAAAGAATTCGGATAACTTAAAAACTCGTTATGGTTTATTTTAACTACGAATGGAATTCTGTGTGCATATTTACGAGCAACAGAAGCCAACACTCCGTAGGTTGAAGCTACAGCATTACAACCGCCTTCTATCGCTAATTCTACAATGCCTTGCGGGTCGAAACACACTGGGTTTGGTGCGAATGATGCGCCTGCACTGTGTTCTATACCCTGATCTACAGGCAAAATCGATAAATAGCCTGTGCCCCCTAATCGGCCTGCATTGGCAATAGTTTGCAAACTTTGTAGCGTACGTATATTTCTATTGCTGTCTTTCCAGTAATTCTCCACGAAATCTTTCCCCGGCAAATACAATTGCTCTTTTGAAAAGGTTTTGGACGTGTGTCCTAATAAATAATTGGCTTTTTCTTCGCCTAATAATTTTACAATATCATCCGTTTTCATCGCGTGTGTTTAATTTTTGAAGTGGACAAAAATACATTTCTATTTTAAAGGATAAAGTTTCGGAGCGCTTAAACTTTCTAATGGTTGCATCGACAACCGAATGGAAACAAAAAAAGCCTCCTTGTCGGAGGCTCCATTGTATTCTTTAGCAGTAATGCTTACTTTTTAAGTGAAGCGATACGAGCAGATAATTTTGATTTCAAATTGCCGGCTTTATTTTTGTGGATATAGCCTCTTTTAGCCAATTTGTCAACCATTGAAAATGCTTTTGGTAAAGCCTCTTCAGATGATTTTGCGTCTTTCAACGAACGTAAATTACGAATGAAATTTCGCGTAGTTTTTGCGTAGTATCTATTGCGTAAACGTCTAGAAGCTGTCTGACGAATTCTCTTTTTTGCCGATTTGTGGTGTGCCATTGTTTATTCTTTTGGGAGCGCAAATATAATTTTTCTTCTCGAAAAAAAAATAATTATCTAAAAAACAATCTCAAATGGGTTCATTTTATGCTAAAACCACCTAAAATCAAAGTCTTCATTTTATCCACATCAACAAAAGCCAATGGTTTTAATGGATATTTCCTAACTTAGTGCAATAGTAACCCTAAATCTAAGACTATCAAAGCCCACATCTACATTTTAACTGCTGCGTGCATCCTACTTTCTTCATGTGTGAAAGAAAAAAACACAAGTGCCGCTTGTCACTACGATAAACCATTAGAACAAATTGAATGGTTAAGAAATATTAAGAATAATATGGAATCATCCGGTATGAACAACCGATTTGAAATTTATGGCTACAACTATTTAGGCAACGATTACTTTTTAATTAATGAATGCAAAAACTGTCCTGATTACCAAAGCTTAGTACTCGATTGTAATCAGAAGGTATTTTGTACAAATGGAGGGTTGGCCCCTGACTATAGTTGCAGGGATTTCTTTTTCTTGGGAACAAATAAAAGATTGCTTTACAGTAAATAGGACTGAAACTTTTCTCTGCCTCTTTAAAGACGCCTGAACACAAAAATTGCCTTTATTTTTTTATTCCTTTTCGCATGACATGGAAAATTGCGCCAATCCAATAATTGCGGAAGCCCATTCCTCCGGCTTTCCCTTTTTGTTTTTTCATTTTAATGATATTCCCTGATGCAATATCAAACAGAACCGGATAGATATAGGCTTTTTTCTTTTTCTTGTTAAAACTTTCTACAACCATCACAATTCCATTTCCACTGCCTTTCCCAACATAATTACTTACCACACTTTGAACATCACCTTCTGTAATGGAATATTTTTCACTTATAACCAATTGGTCAGCGTCCACCTTATCATTTTGGGCATTTACAACATCTAAATTTGTTAATACCTTACCTCTTTTCGCATATATTTTCAAATTGAATTTCCCGTCTTGTCGCAGAATTTCTTCATTCCATTTACGCAAATAGTACGACTGTATTGTTTTGGGCTCTCTGAACCCCTTTTTCCCAATCATTTTTGCTTTAGTGAAATCAACGCCAAACCAAGTTACTGTAGGCTTGTTTTGGGCAAATGCGGCAAAAAAGATAAGACTTGCAAATAGGGCTATTACATTTTTTTTCATAATGAATGGGTTTTATAACGCGAATTAATGATTTTTTCGGAAAGACGCGAAAAATGAAATCGACTGTTATTCTTTTTTGTTCAGGAACTCATCTGTGAAGTGCGCCTTTTGCTTCGGCTGAGCAAACTTGTTGGCATTATAAGCATTTGAATTCCCTCGGGGAATAGACAAGGATTCCCATGGCTTATCGCAAAACATTTTTCCGATAAACACAATTTGTCCTACATGATAGGGATAATGCGCCAACTGTCGATTAATGGCCTCCATTACAGTATGTCCTTGGTTGCGAATAAAGATTTCGCGACCTAAATCTTCTTCCGTTAATGGATGTATTGCATTGAAAAAGCAATTCCATCCTTCGTTCCATTTCGCCATTAACTCCTCCCGTGTTTGAATATCATTGTCGAATTCGGCATCGCGTTTGCGCCATTCCTTTTCACCATCAGTGGTTAAGAAATCCGTCCATCGCGACAGCATATTCCCCCATAAGTGCTTTACTATTGTTGCAATACTGTTACTTTCAGCATTGTATTGCTGAAACAATTGCTCATCGCTGAGCTGAGCAAAGGTTTTCTCACCTAATTGTTTATAATACTCAAACTGCTTTATCACGCTTGGAAGGTAGGCCGTAGACATAATGTGCTTTTTATAGGTCGAAATTAAAGAAATCTAAGAAAGTATATGCCAATTGGACAGACTTAACAGAGTTTGGTAAGGACTTTGCTATCTTTAATGCATAAATTATAGATACCATGGACAACAAAAACAACGTAAACGATTTCTTAGAAGAAGGAAAAGAAAAAATAAACGAATTGCTGGGTAGTGCCGAGAAATTGGCCGATACCGCTTCGAAAATGGCAGCAGAAAAAGCAACCGAATTTGGTGCGAAAGCGGAAGAACTAACAGCTGATATGCAAACTCAAGCCAATGTGCTAATCGATCAGGCTAAATTGAAAGTTGCAGAATTAACTCCGGAAGCAGAAGCTCGATTGAAAGAATTGGAAGAAAAAGGGAAAGAAGTGATTGACGAAGCCACCATCAAAATGGCCGAACTTTCTGTTCAAGCTACTGAAGCTGTAAAAGACATTCAAAACAAACTGAGTGGATTGTTTGGTTCAAGTGACGAAAAGAAAGGATAATTCTTCTTCATGAATAGAGTAACGCCATCATTGCAACAACATTGGTGGCGTTTTCGATTATAGCTTCGTCAGTTTCCCATTCATCGTCTTACCTCCGCTTTTCACCTCCACCAAATACACTCCTTCGCTTTGTGAAGTTAGGTCGATTGTATTGACATTCGCTGAAGTAAACACTTTCTGTCCGAAAGTATTATACACATTCACTTCCTCCACTTGCTGTCCATCTGAAATATGCAGTTGGAACAGTCCATTCGTTGGATTTGGATAAATGGAAAGCAAATAATCACCTCCGATATGCTTAATACCAACACTGGTTGTACATCCTGTAAAACTACTCACGGCATCCCAAAAATCGGATTTAGCCGTTCGCAACCCACATGCGCTGCCATCAGGTGTTGCTTTGATTTCCAAATAGCAATCAGGTGCGCTTTGGTATTGCGGCCAATTTACTAACCCGGAAGCATTTGGGTTTCCGGTTTTAGCAAAATTTGTCCAATACGCTAACATGGCCTTTTGCACTGAATCATCTTGCGCTTTGAATAGCGGTCCAGTGCCCAATGTGGCATTCTCCCAGTTATTAAAAACATAAAACAACTCCATGCCGTGATAACTGCCATAAGGCGTGAGCGCTGCCACAGTGTGTTTGTGAGAAAAGAAATAGCGATATACCGGCTCGGTTTGATTTTGGCTGATACAACGGGCTATTCGTCTAGTTGTGGCGGTAAACTGCCCATCAGTTAATAGACCGATGTACGATACTTTAGCTTCCGCATTGGTGGTACCTGCCGGATACAATGTAGCCGCTTGTGCTCGAAAGGCAACAGGGAGTTTACTGTTAATGAGTGCTGTGACCATTGCCGGAGTTATGGTTTGAGGGACAGACAAGCTCATTTCTTCAGCGTTTGAACCAATTACAAGTGGCACTTTATTGAAATTGCCGGATTGGATACGCGCTGTGGGGTAATCGAGAAAATGAATATTATCAACTACCGACTGCCAATGCATACCCACAGCACCGCCAATCAAAGGTGGAGCTTCGTATTTAACTAACGAATCGGCCGGCAACGAACGCATGTAACTAATTTTCTGTGCATCGGTGCCTGTTGTGGTAAAACTATCGACATAATGAATACCATTGATTTTGGCAGAACTGTAATCGGCCAATACCGGAATAGCGGATTGTATGGCAGCACGCTGAAACAAACCTGAAGCTAACGGACTTATCAGTAAATTACCAACATCTACCCCACCGGCACTTTCGCCAAAAATCATCACGCGAGTTGGATCGCCACCAAAATTTGCAATGTTGTTTTGCACCCATTTTAAGGCAAGTATTTGATCCATTACGGCATAATTACCTGCTGTTGCATTGGCATTTTCGGCTTCTAAACCCGGATGCACTAAAAACCCTAAAGGCCCTAAACGATATTGAATAGTAACCACTACAACATTTCCACGCGAAGAAAGATTCTTGCCGAAATAAATTTGTGCTCCTGCACTCACCTCGCTAGCACTTCCCTGCTGGTTTCCGCCTCCATGAATAAAAACCATCACAGGCAAATTGGCAGAACCTAACTGTGGCGACCAAACATTCAAATACAAACAATCTTCGTTGCCCACAATGGTATCGTGCACTCCGCCTTGATCGTAGCTCTTTTGCGGACAAACCGGAGCAAAACTGGTAGTCGTTAAAACACTTGCCCAGCTATTGGGATTTCGAGGTGCTTTCCAACGTAAACTATCTACCGGAGGTGAAGCAAAAGGTATCCCTAAAAATTGATACACTGTTCCATTCACAGCTCCCTGCACTTGTCCAAATTGAGTGTTGACAGGCTGTGCAAGCATTTTTATGGTAATGATAAAAAAGAGAAACGTTGTAAAGAGATGTTTCATACAATGATTTAAAAACGTTTTGATTGAAAGTAAAACAGCTTAGCCGTTCCCACCAAAGTAATATAAATATTTCGACAAGCGATTGACACGAACTACCTAAGCGTTTAATCTAGTACGCTGAATCCGGTGAAAGGTTACTGCTGCTCTTGATTGAAGCAAAGAATACCACTTGTAATTCAGCAACAACCATACAAACAATAAATCGCAACAAAATACTACTTACGCCTTTTGATGCTGAGGATAAAAAGATAAACCAAAATATTACTTTTGTTGAAATCAATTTCACACCCATTATGAAAAAGCACCTTTTACTTTCAGTACTAATTTTACTACATTTTTCAATTGCATTTGCTCAAAAGAAGGCAGAAACAGTTACCGTTAATGTAAACGGGAAGTCAATTGTAATCAGAAAAGGCTCCATTTTTTCATTAGGGTTAGGAAGTAACACCAATGGAGATTTTGTTTACATATACGAAGAGAGAATA
>Ga0116191_1002704_pt1 | contig 13328 bp, 15 predicted proteins | sample AD_UKC111_MetaG_FD_89897 | JGI IMG/M metagenome (GOLD analysis project Ga0116191, IMG submission 89897) | Active sludge microbial communities of municipal wastewater-treating anaerobic digesters from Hong Kong - AD_UKC111_MetaG | ecosystem: Engineered > Bioreactor > Anaerobic > Digestate...
CAAGGTCAAGCTGTTCGACTTTGCGCCGGGTGCTGTTTCCGGAAACTTTGGTTCGGCCAGCAGCGCGTTCAGCCGTTCGGTTGCATTCAACCTCGCAACAGGTTCGGTCATCGGGCTTGGCTCGTACAGCCCGAGCGGGTTTGAAGCTGCGGCTGCGCACACCCCGAACGAAGCTGCAATGCTGCGTCAGGTGCGCGTGAACACGGCAGGTGGCGTCAACCAATATTATGGTGGCCGCCTCCTCGAGTTCGTGTCGAGCGCGCTGGCTTCGGGCAATGCGGCAAACGTCACCGCAGCCTTCGACAAGGCTTCGCCGGAAGCCTATGCCGGGCTTTCCGAGCATGTGAAGATGTCGATGCTCGACAATCTGGCGGAACTTGGTGGTTACGAAGTGACCAGCGAGCCGGTCCATATGATGACGGGTTCGTTCAACTACACGCAGGCCAAGAGCCAGCGTGAAGATGGCTATGCCCGTTACAAGACGGTCGACAATCGCATGAACATCGGCGCTCTGGCGCAATGGTCCTTCGGACGGGTGCAGGCATCCTATGCCCGCTCGAACGGCCATGTCGAAAGCAGCTACATGCGCGGCAACGCCGATGGCAACCAGTTCTCGGTTGGCGCATCGGTTCCGTTCGCGCTGGATGGTGCCGTTCGACTGGCGGCGCGCTATGCCTATGGCGATTACAGCTTCAAGGGCACGCGCGTGACCAACGCCGGTACGGCATCGTTCGGAACGGTTGATGGCACCTCGTCGATCTTCGGCGGCGGCTTCGAGTATATGAAGACCTCGAACAAGCTCTCGGTTGATGTCACGGCGGAAGTGCTGAGCGTGCTCAACAAGATCGACGGCTTTGCGGAAACCGGCGCGGGTGCGCTCGAAAACCTCTCGGTTTCGAGCCAGCGTGACCGTTTCACCATGGCGATGGGCAATATCCAGCTTGGCTATCAGTTCCAGTCGAACTTCCAGGGCTTCATGACGGTCAAGGTCGATCATGACTTTGACTCCACCCTGCACGCCGTCACGGCGCGTGTGAGCCTGGAAGATGTCAACATGACCGTCGAAAATCCGGGCATCACCGATACGCGCGTGAAGCTTGGGCTCGGCAGCCGCGTCAATCTTGGCCGGAACATCATCTGGAGCGTTGAAGGCAATGTCGGCAACGCGTCGAGCTACGGCGCGAAGACCGGAATCTCCTTCCGCTTCTAATCCACTCCCAAGGGAGGCTCAAAAACTGCCCTCCGCTTCTTCGGAAGCGGGGGGCTTTTTGTTTGAGGCCAACAGCGCTCCCGCCCGAGCGACGGGCAAAGGCAATGCCTTGCCAAATCGGCGGATGGGGAATGCGCCATGACGTGCGTCAGGCTTAGCTGGATGGACCTGGAATTTGGGAATTTCCCTCGGCTTTCAGGGCTGCGAGGGGATGCTGGCGGAGACGGAGGGATTCGAACCCTCGGTACAGTTTCCCGTACGACGCTTTAGCAAAGCGTTGGTTTCAGCCACTCACCCACGTCTCCGACCGCGATTGGCTGGGGGCGCTATAGCGACGGCTTTGCGAGTAGACAATGCCCTGATGTGCGGGAAATTCGATTCAGGTTGGCGCGAAACAGACTCGCTCTGTCGCTCACCGCTTGCAGGCCCCGCCGCACGCGATTCTAATCGGCTTGAAAAGTTGAAAGCGTGGAGGTTTGCATGATCGGAACATGGGCAGGGCGCGTTGCGCTCGGGATCGCAGCGGGGGTGATGGCCCTTTCGCCTGCGTTCGCCCCGGTTTCGCTTGCGCAGGTGAAGTCGGTTGATCCCAATGCGGTGTTCGAGGTGCCACCGGCGCCTGCTGCATCCACTCCTGCCGCTCCGGCCTCTGCGGGCGATGCGGCGCTGCAATCCGATCTGGCAGGGCCGAATGACGTCGCGGGATCCTCGGCTGCAGGCAGCGCGCCTGCCAGCACGGCGGTGGTGGAACCGTCCAAGACGTACAAGAAGGATGATCTCATCGGCGCGGCAGAGGGTGTTTTCGGCAAGGGCGCCAAAGGCCTGGCCGAAATGCTTGAGAAAATCCTGAAGGATCAGGGCGAACCCAATGCCTATATCGCCGGGCGTGAAGCCTCGGGTGCGATTGGCGTCGGGCTGCGCTACGGCTCGGGCACGCTGATGCACAAGGTGGAAGGCGAGCGCCCGGTTTACTGGACCGGCCCTTCGCTCGGCTTCGACATTGGGGGCGATGCGGCCAAGACCTTCGTGCTCGTTTACAACCTCTATGACAGCCAGGACCTCTACAAGCGCTATCCGCAGGTGGAGGGGCGCGCCTATTTTGTCGGCGGGCTGTCGGCCACCTATCTGCGCCGCGATGACGTGGTGATCATCCCCATCCGCATGGGCGTCGGCCTGCGGCTGGGCGCGAACATTGGCTATATGAAATTCAGCGAGAAATCGCGCTGGCTCCCGTTCTGAGGGGCGCTGCCAAGGGTTATAACACCAGAAGAAGAAACTTCGGGTCGCACAAAAACTGGATGGGCCGCGTATCGAGTGCGCGGCCCATTTATTTTGGGATCAGTCGACCAGCCGCCAGCCCAGCGTTTCCCCCGCGTGGAAGGGGACGAGCGATGTGCCCGCAGCCGGAAGCGCGTCGGGAACGGTGAAGCCGCCGCGCTCCAGCGTGATCGTGCCGTCATTGACTGGCAGGCGATAGAAAGCGGGGCCATTGAGCGAGGCGAAGGCTTCCAGCTTGTCGAGCGCGCCTTCCTCGTCAAACACGGCGGCATAGCTTTCAATCGCGTAAGGCGCGTTGAAGATGCCCGCGCAGCCGCACGATGTTTCCTTGGTTTCAATCGCGTGCGGCGCGGTATCAGTGCCGAGGAAGAATTTGGGCGAGCCCGATGTCGCGGCCTTGCGCAGCGCCAGCCGGTGTGTCTCGCGCTTGACGACGGGCAGGCAATAGAGATGCGGGCGGATGCCGCCAACGAGCATCGCGTTGCGGCTGATATGCAGGTGTTGCGGCGTGATCGTGGCGGCGACATTGGGGCCGCTCGCCAGCACGAAGTCCGCCGCTTCGGCGGTGGTGATGTGCTCAAACACGACGCGCAGGTCGGGAAAGTCACGGACCACGCCTTGCAGCGTCCGCTCGATGAACACGGCCTCGCGGTCAAACACATCAACCTCATGGTCGGTGACTTCACCATGGATGAGGAAAGGCATGCCGATCTTCTGCATCCGATCCAGCACGCGGGCGATATTGGCAATGTCGGTCACGCCATGCGCCGAGTTGGTCGTGGCATTGGCGGGGTAGAGCTTGGCGGCAGCAAAGGCGCCGCTTTCAAACCCGCGCGCAATCTCGTCCGGGTCGGTCGCGTCAGTCAGGTAGCAGGTGATGAGCGGCTCGAAGTCGCTGCCTTCGGGAAGGGCCGCCATGATGCGCGCCTTATAGTCCACCGCCATTTCAGGCGTCGTTACGGGCGGCTTCAGGTTTGGCATCACGATTGCGCGGCGGAATTGTCGGGCGGTGTAGGGCACGACTGCGGCCAGCATGTCGCCATCGCGCAGGTGCACGTGCCAGTCATCAGGGCGGCGGATGGTGATGCGGTCGGTCATTTCAACTCCGGCAATTGTCGTCGTGGCTTGGGATTTCGGTTCGGACACCCTAGATGAAGGCCATGGCAGAAACCACGCTTTCCGACCGCGCCGTCATCCGCTTGTCCGGTGACGATGTCCGCGGATTCTTGCAAGGCCTTGTGACCAACAATGTGCTGGGCGATCTCCCGGTCTGGGCAGGGCTGCTCACGCCGCAGGGCAAGGCGCTGTTCGACTTCTTTATGTGGGCCGATGGCGATGACATCCTCATCGATTGCGAGGCGGCGCAGGCCGATGCGCTGGTGAAGCGCCTGTCGATCTACCGTCTGCGGCGCGCCATCACCATCGCGCGCGATGCCTCGCTCGCGATCCATTGGGCACGCGATGGCGGGGAGGGCGTTCCCGATCCGCGCCTCGCAGAGCTTGGCCGCCGCTGGATTGCACCACCATCTGAGCCCGCAAGCGGCTATCACGCGCATCGCCTGTCGCTCGGCGTAGCAGAAGGCGCCGCCGAACTGGGGCAGGACAAGACGCTCTGGCTTGAGGCAAATGCCGAGGAACTGAACGGCGTCAGCTACACCAAGGGCTGTTATGTCGGGCAGGAAAACACTGCGCGCATGCATTATCGCCAGAAGGTCAACCGGCGTCTGTTCGTGCTGCCGGATGGCAGCGTGGAGCGGCGTTCGGTCGAGGCGCCCGGCGATGCGTTGGTGCCGGAGTGGCTTGCCGCGGCGCTTGCCGAAGGTGCCGAGGGCTAGTTTGCAGTCCGAAGGCGCCACAGCGTGTAGAGACCAATCGCCATCCACACGATGTTAAGCGCGGCGGACGGGATCGCGCCGTTCCAGCCGCTGTTGATGATGAAACCGGCAGCGCCCACCACGTTCATCCACTGATAGGCAGGCGAGCGGCCATGCAGCTTGCCTGTTGAGAGCAGAATGTAGCTGGCAAGGATGAGCAGCGCGCCGATCCAGCCGACGGCTTCAATGACGATTGTTTCCATGAGTCGCGGCTAGCGGCTTGGGGGCGCCGGGGCAATGAACGTGATTGTCCGTGCGGCGGTTGCGACAGGTGGCGTGCTGCGCGCCGAATATGGCGTTATACTCGGCACATCAGGGGGATCTCACCTGCAGCACGGGCTTCGGCCCGGCCTGCCGACGATTGGAGATCGACACATGCAGCTTTCAAGACACATCATGCGGGCGGCCATGCCGATGGCATTGTTGCCTCTTGGCACGGGGCTTCTGGCGCAAATGACGCCCGAACCGGCTCCGCCGCCACCTCCGGTCGAGGTGCCATCGCCGCCGCCTGCGCCGGAAACGCCGCCAGCACCACCCGCGCCAATGCCGACGCCTGATGTGCCGCCACCTGTTCCGCCCGCACCGCCGGCGCCGCCTGAGGTGGCTGCCACGCCGCCGGGCGGCATACGCTGGGCGCCTTTGGCACAGGCTCCTGCACCCGCGCCGCAAGCCGCTTATCCGCGCTGCTCGGCAAGCGTGACCGATCAGTGCATCAACGTGCGTCAGGCGAGCGATTTACCACGCCGCAAGCCGCGCCACCCCGGTTGAAGGCGCGTGCGCCGATAATTGCCTTGCCCTGATCGATCCTGCCGCTAAGCCCTTGGAAGCATTTGGGGGGGAGGCGGGAAGATCGATCAGGCGCTTGCATCGCTGGGGTTGGCGCCGGAGGCGCTGGCCGCATTGCTCACAATCGTGTTTGGCGCGGCGGTCGTGCGCGGGCTGACGGGTTTTGGCTTTGCCATTCTCGCAGTGCCGTTGCTCGGCTTGGTCATCCCGCCGACGCACGCCGTGTTGCTGGCGATTGTGCTCCAGATGCTCATTGGCCCCTTTGGCGTCAGCAAGGCACTCGGGCATATCGACGCGCGGCTGGTGGCAGGCGTCGCGGCAGGTGCTGCGCTCGCGACTCCCTTGGGCTTGCTGATTCTCTCGATGACGCCGCCGGATACCGCCCGTCTTGTCATCGCGGCGATTGCGGTTGGCTGTTTTGGCACTTTCCTCGTCAAGCGCGCGCCGCTGCCGAGCAGGGCGCCGTCGCACATCGCCGCAACGGGCGTGGCCGCAGGGATGCTCAACGGCTTTGCCGCCATGCCCGGCCCGCCCGTCATCCTCTATTTCGTGCGCAGCGGCGTGACGCCGATGGCGGCGCGCGGATCAATGATCCTCGTCTTCTTTGCCGCGGCAACCGCAGGAACCGTAACGGCAGCATTGCGAGGGCTGCTTGATGCGCCGCTGCTGATGCTGGTCGCCGTGTGCTTTCCCCTGATGCTGGCGGGCAACCATATCGGCTCGCGCTTTTTCGGCGTCATTCCCGAGCGGGTCTGGCGGTCGATTGTCGTTGTCCTGCTCTGCGTCTCAGCGGCAGGCGCGTTGATGAAGTTGCAATAGATGCGGCACCCCTTGACGCGCGCGCCGCGCAACGCCAAGCGAAACGCAGCTTTGAAGGGGTATTAATCGCGTGGAACCGGTCAGCACGATCGAGGGCAAGGCCTATCCGTTCGGTCTCAAGAACATCGATACCGACGTCATCATTCCGGCGGCGTGGCTGAAGACGATCAGCCGGTCCGGCCTTGGCAAGGGCGCATTCGAGGCGATCCGCAAGGATCCGGACAATCTGTTCGACAGCCCCGAATATGCAGGCTCCCCCATTCTCATCGCGGGCGACAATTTCGGCTGCGGCTCCAGCCGTGAGCACGCGGCCTGGGCTCTGGCTGATCTTGGCATCAAGGCTGTGATCGCGCCCAGCTTTTCGGATATCTTTTCCGGCAATGCCTTCAAGAACGGCATTCTCACGGTCGTCCTGCCGCAAGAGGCGATTGACCGGCTGATGGAGGTTGCGAAGACCGACCCCATCCATATCGACCTTGAAGCGCAGACGGTGACGACGCCGTTTCAGGATCGCTTCGCGTTCGAGATCGACGCATTCCGCAAGAATTGCCTGCTGAAGGGCCTCGATGAAATCGGGCTGACGCTGGCGATGGACGGCAAAATTTCAGACTATGAGAGCCGCGCGAAGCAAGCGTGGCCGTGGCAAGCAGGAGCAGTGGCATGAAAGCTTTGTTGTCTAAAGTCGTTGGTGGTCCCGAAACGCTCGTTCTCGAGGAAATCGCAGACCCCGTGGCCGGTCCCGGCCAGATCCTCGTTGCGGTGAAGGCCTGTTCGGTCAATTATCCCGACGTTCTGGTCATCGAAGACAAATATCAGTTCAAGCCGCCGCGGCCTTTCTCGCCGGGCAGCGAAGTTTCGGGCATCGTCGAAGCCGTGGGTGAGGGCGTAACCCAGTTCAAGGTTGGTGACCGCGTTCTTGGCGCCACCGGCAATAATGGCGGCATGGCCGAAAAGGTCGTGCTCAATGCCGCGACCACCTATGAGCTTCCGGCCGAGCGCAGCTTTGCCGAAGGCGCCGCGCTAATCCTGACCTATGGAACGTCGATCCACGCCTTGCTGGATCGCGGGCACATCAAGGAAGGCGATACGCTCCTCGTGCTGGGTGCAGCGGGCGGCGTTGGCCTGGCAGCCGTTGAACTTGGCGTTGCCTTTGGTGCACGCGTGATCGCGGCTGTCTCTTCGGAAGAAAAGGCGGCGGTCGCACGGGCCGCGGGCGCTTCTGACGTCGTGATCTATGATCGCGCCCCGTTCGACAAGGATCAGTCCAAGGCGCTGTCGGAAGCGTTCAAGAAGGCCGTTGGCCCCAATGGCGCCGATGTCATCTATGACGCGGTTGGCGGCGACTATGCCGATCCGGCGATCCGCTGCATCGCATGGGAAGGTCGCTATCTCGTTGTTGGCTTCCCCTCGGGCATTCCCAAGCTTCCGCTCAACCTGACGCTGTTGAAGAGCTGTGATGTATGCGGCGTGTTCTGGGGCGCCTTCACGATGCGCGATCCGCAGAAGAACCGCGATCATATCGCGCGGCTGTTCCGCCTCTGGAAGGATGGCAAGATCAGCCCGCGCGTGACCGATACCTTCCCGCTGGAGCGCGGCGGTGATGCCATTGCCAAGATGGCGGGCCGCGAAGCGATCGGGAAGCTCGTCGTCACCAACGACTGACAAGACCACCGCGGGGCTTTCCGGTTGAACGCCAGTTGCAGGACAGCCCCGCTGCACCTATTTTGAGTCAAACCGCTTCGACAAGAAAGAAGGACCTCCCATGACCACGTTCGATGATCGCGAAAACGCGTTCGAAAACAAGTTTGCGCACGATCAGGAAATGTCGTTCCGCGTCACTGCGCGTCGCAACAAGCTGGTCGGCCAGTGGGCGGCCGCAAAGATGGGCCTGACGGCGGAAGAAACCGACGCTTATGCCAAGTCGGTCGTGCAGGCTGACTTTGAAGAAGCCGGTGATGAAGACGTCATCCGCAAGCTGCTGGGTGATCTGACCGCCGCGGGCATCGACACCAGCGACGAAGAAGTGCGTCAGGCGCTGGCCGACCAGACGGTTGAAGCCCGCCGCCAGATGATGGAAGCGAAGTAAGCCGCCATGCCAATGGCCGCCAGCGACATTGAGGACATGATCCGTGCCGCATTTCCGGATGCGGTCATCGAGATCACGGATTTGCGCGGCGATGGCGATCACTACGCTGCCAAGGTAACCAGTGCCGCCTTCAGGGGAATGCCCCGGGTGCGGCAGCATCAGGCCGTCTATGCCTCGCTTGGCGGTCGTATGGGTGGGGAACTACATGCATTGCAGCTCACCACTGCAGTCCCCGATTGAGGAGTATTGGAATGACGGACGCCACCCAGGCGCGCATCGGCGAAATCGTGAAGGGCAGCGATGTCGTGCTCTTCATGAAAGGCACGCCCTATTTTCCGCAGTGCGGCTTTTCGAGCCGCGCGGTTGCCATTCTTGATCGGCTTGGCGTGGAATATGCCAGCGTCGACGTTCTTCAGGACGCCGAAGTGCGCACCGGCATCAAGGAATTCTCGGATTGGCCGACCATCCCCCAGCTTTATGTGAAGGGGGAGTTCATCGGCGGCTCGGACATCATGATGGAAATGTACGAAGCCGGCGAACTGGGCGAACTGATGGCCGAACAGGGCGTCGCCAAGGCAAGCTGACGCTTTACGTCACCACAAACCAAAAGAGCTGCGCGGGGAAACCTGCGCGGCTTTTTTGTTGCACGTCGATGTCGTGCGCAGACTGGGCCCACATGCCGTCACCCCAGCGCAGGCTGGGGTCTCGTCGGCAGCGCGCACGAGATGCCAGCCGTCGCTGGCATGACGGGTGTGGAGGTGGCTGTTTGCCTTCTGAAAAGGAAAAAGGGCGGATCGACGCGAGACCAGAGGAGCAGTCGATCCGCCCTTTTGAAAGCGTTTGGGGAACGCTCATTGGGAACGCGATAAGAGATGCACCGCGCGTGCCAGTTTGCGCCTGTGTCGGAAATCCGACGCTTGTGGTGGTGAAGGGGATTTTAACCAGAGAGCGGTTTGTCAGAAATTCCGACAACGGCCGCCGGTTTGAAGCCTGATCCGTTCGTCCCGAGCGCAGTCGAGGGATGGAGCAGACGTGTCTCGACTTCGCTCGACACCAACGGAGAGCGGAGATGGGCGTCATTTGCGTTGTGATGATTGGAGCCCAGAAACGGGAAAGGGCGGGTTGGGGCGAGACCAGAGGAGCCGCCAACCCGCCCTTTTGAAGCGTTTGGGGAACGCTCGTTGGGAACGCGATAAGAGATGCATTGCGCGTGCCAGACTGTGTCCGTGTCGGATTTCCGACAGGTTCGATGGTAAAGCGCTCTTAACCAGATGCCGCATCTGTCAAAATTCCCGACAGATTTGTCCTGATTTCATCCCCGTCACCCGAGCGAAGGCTGGGGTCTGGTTGCTCCAGCATGGGAGATGCCAGCCTGCGCTGGCATGACGGGAGAGGGCGCCACAAAATCTGTTCAGTTGGCGTTCAGGCTTTCGACTACATTTGTAATCATACAAACGCGACGGGAGTCGAAGGCGATGGCCGAACGGATTAGCGATGCGGAACATGCGGTGATGGAAGTCCTTTGGGACGAGGCACCGCTCGATGCCCAAAGCATTTTTGATCGTCTGGCGGGCACGCAGAGCTGGACGCTGGCAACCGTGAAGACCTTGCTCTCGCGCCTTGTTGCGAAGGAAGCGCTGGCAACCGAGGCCGAAGGTCGAAAATTCCTTTATCGCCCCGTGATCGCGCGGACCGATTATGTGTCGGGGGAATCCCGCCGACTGGTGGACCGGCTGTTTGGCGGGCGGCTCAGCCCGCTCGTCGCGCAATTTGCCGAAGCCGAGACACTCTCGGCCGATGACATTGCCGAGATCGAAGCCCTTCTGCGGGAGCTGAAGAAATGAGCGGCTGGATCATCGAAACGCTCGCGGCCTCCACGCTGCTCATGCTGGTCGTGCTGGCGCTGCGCGAACCCGTTGCGCGCCGCTTCGGTCCGCAGGCGGCCTATCTGCTCTGGCTGTTGCCCGCAACGCGGATGGTGCTGCCGCCGCTGCCTGCCGACTGGTTGGCAAACCGGCCTGCGCCGCTGGCGAGCGTGTCAGTGATGATTGGCAAGGCCGCGCCCCAAGCCGCAACGCCGGGCATCGCGTGGCCGCTCTTGGTCGCAGCACTGTGGGGCATGGGCGTGCTGACCTTCATGGGCTGGCAGATTGTCGCCTATCGCCGCTTCGCCTCGCGCATCCGTCGCAGCGCGGAACTGCTCTCGGATGAAGGCCCGGTTTGCGTGCGCTCAAGTGCACAGGTGCGTGCTCCGCTCGCCTTTGGGGTCAATGATCCCGTCGTCATTGTGCCCGCCGATTTTGCCGAGCGTTATGATGGGCGCGAGCAGCATCTGGCGCTGGCGCATGAGATGTCGCACCACCGTCGTGGTGATCTTTTCGCCAATATCGCGGGGCTGATCGTGCTCGCGATCCACTGGTTCAATCCCGTCGCCCATATCGCCTGGCGTGCCTTCCGGCTCGATCAGGAAGCGGCGTGCGACGCGCAGGTGCTGGCAGGCGCCAGTGCCGAAGATCGTCAGGCTTATGGCGCGGCGCTGTTCAAGTCCGCGATGGGGGGCGTGCCACTGGCCGCCTGTACCATGACGGGCGCCTCTGGCCTCAAGATGCGGCTGCGGCGGATCATCGCCGGTCGGGTCGCACCGATGCGTGGCGGTACGCGTCTGGTGGGCATTCTGGTCGTCGCCGGACTTGCCTCTACAGTTTCGACCGAGATTGTGGCGGATGCCACGCGAGACCTCGCGCCCTTGAAGATCGCACCGGTCCAGCGCCCGCAGATTGCGCTTGCCGATGCAGCGCCCACCGCGCCGCCTGCGCCGCCGGTTGCTGCCCGTCGCGTAACCCACAAGACCGCGCCCGCCATCCCGGCCTTGCCGGAGCACGTCGCGCTGCCGTCCGTGCCGCCGGTTGCGGCTCCTGTGCCACAGCCTGACTTTCTGCCCGTTTCAGCGCCCGTTGCTCCGGTCGCGCCTGTTGCCGCCGCCTGCCCGGAAGGTACACGCGAAGTGCGCATGATCCGCCAGATCGCCATGCCCGATGCGCCCGTGCGCATCCTCCGCATGGCGACCTGCGCGCCCGATGCACGCGCCACGCGGGCCATGGTTATCCGCGCGCTGGCCGAGGCACGCGGCAGCATTGCGGCGGACCCTGACATTCCAGCGGACATCCGGCGCTCGATCCTCGATGCGCTTGACCATCGCATGGCGCCCGTGCCCGCCGCGCCGCCGCTGTCGTGACGATAAGATAAGAGGAGGAGAAGATGCTTTCAGCCCAGAAATTCGCGCTCATTGGCACAGGCCTGGTCAGCGCCACCTTGCTTGCGCTCGGATCACCCGGCTTTGCCGCGGGCGAACCGACAGAGCCCGTCGTGAAGAAGACGATCATCATCCGCCAGCATGATGGCGCGGGGAAGGTGGAGAGCGAGCGCGAAATCGCGATTGCCAACTGCCCCGAAGGTAGCCGCCGCTTCTCGACCGAAACCGAAGGCAAGGGTGAAGACGGCCAGCCGCACAAGTCGCGCGTCGTCATTTGCGCCAATGGCAATATTTCGGATGCCGATATGGCCAAGCGCCTGTCCGAAGCGCGCGACCGGCTGGCGAAAGACCTTGATGCGGCCAGCTCTGCCCGTGCGCAGGCACTTGCCGAGCTCGACAAGGAAATCGCGCGGCTCAACGGCACGCACAAGAGTTTCGCCAAGGAATAAAACGGCTCCCCGCTCCGGCCTTTCCCTTTCGGCCGGAGCCGACCCGGAGGGTCGTGCAGGCTTCATCCCATCTGCACGGCCCTCCGGCCCCCGATCGGTACTTGTAACGGGGGCCGCACTTCGCCACATGAACGGCATGGATGCGCCCGATCTCTCCAAGGAACCCTATGCCATTGCGGAGCAGGTGAGCCCGCTCATCAGGCGTGTATTGGCGTATAATCCTTCGCCGTTCAGCTATACCGGAACGCAGACCTATATTGTCGGCACAGGCGAGGTGGCTGTCATTGATCCCGGTCCGCTGGGCGACGATCCCGCGCATGTCGAGGCGCTGATCCGCATATTGGCGGGCGAAAAGATTGTCGCGATCATGTGCACCCACACGCATCGCGACCATTCTCCTGCGGCTGCACCACTGGCTGCTGCCACGGGCGCGCCTGTCATTGGCTGTGCGCCGCTTGTTCTCGAAGATGATGGCCCGCGCGCCGACGCCAGCTTTGACGCGACCTATGTGCCGGACCGGATTTTGGCCGATGGCGAAAGCGTGTCCGGCCCAGGCTGGACGCTCACTGCGGTTGCAACGCCGGGGCACACTTCCAACCATCTCTGCTTTGCGTTGCAGCAAGAGAAGGCGCTGTTTTCCGGCGATCATGTGATGGGCTGGTCCACCAGCGTCGTCTCGCCGCCCGATGGCGACATGGCCGCCTATATGCGCAGCTTGGCGCTGCTGATGGAGCGTGACGACGAGGTTTATTACGCGGCGCATGGCGCGCCCATCGAGAACCCCCGGCGGCTGGTGCGCGGCATGATGGGGCATCGCAAGCAGCGCGAGGGGCAGATCATCCGCCTTCTTGATGCAGGCGTGGGTCACATTCCGGACATGGTCGCCAGCATGTACAAGGGCGTCGACAAGCGGCTTCACCCGGCGGCAGGCCGCTCGGTGCTCGCGCATCTCATCGATCTGCGTGATCGGGGCGTGGTGACCGGCGCGGGCGAGGATTGGGCACTGGCTGCATGAAGCGGCTTCTCGTCCTGCTGCTGGGTCTCGCCGTCATCGCGGGCGGCACGGCCTGGTATGTGACGCGGCGGATTGATCCGCCCGTCGAGACGATCCTCTCGACCAGCCTGTCGGCGTTGCAGGAGCAGAACCGGCTTTCCGCCTTTGCGGCGCGCTTTGTGACGGTGGTGACGTCCACCAAATCACAGCTTGGCTTCACGGCGGAAAAGACGCTCATCCTGCCCGCCATGGTCCGTTATGAGGTGGACCTTGCCCGGCTGGAGCAAAAAGACCTGTCATGGGACGACCAGACGAAGACGCTTTCGGTGCGTCTGCCGCCGCTCCAGATCGCCGGGCCGGAATTTGAACTGGGGCAGGCGCGTGAATATGGCAGCGGCATGGTGCTGATGGCGCTGACCGATGCCGAAGCCGCGCTCGATGCCCAAAACCGCGCCAAGGCGCGTGAAGACGTCATCCGGCAGGCGGCGGGCGAAACGACGATGCGGCTTGCCCGCGAGGCCACGGTACGTGCCGTGCAGCGCAGTTTTGCTATGCCGCTCGCCGCAGCGGGTATAGAGG
>Ga0116191_1002705_pt1 | contig 13325 bp, 13 predicted proteins | sample AD_UKC111_MetaG_FD_89897 | JGI IMG/M metagenome (GOLD analysis project Ga0116191, IMG submission 89897) | Active sludge microbial communities of municipal wastewater-treating anaerobic digesters from Hong Kong - AD_UKC111_MetaG | ecosystem: Engineered > Bioreactor > Anaerobic > Digestate...
CATAGTCGAGCCATTCTTGCCAACGGCTCATTACAGCATCATGATCACCTCGCACCTCAATAGCTAAATCGAGGAACATGCGATAGTGTCCTGCTTCACTCACCATCAGATTGCGGTAAAACGAACGCAATTCGTCATCATTAATATTTTGCGCCAACAATCGGAAACGCTCGCAACTTCTGGCTTCTATCATAGCCGAAAACAACAATTTATCCGACAATGAATGTTCTCGTCTGCCACCGGTTTTAATAAACTTTGCGAGTTTGTTTACATACACATCTTTGCGTTGTAAGCCCAATTTCAAACCGCGTTTTTTTAACTGATCGAGTACCATTTTGAAATGCCCCCATTCTTCTGTAACTACCGGTGTTACTAGCTCTACCACCTTTTCGTAATCGGGATAATTTTGCACTAAAGAAATACCGGTAGAAGCGGCTTTCTGCTCACAATAAGCATGATCCGTTAAAATTTCTTCAATTGTTTTCTCTGCCAAATTCACCCAACGTGGGTCAGTCGCTAATTTTAATCCGAGCATTTTGCTTTTGTTTTCGGTGCAAACTTAGCCATTTTATAACTTCGAAATGCACTAGAGTATAAATAAAAAGAGCGACCAATATTGGCCGCTCAGTATTGTCGTGTTATTGAAAGATTTATTTCAATTTGAATGCTGTTTGCACTTGTTTTACGAAATCTAATTTCTCCCAAGTGAACAACTCCACTTTAACTTTTTTCTCGTTGTCTTTTCCTTTGTTGAACACTTTTGTTACTTCTTTGCTCTCTCTTCCCATATGACCGTAAGAAGCCGTTTCAGAATAGATTGGGTTTCTCAACTTCAACCGTTGCTCGATAGCATATGGACGCATATCAAATATTTTCTCCACGATTTTAGCAATTTCACCATCGGTTAATTTCACTTTAGCTGTTCCATAAGTATTGATGAACAAGCCACAAGGTTTAGCAACTCCAATGGCATAAGAAACTTGAACCAATACTTCATCGCAAAGACCAGCAGCTACAAGGTTTTTTGCAATATGGCGTGTAGCATATGCCGCAGAACGATCTACTTTAGAAGGATCTTTTCCGGAAAATGCTCCACCTCCGTGTGCGCCTTTTCCACCATATGTATCAACAATAATCTTACGCCCTGTTAAGCCTGTATCTCCGTGTGGTCCACCAATAACAAACTTTCCGGTTGGATTGATGTGATATGTGATTTTATCATTAAACAACTTCTGAATAGAAGGTTTCAACTGTTTTTTAACACGAGGGATAATAACTTCAATAATGTCCTTTTTGATTTTCGCCAACATTTCTTTCTCCTTTCCGAAATCGTCATGCTGTGTAGAAACTACAATGGTATCGATTCTTACCGGTTGGTTATTATCGTTATACTCAATGGTTACTTGACTTTTAGCATCAGGACGAAGATATTTCAATTCTTTTCCTGCTCTTCTGGTATTTGAAAGTTCTTTCAAAATTTTATGAGCAATATCTAGCGCCAAAGGCATATAGTTATCGGTTTCACGTGTAGCATAACCGAACATCATCCCCTGATCACCTGCTCCTTGTGCGTTTGCTTTACTTTCAAAACTTTGTGCTTTTACTTTTCTGTCAACGCCTTGGTTAATATCGGCTGATTGCTCGTGAATAGCAGAAAGAATGCCACATGAATTCGCTTCGAACATGTACTCGCTTTTCGTATACCCAATTTCGCGAATCACTTCGCGGGCAATACTTTGTACATCAAGATTAGCCTTTGATTTTACTTCACCGGCTAACACAACTTGCCCGGTAGTTACTAATGTTTCACAAGCTACCTTTGACTCGGCATCATAAGCCAAAAAATTATCAATAAGTGCATCCGAAATCTGATCGGCTACTTTATCTGGGTGTCCTTCTGAAACGGACTCGGATGTAAACAAATATGACATAGCGTTTTTTTAGATTGCCAAAGCTATGATTTTTATTTTTTCTGCAAAGGCTTATATCGAGAATGATTTTTTACTTTCTTATCCTTCTTCATAACGGTATCACCTCTGCGTTTGGTCTCAAAACTATAGGTAACCTCTGTAATTGGTTTCTCATTTTTCATAAAACGTATCTGCTGATGAGCATCTACGATACGTTCATACATATCGTTTCCTATTCGGGTTTGGAATACATGAACAGTCTCTCCGGCTTCTTGTCTGTCAAATACAACAACTGAATCTAACTTAGGCTCCCCTCTATCGTTCTGCTTAGGTTTCTTTTCTCGAAGATATTCGTTTACTGCCTGTTTATAACGCTCCCGCATAAGCGGATTCATATTGGCAATTAAAGGAGATTTAATAAAAATAGAGTCTTGCACCTCTTTGCTTTTTGTTAATTGCACTTCGATAAAAACATTCTGCAAGTCCTGGTCGAGGCGATTAATAATCTTATAGGCATTGATGTTAAAGGATGGCTTATAGAAAAAAAGCACATATGTTTTTTTCTCACTCAACAGAAAGTGAAATTTCCCTTTTCTATCGCTATAAGTTTTTTTAAGTAGAGAATCGTGCTCGAAAAGGGCAATTTGAACTTTTATAGCAGGATTTTGACGATATGTAACAATACCATATGCTTTCACATCTTGTGCTTCAATACTGAGTACAAATAACATTAAAAAAAGAAGTAGCCAATGTTTCATAATAAGCTAAAACTAAAAAAACGAACCAGTTGAGGGCGATATGAATTGTAACAAAATTGCAATATTATCCTGTGTATAAAACAAATATGATGCTTAGTAAGCAAGTAAACGAGCAATTACTACAGCGACTTTCTCTACATTCGGCAACATCGCCTTTTCTAAGTTCTCATTTAAAGGAATAGCGGGGGTATTGGCAGCACCGATAACTTGAACAGCCGCATCAAGATAAGTAAAACATTCGCTTGAAATTCGACCGGCAAGGGATTCTGCAAACGAAAAGCTTATCGTTTCCTCCGAAAGAACTATCACTTTCCCGTGTTTTTTGACTGTTTCGAAAACTAGTTCTTCGTCTAACGGATTTAAAGATCTTAAATCGATAATTTCAACTTGTCCCTCGAATTGCTTTGCTGCATTTAGCGCCCAATGCACGCCCATCCCGTAAGTAATCACACAAAGTGTTTCGCCATTATCCAATTTTTCGCTATTGGCTTCCAAAGCTACTCTTCCTTTCCCAATTGGAACAATATAATCTCCATCCGGCTCAATCGTTTTAGCCGCCTCGGTTCCTTTTACTTTACTCCAATACAAACCTTTATGTTCAAAAATCACTACCGGATTTGGATCGTAGAATCCCGCCTTCAACAAACCTTTCATATCGGCAGCATTCGAAGGATATAACACTTTAATGCCCTTCATTTGTAAAACAACTGTTTCAACACTCGATGAATGATAAGGACCTCCACTTCCATAAGCACCAATAGGAATACGAATTAATGACTGCACCGGCCATTTACCATTACTTAAATAACACGACCGCGATACTTCCGTAAACAATTGATTCACCCCGGGAAAAATATAATCGGCAAACTGCACCTCTACAATAGGCTTGCAACCCACAGCGCTCATTCCTACAGTACTTCCAATAATATAAGCCTCCATAATTGGTGTATTAAACACACGTTCATCGCCATACTTTTTAGCTAAAAGTGCCGCTTCTCGGAACACACCACCTAGTTCACCACCCACATCTTGCCCATATAGCAAGGCTTCCGGATGTTTGGCTAAAATTTCATCTACAGCATGAAGTGCAGCATCTACCATCATCACTACTTCTCCTCCTTGTGGTTCTCTTTCGCCATATTCTGCGATTTGACTTGGTGCAAAAATGTGCTTATACAATTCTTCTGCATCCGGACTAGCTTCTTTTATCGCATTCTCAAAATCGTTATGCACCTCAAGAATGGCGGCATTTTCAATAGCGGCTAAAGTATTTTCATCGGCAAAATGCTGATTCAACAAAAAAGCTCTGAATTTTGGAAAAGGATCGCGTTTCGCATCTTGTTCCAAATTTTCGGGACTGCGATACCACTCTTTTCGAACACCGGAAGTATGGTGGTTCAACAAAGGTACCTTAGCATGAACCAAGATTGGCTTTCGCGTTTCTCGAATTTTTTCGATGGCCGTGTATAATGTTTGAAAGCAGACTTCCGGATCGGTGCCATCAATAGAAATCACCTCAATACCCTTAAAACCTTTGGCATATTCCGAAGCATCCATAGCGCGAATTTCGGATGAATGTGCTGAGATATCCCAATCGTTGTCTTGTACCAAATACAAAATCGGAAACTGGTGTAAAGCAGCCATTTGAAAGGCCTCTGCCACTTCACCTTCGGTTACGCAAGCATCGCCTAAAGAACATAATACAATAGGTTCTTCGCCTCTAGGATAAGTTTCAATGCCTTGTATTTCTTTATATTGAATTCCTTGTGCTGAACCGGTAGCCGGTATAGCTTGCATACCTGTAGCCGAAGATTGATGTGGAATTTTCGGCAAATCAATGCGATTACTACTTGGATGTGAGTAATAGGTTCTGCCACCCGAAAAATAATCGGAACCCTTGGCCAGCAATTGCAACATTAAATCGTAAGGTGTAAATCCCATACCCAATAACATGGAATCATCACGATAATAAGGATAAACAAAATCTTGCGGCTTCAATTGTAAAGCAGCGGCCAATTGAATGGTTTCATGCCCTCTTGAGGTGGCATGTACATATTTGGCACAAATATCTTTGCGTTCTTCATACAAAGATGTCATGGCTTTTGCCTTGCACATCTTTTCAAAAGCGTTGAGGTAAAGTTGTTGGTCTACTTTCATTTACAACAATTTTAAGAATAGAATTGTAATTTCAATAATTCAACAACAGATAACTTTTGTTTATGGCTCAATCCATCACAAAAAAAGCATTAAAGCAAATCGACAAGGTAGATTATTTGAGCATTCGCGATGAACTGAAAACAGGCGATTTGATTTTTTGCTCTGGCGATTACCACTTTTCGAAATTAATTCAACACTTTACAGCATCAGTATGGAGTCATGTAGGTATGATATACAAAGACGAAAATCTTGGTAGAATACTAGTACTTGAAAGTGAGAAAATGTATGGCGTTCGATTAGCCCCCCTCTCAAAATACGTGAAAGATTACCATGGAAAAAACAAGCCCTACAAAGGACAAGTGGCTATTGCTAAATTGGAACCTGCGCCCGATATACAAGCTACGAACAATGCGATTAGCTTCGGTTTAGACGAATTGACTAAACCTTATGATAATTCAGAAATCGTTCGAATTGCACTGCGCATTTTGTTTCAAATCGGCAAACGTAAACGCGATAGAAAATACGTGTGCTCGGAATTAGTATACGAATGTTTTGCCAAAGCAGGCATCACTTTTACTCCCAAAAATCGCATGATAACGCCTGATGACATTTGGAGCGATAAACGCGTGAAAATGAAGTATAGAGTTTTATAAAAAATGAAACGAAAGTTAACGTTCCTTCAACATTAAAATAAATTGAGCTGCAGGTCTGTTTTTGGATTAAAAAGAGAAAAATTAAAATCGACAGTTTTAGGATTGGGAAGATATTTTTGCTTTGCTACTTTAAATTGCTGCTTAATCAAATCAGCCCAAAGGCCCTCTCCTTTCATCCGAATTCCAAAACGGCTATCATTCACTTTCCCGCCATGTAAATCTTGAATATGATGCATGATTTTGTTTTTCCGATCCGGATACTGAAGTTCCGCCCAATCTTCGAAGATTGCTCCTATTTGCCCATTTAACCGAACTACTTCATAGTTGATATTAATAGCATCGGCAACAGCCTTCACTAAATCGATAATATTGTTGTCGTTTAATGAAGGTATAATAGGCGCTGCCAGTACCTGCACAGGAATTCCTGCATCTGTGAGAGACCGTATGGTTCTTAAAACATTCCGAACGGAAGACGTGCGCGGCTCCAATTTCCCCTTTACGTCATCATCTAGGGTATTCAAAGACAAAATTACCGTTGCCAGATTTTGCTTTGCCAACTCCGACAAAATATCGGCATCCCGCTCTACCATTGCGTTTTTGGTGATAACAGCAACAGGATGCTTGAATTCGGCAAATACTTTCAAGCAGTTTCTTGTCAATTCTAACTTCCGTTCAATGGGCTGATAACAATCCGTGTTTCCCGAAAAGGTGACCAATTCAGGCTTCCAGTTTTTCTTTTGCAATGTTTGTCGGACCAACTCAGGTGCCGATTTTTTCACCAAAATGATTTGTTCGAAATCTTTTCCGGCACTGTAACCCCAATATTCATGAGTATTTCGCGCATAACAATACACACAACCATGCTCACAACCTTGGTAGGGATTAGCACTATAACTAAAAGGGAGATCCGGACTGGTTACTTTATTGAATATCGTTTTCGGAAATACGTCTTTGAAAACCGTTTTATGATGCGGATACAACAAATCCTCGCGCTCTTCATCAGTAGGCAAATCTTCTAAAAAATGCTCCACCGTATTTTTCTCAAATCGATTGGTAGGATTACTTTGCGCCCCACGACCGCGAATTATATGTTTAGGTGTTTTCACTTAAATATGAATATAGGAAATTACAGGAACGCGCTTTTAAAGAAATAGTTTGTTGAATAAATTATTTTTAGAAAAAGAATCGGAAAGTTGAATTTCGAAGAACTCTATCATGCGCATAAAGACCTAGTGTACAACTTGGCGTTACAGTATGTTCAAAATACTGAAGATGCCGAAGAAATAACACAAGATGTATTTCTGTCTGTTCATGAATCTATTGATGGATTTCAGCAAAATGCAAAACTGGGCACATGGATGTACCGAATTACAATTAATAAGTCGTTAGATTATATCAAAGCCAAGAAACGCAAAAAGCGATTAGGTATTTTTTCTTCCCTATTTTTTGAAGATACAGGAGCAATTAGGCATGATATTAAATCGTTTGACCACCCCGGAGTGATATTAGAAAACAAAGAATCGCTTGTTGCACTATTTCAATTAATCAATGATCTTCCCGAAAACCAAAGGACAGCCCTAATTTTAAACAAGATTGAACATAAATCGTTGGCAGAAATTGCCGAAATAATGGAATTGAGCTCAAAGGCTGCAGAATCGCTTATTCAACGGGCAAAAGCAACGTTGTTAAAAAAAATGAAACAAACCGAAGGAAACCGATGAAACTATCGTCTAACATAAAGAAACCATAACTATGGAAAATGAGTTAAACATATTAGACCAAGTACAAAAAGTGAGTGCTCCTCCTTTTTTATTGACTCGAATTCAACAACGAATTAGAAATAAAAAAGAGAGCCAATTTTCGCCTACTTTATCGTGGGTGTTAAGCCTGAGTTTAGCCATTGTTGTTGTTGCGAATGGTGCTGTTTTAACGAATATGATAATAGAGTCGAAAAAAGAGAAAACCCTATTACAGGGCATGAATTTATTACCCAATAACGAATTGTACAAATGAATAAACTAAAACTAATAAGCATTGTAGCCATTGGTTTGCTAGTTGTAAACTTAATGTTGGTGGCTGCATTACTTATGCGAAAACCACACCCAAATCCTGAAGGTCCGAAAAAATTAATTATAGAAAAATTACATTTTGACGAACAGCAAATTAAAGCCTACGACACTATGGTTGCATGGCATAGAGGTGAAATCAAAAAATCGGATGAGCAGATTTTTAAGCTAAAAAATGCGCTCTATAGTCACCTAAACGAAGAGATAAGCCAACAGACTAAAGATTCGCTGATTGCAGCAATAGCAGGCGTTCAGACTACTATTGAACAAACGCATTACAAGCATTTCGAAGACATCAAAAAACTCTGCAAAGCCGACCAACAAAAAGATTTTGAAAAACTAACACAAGAAATTGCTTCATTGTTTGGAAGGCCTCGACCACGAGAAAGAAAATAGCTTTATGCAACTTTTGCTCATCTTTTTCATATTCTTTTGGGGCGAAGCACAGCTCGTTGCACAACCAACTAAAGTTATACCGTTGAGGTTTAAACCCTATTTCGAATCCAACTCGAGTAAACTACTCGACACTACTTTTCACTTCAATAACACAGATACCATACATTTTGAAACCTTACGATTTTACATTTCCGGGATTGAATTGCAAAATCAATCCAAAACTGTATGGAAAGAAAAAAACAGTTTTCATCTTGTGGATGCAGCGCAAGAAAATAGTTTGACGTTATTGCTAACAATCCCTAAAAAACTAGAATACAGCACTATTCTTTTTCACTTAGGAATAGATAGCAACACTAACACTGCCGGGGTTTTGGGTGGCGATCTCGACCCAACGAAAGGCATGTATTGGACTTGGCAGAGTGGTTATATTAATGTAAAATTGGAAGGCACATCAAATCTTGTAAACACACCTTCACATTCTTTTGAATTTCATTTAGGGGGCTATCTCAACCCGTTTCAAACATTGCAAACAATAACAATTCCTTGCTTCCAAAAAGAGGAGTTAACGCTTTCCATAGATCTCAAACAATTTATTGCGTTAGCTAATTTAACCGGCACCCATCAAGTGATGTCGCCCAATGAAGAAGCAGTGAAACTTTCGAAATTATTTGCCAACTGTTTCTCCGGAAAATGAAAAAGAGCATCATTTTTGTTATCCTCTTGAGTACCATCGCCATTGCCTTTAAGACTGGCGAACAAACCTCTATGAAGGTTCCATCGGGCTGGCCAAAACCAAATTATGACTTCGCCAAACATCCGCTTAAACGTTCCACCATTGAATTAGGAAGAGCCTTATTTTACGACCCCATGCTTTCGCGAAACAACACCATTTCGTGTGCGAGTTGTCATTCACCCTACAATGCATTCACCCATGTAGACCATGCATTAAGTCATGGGATTGAAGATAAAATTGGCACTCGAAATTCTCCGACTTTAATGAATCTGGCGTGGAACAAACTATTCATGTGGGATGGAGCAGTGAATAACATTGAAGTACAGGCCTTAGCCCCCATGCATAACAAAATAGAGATGGATGAAACCATTGAACATGTAGTCACGAAACTTCAAGCTTCAAAAATTTATCCACCCCTGTTTCGAAAAGCCTTTGGCGATAGCATTGTTACAGGGGAACATACATTAAGAGCCATTGGACAGTTTATGTTAACATTAGTGAGTGCTAATGCTAAATACGATAGTGTGATGCGTCACCAAAGCAAATTCAATGCACAAGAAGAAAACGGGTATCGATTGTTCAAAACGCATTGTGCTGCTTGTCATACTGAACCCCTTTTCACAAACCACTCTTTTGAAAACAACGGACTACCGATAGACATTGCGCTCAACGATTTGGGCAGAATTCGAATTACACAAAACCCAACCGACTCGCTTAAATTTAAAGTACCCACCTTACGTAACATAGAGTTCTCGTACCCCTATATGCATGACGGACGGTTTAAAACGCTTACTGCGGTCTTAAAACATTACACTTCAGGCATTCAAAAAAGCAATACACTTTCGCCTAAACTTGAACAACCTATTGTGTTATCGGCCAATGAACAAGTAGATTTAACCGCATTTTTATTGACCCTTAGCGATAAATCCTTTTTATTCAACCCAAATTTTGTCTACCCAAAACACATTTTATTGCCTTAAGCGAGGGATTTTCAACAAATTATCGTCTAACCATAAAGACAACATTTATGATTCAACAAAAACATCTTCTTTTCGCAGCCCTTTTTGCAAGTGCTGTTGTAGCTAACGCACAAACGAATCCTGCCATTACATCTTGGTTGCAAAACACTACAGGAGTAAAGGGCAGACATTATGTGAGTGGCAATTCTACACCCATTAACGACAACGATTCCGCTAACGTACTTTCAGTACAATATTCAGGTACGTCAGTGTACATTCGCACCAATGGAGTTCCTACATATATCACAGGACCTTTTTTAGATGGTAACCCATCTATTGCAACAGCGCAAAATGCAATATTCAAATTACCACTCAACCCTACTAAAAATAACGGCACACCAACTGCAACTGCAGGTGGAAACATCGGACAGTTCATCAATGGCGTGGCACTCTTCGATTATAGAGATGGAGTAGCTTGGAATAACTCCACAAGTGCATTGTGCGGTGGACCAGGGAATTCACCTTGTCCGGGCGGACCAGGAGCCACTATGGATTGGAATAGAGATGCCGTTTTAGCTGAAAAACCCGGCTTCGATTGTTCAAAAGGACATCCGGCTATGGGCAACTATCATCATCATCAAAATCCAAGTGCATACAAACTAGATAAAACGGTTATCTCTACCATTTGCAATGCCTATGATGCTGATGGTTTATATGTTATCGATAGCACTAAACACTCGCCACTTATTGGTTTTGCTTACGATGGTTTTCCAATTTATGGCGCATACGCATACACAAATACCGATGCAACAGGTGGAATTTCTAGAATGAAATCGAGTTATCAACTGAAAAGTATGACCACCAGAACCAATGGTCCTGCCGTAAATTCAACCTATCCACTGGGGTACTTCCGAGAAGATTATGAATACATCGCACATCCTTCCGACCCGAGTTATTTAGATGAACACAATGGTAGAATTTGCAAAACACCGGAGTATCCGAATGGTATCTATTGCTATTTTGCAACGGTTGACCAACAATGGAATTCAGCCTACCCATATGTGGTAGGACCAACCTACTATGGCACCAAAGTAGCCGCTAAAGTAACGTCAATTACAGAAACCGTTACCGCCTACACGCCATCAACAACGGGCATTTCAGACAATGCAAAAAACCAATTTGACATTAGTGTTTTCCCAAATCCAGCTAATGAATTTATTGCTGTACAATTGAACGATTTAACGAAGGAAAACTTATCGGTGGTATTGTACGATATCACAGGAAAACAAATCGACCAACAAACAATTTATCAAGGCAGCACCATTGCTTACTTTGATATCAGAACATTATACAACGGTGAATACATCGTTAAACTAACTTCTGCTTCGCAAACAGTTACCAAGCGAATCAGCATTATGAGATAACAATGGGGGTTGTTAATGAGAAAGGGGTTCAGCGAAAGTTGAGCCCTTTTTTATTCGTAGCGCAAAGCCTCTACCGGATCGAGGTTGGCGGCTTTGTAGGCCGGATAAATACCGGCAATTAAACCAATAAGAAAAGTAAATACTATTCCCAAAACCATCCATAACCAAGGCATAATAAAACCGGATGACAACACCAATCCAACTAAGTTCCCTAAGAGAACGCCAAGGATAATACCAATCAATCCACCCATCATACAAATGGTAATACTCTCGGTTAAAAATTGAATCAAAATGGTTCTTCGGTTAGCTCCAATGGCTTTACAAATACCGATTTCGCGCGTACGTTCATTTACACTCACGAGCATAATATTCATTAACCCTATACCTGCACCAATCAAAGTGAGAAAACCAATCACCAATGTAGCATAGCGCACATAACTCAATTGCGAAATTACTTGCGAAGCCAAACGATCGCTTTTTATAATCGCAAAATCATCTTCGCTATCTAAAGCTAACTTGCGAATTGTACGCATGGCACCAACAGCTTCTTCAATAGCTTGGTCGAGCTGCGTAGTGTTATTAATCATCACGTTGATGATGTATGATGTACTTTGATCGCCCAAGTTATATTTAGCCGCTAACACCGGAATCATCGCTTGGTTATCGGTACTCACCTGGCTAGCACCTTTACTCGCCAAAATGCCAATTACTTTGTATTTCGTGCTGCCGATGGTTACTTGTTGTTGCAGTGCAGAATCTTTATTTGTAAATAACTTCGACACTACATCAACGCCCAAGAGCACTACATTCTGACCGTTCTCGGCTTCTTGCTTAGAAAAATTTCGGCCTTGCCCTATTGAAAAACCGGAGGCTTGTAAATAATTTTCGTCTACCCCAAACACCTTTACATTCGGGTTCGTTTTTTTATTGTCGTACCGAATTACAGATTGCGCATCGGCCAACGCAGAAACAGAAATCAATGCCGGAAATTTGTAGCGCTTGCGAAACTCGTTGGCTTGAAAATAAGTAATATTGGGGTTTCCACTGATGTTGGGCATTCCTCTTCGTTTGCGTTTAAGCGACCCATCGTTTTTCAAAGAAAACGTATTCGACCCCATTTCGCTGAAACTGCTGGTCAATTTTCGGGTGATACCTTCGGTGGCGGTGATGATAGAAATAAGCGCACTGATTCCAATAGCAATAATCACCAATGTTAGTATGGTACGCAACTTATTGCCCAAAATAGCGCGAAGCGCCAACCGTATATTTTCTTTCAAATTCACTAGCCACAAACATAAGGAATGATTTGGAGAAATGTGGGGGCATAATGCAGTTGTTGCTTGAGGGTTAGGGGTAATAACATTTTTTGGGCGTGTGCCGCTAAGAAGCCGCACCGGTTGTTGCGTTGCAATCTTTGCCTCTTGGAATCGTCAAAGGATTTCCACTGCACCACCTCACGCGAAATTGGGGTTCGCATGAACATTGTCGCTGGAGTGCAACTTGTTTTCGTTCCCATGGTTCGTGTCGCCACGGACCATAGAACAACGTTAATAGTTTCGTTTCGTGATGACATGAACCGAAGGAATTTTAACAATGAAACGAAATGCCCCGCGAGGGATTGTAGCGAAAATCCTTTACCAATTCCTATTGGAAAAGATTGCAGCGGAAAGCCCGACCGCGCTGCTTAGCGGGGACGCGGCAAAAAAAACTATGCGTTACGTTTAGCTAATTTTTCTTTGTAAAACGCTTTGGTGGCGGCATACATGGTGCGGTCGATTTCGGCTATTACTTTGCCGTCTTTGTTCAGCCAATTTACATGCAGCATAAAATCGATTTCGCCTTTTTGCTCCACTTGCGCTTTGATATCGGCTACTTGTTCTTCGGTGAGTAAAAATTTGGCGTAGATACGCTCGGTGCCCGGTCGTTTGAAACGAATGGCTGCTGCTTTGTCCCACACCACAAAATCTTTTCCGAAAATTTTCGAGAGCATAATCATGTAAAACGAATCGGCAGCGCTAAACATACTGCCGCCATAAATGGTGCCTACATAATTTCTGCTCCAGATGTTTACCCCCAAACGAATATGCACTTCGTGCCAATCGCTCGACATAAAAATCACTTTCACGCCTGTGCCAAAAATCACAGGGAAACAGTTCATACCCCAACGAAAAAATTTTGAGTGACGACTCTCAGTTCGTTGTGTTTGCAAGAAATCGGGTAGCATAGTTTACAGCAACTCGTTGATTAATTGATCTACACTCAACCCTTC
>Ga0116191_1002708_pt1 | contig 13319 bp, 9 predicted proteins | sample AD_UKC111_MetaG_FD_89897 | JGI IMG/M metagenome (GOLD analysis project Ga0116191, IMG submission 89897) | Active sludge microbial communities of municipal wastewater-treating anaerobic digesters from Hong Kong - AD_UKC111_MetaG | ecosystem: Engineered > Bioreactor > Anaerobic > Digestate | place...
CACAGCAAGGCGCATATGGCACTATAGCTAAACTTGCTGGACAATTTGCATTGCAAGGCTCAGCTTTCTACATGATGGAAAGCAATTTGTCCATGATGGGTATAACACCACTAGGCTATACAATTAACTTCGATAAGCCAAAATTACTAGGTAGACTTAATAAATTCACGTATGAGCATATGTATAGCAAAATACCAACTGGATGGGGTAAGTCATACTAGTAGGGCGCAGCTAAAGTAGCAGAACTAACTGGTACTTCATTACCTACAATTAAAGGCAGTAACCTCGATCAGGGCTGGATGAAATTCAATCCTGAAGTGCACAATGCATATAGTTATATAGAGAAACAGATGAAGGGACTAGGATATAAAGATTACGACTAGTTCTAGCGATAGTATAAAGGTATGAAAGACACTGATACGCTTAAACTTGGAACTAATCAGGTTACTAAATAGGAAGCAAAGAATATAATGCAGTAGTGGAAATGGTCGTCAGTATTCTCTGGAATAACAGGCTAGCTTGAAGCATTGTAGACATACCAAATGTGGGATCGCGGATTGACCATAGCAGAGACTGTAGGCACATAGATATCTGATAGTTATAAAAACAAACAGACTATGAAATATTACCGCCGACTATAGGGTATCTCTGGCTCAGTATCAGCATAGCATCAAAATGATTTATCGTATTCTCGTTAGGAAGAACAACTAATCATGCGCGCTGTAAATAACTAGATGGTAACTAGGCAAATAGTAAATGACTAGGGTGTATTTGGCGCTAATCCATACTAGTAGATTTACGGCTGATTGGGGCGTGTAATATGGCAGTAGCTAGAACACATTATGCTGGCGAGTCGTCATTCCTTCGACTAGTCGGCAATATAATGGGGATAGAATAGCCTAGCATAGATGAACTATTAAATAGACTACCTTAGCAAATACGTCAGCAAGCATCACGTGTAGATATATAGCTGCGCACTGGCACTATAGGCACAGAAGGCGTAGAGGGTAGCAATAATTAGGATTCAATAAACGACATAATATAGTACATAACTCAGAATCGTCAAAATGCAGATGTAACGCCACTTAACAATATAGCAGAATACATACGCGCAGCGCAAGACGAGATTAATCCGTTAAGGCAATTGTACAACGATGTGCTCGGCCCTACTAATGCAGCTGGCACAATATAGAATTAGTTCCCTGTAATTTAGGATATGCTAGTACGTGGCGGGTCAAATACTATTAATCCTATGGACTTACTTAACTCTCTGTATAGCTTCTCAGACCCTAATGCATAGCCATAGCTTAGATAGGCTAATGACTTACGTAGCTTCTTCTAGACTATAACTGGCGTTACTGAAGATTTAGAATAGTATGATCGTATGCCATAGGATCAGCAAGCTCAACGTGCGTAGACATTAGCAGAGAATTAGGTACAAACGTTACGTAGATTAGGTGGCACGCTATTTGGAAATAATCAGCAGGCAAACGACCAGTTTGTTCAGCTAGTTAACCAATGGTAGTAGCGTGTACCAAATAATTCAGGATTGACTAATCAACAGTAGTTAGCTAGATTAATACAAAATAACCTTAATCCTGGTGTACGTGACAATATGAGATATGGATTAGGTTTGACATTCGAGAATCTCATAAATAGATCTGAGAAGGTAAGACGCGATAGATTTGGCAATATCATACCAATCGCAGATATGATTAATGCTACTATCGGTTTAAAAACAAAGGGTACAGCTGGTATAGCTATAGACGCATTGCTTAATCCTCTCAAAAGTTTTTCTGATTTCGTTAATGATACTGTATCGAATTACTAGGTATAGGATATAAGCGAGAGATATTTCAGAAATGCACCAATGCCAAATGGTACAAATTACACTACAGAAAATTTCGTGCGTGATTTGGAAAGATATACAGAAATACCACAACATATATTAAGTAGCCCGATATTCCAGGGTTAGATTGAGTCATAGCGTAATTAGCATGATAGAGTGGAAGTTAATATCTAGACTGTTTATTCGAATATAACTAACAGACTAAATGATTAGCTTAGTTAGGGCGATATAGACCAATCAGAGTATAATGCAATGCAGAATGTATAGTATAACTTAGAAGGTTAGCTTATTTCGCATTCTGCGTATGAGTAGGCATTTAATACATAGCATTAGTAGGCGGACTAGACTAAACGCAGCGGAGATATGAATCCAATAGAAGATGTAGCGACTAAGCTGTAGCCTATGTTTAAGTCATAGATGTTAAATTAGATTACTGGTCAGCAACAAGAAGCTGTGCGTAACCAGATACAACAAGTAAGCAATATAGTTGGCTTAGATATATCTCAGTATGATGATGTACTACGTTCAATGGGCCTTCATATAGAAGTTCAGCATGTCGATATAAGAGACCAAACTGGCAGATTGAGCGATAATGTCAATATGTACGATGAGCTCATGAAATTAGTTAGGACACCACAAGGCGAGTATAGAAATACAGATCAATTATTCTCGCGTATGCGCGAGTATGAATACCAGAACTTAGTGAATATATAGTCAGTCATGATGCAAGACCCGCAGAAAGCACTTGATAAGTCAAATACACAAGTGTTCGTGTCAACTATACTAAGTAGCTTATAGGGTAACACAAAGTATGATACTACTAACGATAGCTTTATGCAGCTAATCAATTCATCGCTATATAATGCATTGAATGCTGGCAATATAGCGCAATTCCAGTCAGAGAATATAGTTACTTTACTACGTAATAATATGAATAACCTAACTAACTATGGCTTCCAATCTGACTTCATTCAGGAATTTCAACATTAGTTAACAAATATGGACAATGCTCATGCACCAAGAACAGCTGCAGAATGGCAACGATTCCTGTTTGAAGGAAATAATGATCTAGGATTCAGTGGTATACGAAGTGAACGGAATAAACCAAATTTGCAGTAGTTAACTAGAATTATGTATGAGGATATGTTAAATAATTCTAAGCTTGTCGTGCAGAGTAAATAGCCAGAAAGTCTTAAGTTAGTTACATAGTACGGTAACATGCAGCGATATATAGATATGAATGTCGCGCTTGGCGGGCGTGAAAACGCACAGATGATGAATCAGTCGTTAGTGTAGCTTGGCGTTATCGAATAGATGCAGGAGAAATTGGTAAAGTCATTCATTGATGTCAATAGAAAAGAAATAACAGATGTATAGCCAGAACAGTTATACCATTTCAGGAGCAGAACTATGGACCATCCTGAAGTGTTTCTTGACGAGAGTGTGTAGAATAAAGAATCGTAGCTATATGTCAACAATATATAGAAGTTAATGGGTATCGATAAGCGCGAATTAGAGCGTGGTACAGTTGAATTGTACAATGAATAGCTAACTAAAGTAATTAATATGCGTAAGGAAATGGAAGAAAAAGCAAATAGATTAGTATACTTCTCCAAAAAATCTAAGTACTATGGCGGCATACAGTATCCTGCACATCGATCGCCTATTTCATATGTTAAGCTATTGGCTTCTGAACTGAATATATTTGGAGATAAGACTGGCGATATTGTTGATAGAAACACAATAAAGACACAGCAAGTAACTACAGAATTTGTTAACCAAATTGGTGAAGTATTACATGATGAATTGGGCCTAATTTTGAATAAAGAAGGAATATACAGCGGCGATGTCGAAGATTACGCGCCTACAATAGCTCGTTTGATGATACCTGCATAGATGCAAACGTAGCTTGATGCTTCTTCATAGACAGATACAGACTTAGCAAAAATTGTATAGTTTTGGGATATGGATAGAATAACGCACATGTCCACAGATGAGCTAAGTAATTACTTAGTGTCTAATCCTAAGAAAGGTATGCGCGGTATCAGATAGGATTTTATAGACCCAAATCAGCTTAAATTATTATAGATAGATAGAATAATCGAACAGCGCGGCACATCATATCATGACGTAACTAACCTTGCTAAGGTAAAATAGTACAACGATTACGTAAACCACTTATCTAGATTACCGTATGCCGGCTAGTTGTAGATATCTGAAATCGCATGGCGGCAAACTGGCTTTATGACTAATTAGATCATTGAACCATTTAGAGAATTTGGCACACTGAATGATATGTCAAGATATAGAGTACTAAGAGAGCCTAAAGATAGTTACTTGCAGATTACTTCATAGACTAGGAAAGGTTTCGATTTATAGGTTAAGAAAGGCGGGTCGTATGGTAAGTATAGGCAATTAATTTAGGGTGATGTGTATAGTTAGGGTACCACACTAGATAAGTAGCTACCATCGCTATTTAGGAAGAAAACATGGTATATGTCACAGAATGGCTAGACTAAGGAAGAAGCCGACTAGTACAAAGAAGAAATAAGGAGACAACTTAGGCAAATAGACGAGAAGGCGCAGGATGCTGTAAACGATTTGAGTATGGCTTCTGAAGAGTCTGAATTTGAAGAAGAAGAATAGATGCGTAAAGGCTTGATATTTAAGATGTATCATACTGGTATAGTCCTACCATTTGACTCTACAAAATCAGGCGGACTATTCATTACACCTAGTGAGAGTAATACATACTACGAATATTCAAGCGTACGTGCGCATGATGTGTAGGGTAAAGTATTTACACAGCCAAAGACAGCATATAGCGCAATGAGATATGGGATGGGCTCGAATATAAGAGAATTCACAAGATTCATGTACAATCCATCTAATATGGGTTTGCCTGTCGGTACATATACTACAGTAAATTCAGATGTAAAACCTGAAATAATGCGCGGCTTATCGAAAGAGTTCATCAGAAGATAGTATACGTCAAGCCAATTTGACCAGACATTCGAGGGATTTGAATACGAACGTTAGGCGTTCTTATAGTCTGGCTTAACAAAGCAGAATACAGAGTTGTCATTTCTATATGGCGAAGTACTAGACCAATCGCAGCTAACTCAGTATTTACAGGATATACAAGCTAATCCACGAACAACTAATATGGATACAATACGCAATTTCCTTTAGCTAAGATTGGGCGTGAATAATAAGTACTAGATGTAGGATTAGCAGAAGGAAAGATTAGCTACCATATTAACTAATAATATGCGCAATCAAGGTGCACAATTTGCATACGACGAGGCCACTCATCAGTTTAATTAGACGATTAATGGTGAAGCGTTTAATAATTTTAATGTATAGAATAATCTACTAGCCGTATAGAATAGGCAAAGTAGACAGGCTTAGGAGCAATTGTATTACTAGTCTTAGAATTACAGAGCTGATACATTCGATATAGAGAAGACATAGGAGTATCTGTTATTCCCGCATAGATTCGACCAGCAAGGCGTACAGATGTGGCTTGTTCCGCATAATCTTGTTGATGCTATATCAATTTCTTCGCCTAACGTAGTTGGTTCAGTCGTATCACTTAAACCGTATGGGCATTAGGCAACACCTATACAAGAACAGCTTAACCCAGTTGCATTCGAGACTGATACCGTACGTTAGATTAATACGATGGGTTAGTCAGCGCCATGGCTTACTATAGATGAGACATAGGCTAAGACTGATGAAATAGTTACGAGGATAAGACAGATTAATAGGGTTAAGCGGCAGTACATGTTAAATACAACATTCGTTAATGTATTCAACGAGTAGTTCAATGCGCCTGAAACGAATGGCCTTATAGTCCCTATGTTAGTGGTAAATAAAGAGGGTGAAGAATTACAATAGTTCCTACGCAATGTAATAGGCACAGACTTGAACCTCGCAGGCGACTAGGTATTTATGTATCAACCACTACAGGATTCGCTTAGATATGTTACTACTAGTAGATATGGCGGGTTTGAATTCAATCCTGTACCTGAATTGACTAAGTGGACTGGTGTAGCTCGATCGAAGGGTATAAGCACATTCCTATTTAATAGGCCGTTAACTGTGCGTATAAATGGCGTTGATGTGCCTATTGGCGGTATAATGAATGACCAGAGTAAACGTAAGAATAAGATGGTAGAATTTGGATTAGGCTAGTTGAGATAGTATAGGTATATATATCGGAATTAGGATATCAATGCGCAATTTCCACAAATTAGAGATGCAGGAGTGCTTGAGAATATACAAAATTTCAACGTAACTGATATGGAAGATATAATGCGCAAGAATCCAGTTATGTCTTCTATGTTCCTCAATAAGACAGTTGGCGAATTGTATATAGGCGATAAGTCAGGCGAGATGTATAGCACCGGTTTGAGATTGCCATTAATATTTATGAAGATGTATAACTATGCAGGTAAAAGTCAAAATACAAAATGGTCCGAGATGTCGCCTATGTAGGCACAAGTGCTGCCACAGCTTAGATTATTTAGGCAATCAGGTATGTTAGGCATGCTATTCGCAGGCGACCCTGAACAGAGAAGTACGGAAGATAGCATTATGCTATAGAATTTGACCTCTACATCTGCAGAAGGCTAGTAGGCAGGCACAATCTAGTAGTTAATGGAGAAGCGTATGGTCGGTGTATATAAAACACGTACAGGCGCTGTGGCGCGTTAGGCGGGGATTAAACGATAGCAGCGTATGTCATTAATGGATTCGCTTAAACAGTATGTAAATCTATTCGGTACAGTTAAAAGCCAGCGTGTAGTACAGGATAATTAGCAGAGGTTGTTATATACATCACAGTAGTTTATGGCTAGTTAGGGTAATAACAGGCAACTACGCCGCACTGCAGAGTTGCTTAATTTACTAGGTAATATTGCAAGAAATTCGCATACTACATTGGATACTGGCACTAGCGTGCTTTCAATATCAGAGCAGCAAGCAGCACAGCTATAGGAATTTGCTGGCGATGAAATATTATTGCCATAGATCGGTATAGACTTCTTACGTAAACTTACACGCAATGCAGATCTTGGCACGAAGAATTAGTGGTCTGAATTCCATGAAGTCGATGAATTGATTTCAATAGCGGAAGAATAGGGTAGCATATAGAAAATATATGGTAGAAATAATGGCAAGAAAGAGTCAGTAAGTATGATCCGCATGCGTGTGCCTAAATTATTTGGATATACTGGTAATACATTCCACTTATCGCTCGAAGGCGAAACGTTCATGAATACCTATTAGGGCGCATATTCGCTCATACAGTATGCGTAGAAAGGCAATGCTGAGGCATTAGAAGGATAGTTCCCATTCTATGCGTCTAGATAGATGCAACTTGGTAATATCCAAACTCGCGGATTCATACGCGGATTAAATAAGAAACATGGCGCATAGATTTATGGCACACATGCCACTGCGCGAAATGACTTAGGCGGTGTGCGCGCACCTGAAAAGTAGTTTAAAGTGCTTATGGCCAGTTAGCTTAAGTCAGGTTAGATAACAGAGGAAGAATTAAATAGGCGGTTCAACGATGAAAAGAAAGTAGCAGAATTCAAATATCTAGCTGGCATGCAACTTGGTACAGATGCTAATGGCAATGAACTAACACTTTAGAACTTCGGCTTCTCAGAGTTCGAGCAGTTCAACTTACAATAGCTACGCGATAGAGGCGATGTGGATACGCTATTCACAAGATGGAAAAACGAAGTTATACTAGTCGATGCACTGAAAGACAAAAAATAGGGTAATGCAAGTTTATTAATGACTAGGTCTAGATAGTCTACGAGATATTCAAATAACAGAGAAATCATTGAAACTGTTACATAGAATGTGCCTATATTCAGATTTAGTGCTAACAATCAACACATATTCGATATAGAAGTCAATGATGAGGAAGATCGGCAATTTGCGCATAATGTGGCAACAAGAATATAGGACCAATATTAGTAGTTCTTAGGTTTGAAGACAGAGACTATAGAATAGCGAGATGTGCAATCATATCTCAGAGAAGTATCGCATTTTCTTAATAGAGATAAAGTAAATAACGACTATGCTGGCAATAGAGCATTAGCACAAGCTCAATATGGCAAGGATTTTGGTAAGCATTACATGTTCGATAGTCCATATGTGCAAGAGCGCGAAAACTTCGCATATAAGCACGGTGAATTGTGGGGTTAGGTTGAACGACATCCTATCATCGGTCAAATGCCTCATGCTAGAGTAGCAGGATTCTCAGCTAATAATACAATTGACGTGCCGCAGCAATTGGCAGTTTAGATAGCTGGCGATGACGATGGAGATATGTTGGATTTGTTGCCGTATATTATAATAGCGCCGAAAGTATTTCAATCGGATTTAGCTGAAGTGACTAAATATGGGATGTATAGTTTAACTATGTAGGCTCAGTTGAAAACTAAGAGAGAAGCTAAGTTCGATGCGAATACACTTTAGAGCTATGATAAGAATTCACGAATTAAACTAAATGGCGCCTGGAATACTCCTATGACAAGTGAAGATACATCAGAGTATTAGCGAGAGATACAGCAATTGTATAATAATTCGTTGTATTCAATGGATTTTAATAGAATAAATAAGAGGTGAGTTAACGTGCCAATGTACAGATACATCTGCCCAAATTGTGGTAATGAGGAAGTAGTATTGAAGAGCGCTGACGATAAGACTATACCAGTATGTGAGAAGTGCAACTCTGAAATGGAGCGTACCATAGCTACTAGCGTTAGCGTAAAATTCAAAGGTAGTGGATTCTACTCAACGGATAAATAAAAGAGCGGCCTTAATTGGCCGCTTTATTTATCTTTGTATGATAACAGTTGCGCTATATCGCCTATAACATCCTGAGTCTGCTTAGACTGCACGAATTCCTATAGCTGCTTCATTACTTTAGTTCTACGGTCTTCTAGCTGATTGACTAATGTGAGTACGTTATGCAATCGCTTATCGAATTTCTTGCCGCCATTCTCTGCCTCAGTTACTATGTACTGCTCAAATCCATCACGCGAGATTATCTACTGCTAACGCATAAGCTGTATATCTATTGAGACTAACGAGACTACTAGCTACTGCAATTTCCTATCCTATGGTTCAATGTTATACGACTCTACATAATCATTAAACCACTTCTCACAGTAATAAATCTCAAGCTAGCAGCGCTGCCCTGTCTCCACTTGCTTAAGTGGGCACTCCTAGCCATACTAGCATGACTCTTTTCCTTTGCAGACCTGTGCAATAGTCTACAACTGACCGCGGTCATATTCTGTCTATTCTTCGATCTAAGCCAATATATCCTTACCTAGCTTAGACTAAATCCTATCAGGTAGATGCTACATTTCATTTTTCGCTCGATCTGGTAACATTAATATCCCTCCCAATCTTAAAGTTAATTAACATCAAGAGAGGTGTTTGATTATGTCATGGTCTAATTATTTTTAGTCATATGAGCAATAGGAATAGTATGCACGTAGAATTTTACAAATTCAATATTAGCCAGATCCGATATGCACAAACTGTGTTATACGCCATACTATGGAGAAGCATCTATAGTGGGGCATACATTGCCAACCACTTAGAGCAGGTATACTCGATTTAGAGCCAATCACTCCAGAACAGGTGGTGTAGTTAGCTAAAGAAAGTTAGTATTACTTTGCTAAGTATTTAATCGGCTTACAGCCTAGAGAATTCCAGAAGGAAATTATATAGTGCACATCTAGTAGGAAAGTGCTGAGAATCTAGCGTAGAGCAGGTAAATCACATGCTATGTAGATGTATATGTTGTGGTTTTAGTTCTCTAAATAGCATATGGACGTTCGAGTCATAGCGCCTAGAGAAGTGCATGTGCGTGAATTATTCGATAAAATGAATTCACTAATCAGAGATTCCGATATACTAAGCCAGTCAGTTATAAAGAATGGCCCGAGGACTGGTATAATGTATAAGAAGAATCCTATGGAATTCATGCTTACTAATGGCTCAACTATAAGAGGTATCACTACCGGCGATGACGAAGGTACAAGTGCACGATCTCAGTCGGCAGACTTAATGGTATTAGATGAAATGGATTTCATATCAGAAGATTAGTTTGCCGCAATATACCCAATTATCGCTACAAGTGAGCATACGCAGCTTATATAGTCATCTACTCCATCAGGCGCGCGTAGCTATTTCTATCAGTGGTGTAATGATCCAGTGTATAAAGAATTGCATAAACGATATCAAGATATAGAAATCTATAACCCAGACACGGATTAGGAATTCATGCGTAATATGAGTAAAGAACAATATGAGCGTGAAGTGTTGGCATTATTCACTATAGAGGAAGCCGGCGTATTCCCACATGAGCATATAGATAAGTAGCTTGAAGATTATCCATTCGATCAGATGCCGCCACCGCCAGGCATATATACATTCGGAGTAGATTGGAATGAATCGCTATAGGGCGTGCATATATAGATTGTCAGATATGAATAGTTCCACAATAAATATAGAGTCTCGAATGTAGTTGTAGTGCCATCATCGGAATTCACTCAGATTGTGTAGGTCAATAAAATAATCGAGCTATACGAATACTATCAGCCGAAAAAGATAGTCATGGATGAAGGATTCGGACTAACTCAAATTCAGGCATTGAAGCACTGGGGCGTTGAGACTGGTAACGACGACTTCCTAAATTAGTTAGAGACTATGCCATTCGGCGGCACAATAGATGTGTTCGATTAGATTATCGGTTCATACTAGAAAGTAGCATAGAAGCAATTCCTAGTCCAGAATTAGAAACGATTCATAGAGAATGGCAGATTGATATTGCCGCGTAGCGAAGATACTAAAATAGGACTAATAGGTCAAATGCGCGAGTACTAGATTGAAAGTATAAATGATAATGGTACGCCGAAATATTCAAAAGGATATGTGCACACATTAGAGTAGATGATGATGTAGCTGTATGGTATGTACCTTATTAAAGAGGATTTGGATAATAACGGCATCCAGCCGATTACGAATATAATAACATAGAGTAGAGATTAGTTCATCCAATCTGGGCATACTAGTGGCTAGATAAGGCAATAGCGGGGCACTTCTAACCATTAGCAGCTAATTAAGCAATTATACGGGAGGCGGTAATGTGCGGTTTATATCTAAGACGCAGGCAAAATAGAATACTATAAGTGACCATGTAGAAATCAAAGGCACAATTGAGCAGCCAGATAGCCCTGTGATAGTAGAAGCTAAATAGGAAATAAAGAACTAGGAACAGATGTAGAGCAATTACGTGCGCTAGAATTTGGATAATAAAATAACAAGTTAGATATAGGATGCTAACTTACGCGGCGCATTGAAATCTCTTAGATAGTAGTTAGGCGATGACGACCCTGATAATGCAATTAAAGTCAAGGATGTCATATAGGCTACTGAAATATATAAAAGCGCTAAGCCACCAGCAGAGTAGATTCTAGCAGGCTTCTCGCCTACTCCAGTATATACGCAAGGCGGGTAGTAGTATCTAAGTAAAGATGGCACTTAGGCATTTGTATAGACTAAAGATGGTGTTATGCTTGTTACAGACTTAGCACTTGGCAACTTACAAGAAGAAACTAACCAATAGCCTAAGTCGACTATACCTGATATGAATCCAGAAATTACAACGTAGGAAGTAATAGACTAGTACATCGAATACGATTAGACATTTGATGAGTTTTATCCCATAATGAATGATTATGTTGATAAAGTGCTACTTACACTGAAAGACCCGCAGATAGTAGAGCAGACTAGGCAAAGCGTGTCAGATGCATATAAGTAGATACAGATATAGGAGTCATCAGCCAACTAGCAACTAAGCGAGCTCCCGCAAGTTGAAATGCCGCAATTCAATTGCTCAATTAATGTTGAGTGGCGGATTATTATGTTCTGGATGCTAATTATGAATTTCAATTAGCCAATTGACTTAACGCAAGGCATACTAAAATTTATAATCAAGCCAATTGAGGAAATACTGAATAATGTGCTTGGCACAATTAGAGACATAGGTTTCACATTAGATTTCTGGGGTCTTCATTTCGAGTGGTATCCGTTTAAATGGATTCCTGTATTCACTTGGTGGGAAGATTTACTTTAGTACATATAGCGTGAAGAGTATAAAAGCATGTGCTCGTTCATTAAATTCGATTAGTCTAAGACATTAGGCACTAGTATTGGCGGGCAACACTTCATACAAAATAAACTTAATACATTATAGGGCAGTGGTAATTTAAGTGCCACTAAAGTGCAGATGTTATAGGTTTTATAGCTCGGGTATAACGAATTCGGCTCTGGCGTGTATTCTAAAGATGAGATACGCAAACAACTTGGCAACGTGATTTGAGGCGATAATGATGGCAGATATAGAGCAGTGTATAAATATTTAGAAACATACTACAACAGCTAAATAGCTACTCGTTTCCAGACCTAAGTACCAAGTTGTAGATGACTTGCCAACAGGTATTGACCCATACGTATAGGCGGGCAGACCTGAATAGCGCTAGGCGGCCGGTTAGATCTTATCTGAAGTAATGAATTTGCCAGAAGAAACTATAAGTCCAATAACTATTGGCTATCAATAGGAGAACGCATAGCGGCAAGAACAATAGCTCGATAAAATAAGCGCTACAATAAAGCAATCTAATAACGAATAGCAGAAGGAATAGCAGTCTACAGAAACTGCATAGACTAATAAACAAGCCACCTCATCCGCTCAAACTACCGGCGCTTAGTAGAAGTCTACAGAAGAAGCAGTTGATGAAAATGTGTAGATGATGGAAAAATGGTATTCAAATGAACATAAAACAGGAGTTGGTGACATAGCTAAACAGATTGAGGCAGCTGTTGTAAGCCGAACTAAAGAGCCTGAGTAGATTAAAAATTAGCTACTTAAGTCCGGCTAGTTCTGCTGCTCAGTTAAATACATAACATTCGTATGGTATCTAATCGATATGTATTCTTCTCATCCTGAGTTGATGTACACTAAAGACTAGGAAGGTTATCCTGTACCACTTGATAATAAATCTGTGTATTCGAATTTTATATCATATATAAATAAAGATATGGAAAATCTTAAGTAGTAGTACACCGGCCTAAAGTTAGAAAGCAGCATAGATAATTAGAAAAACATTGTTAAAAGTACATCGTAGCAATTGATTAACGTGCTCCGGCCAGTAGATAGTTTAGTATCATCCACTTCGTATATATACGACCTAGGCAGTCAGGTGTTAAATGTGCTATCGAAAGTACCAAATAATTAGTTTATAGATATATTAGAAACATTTATGTCTCTTACCATTCTTAGCTAGCTGTCTATAATGGTAGATTTGTAGAATAAATTCGTTAAGGATAACGTGACTAAATTGACTGATGAGATAGATAAATATTAGAAAGA
>Ga0116191_1002710_pt1 | contig 13312 bp, 10 predicted proteins | sample AD_UKC111_MetaG_FD_89897 | JGI IMG/M metagenome (GOLD analysis project Ga0116191, IMG submission 89897) | Active sludge microbial communities of municipal wastewater-treating anaerobic digesters from Hong Kong - AD_UKC111_MetaG | ecosystem: Engineered > Bioreactor > Anaerobic > Digestate...
AATTGATCTTCGGGTAAATAACTTAAATAAGTACTATATAATTTTTTTGTAAATGCATCAGACATATTCGGAACTAAGCGTGCTTCACGGCTTTTCTTAAATGAATAAATCAAATCAACAATCTTACCGAGAGCAATAGTGTGAACTACCGACACTGCGCAAAAATCCCCAACTATATTTTCTTTACCATTTAAAGCATTGATCAACTCATCTACCACATCATCTATATACACAAGGTTCATCACGACACTTGGGTCATTAACTGTTATAGGCAAATCATGTGCAATGTTATGACAAAATGTTGCTACTGCACTGTTATAATTGGGCCTACACCATTTTCCGAAAACATTTGGGAATCGATAAACAAGTACTTTAGCTCCTGTTCTCTTGCTGTATTCAAAAAGCAAATCTTCTCCTGCTCTCTTACTATCCCCATAAGGATTAGTAAGTTCAGCCTGAATTGAAGAAGAAATCATAACGGGACAAGTATTATTATTCTTCTCAAGTAAATTCAGAAGAGTCAAAGTAAAACCGAAGTTACCCTCCATAAACTCTGATTGCTCTTTAGGGCGATTCACACCTGCAAGATGAAATACAAAGCCAGCTTTCTTACAGTACTCATTAAGTAATACAGGATTCGTATCTTTATCATACTCGTATATGTCATTATATTTCCTATTTTTGAGCTCTGCTACCAGATTTTTTCCGATAAACCCCTTAGCTCCCGTGACCAGTATTTTCAAGACCTATTCCACCCTTCCAGTTCTTTTCTTACATAATCAAGTTTCAGTAGTTTCTCCTTGATTTGCTTAATATTCAATCTCTCAGTATTATTAGAATTATACTCATCTTCTGAAGATAATTTTTGATTACCTTCAACAAAAAACTTATCATAGTTAAGATCTCTCTTATCGGAAGGTACTCTGTAGAAACCACCCATATCTTGAGCCACAGCATGTTCTTCTTTTGTGAGTAAAGTTTCATAGAGCTTTTCACCATGGCGAATACCTATAATCTTTATTTCATTATCTGCATTAAACAGTTCTTTAACTGCTTTAGCTAAATCTCCTATAGTTGATGCAGGTGATTTTTGAACCATAATATCTCCAGCTTCAGCATGTTGAAAGGCGAAAACAACGAGCTCCACAGCTTCCTCAAGACTCATCAAAAACCTTGTCATATTTGGATTTGTAACTGTCAAGGGTTGTCCAGTTTTTATCTGTTCAATAAACAGCGGAATAACAGACCCTCTTGAGGCCATTACATTACGATATCTTGTACCGCAAATGAGGGTTCTTTCTGGATCCACCGTCTTGGACTTTGCAACAAAAACCTTTTCCATCATAGCTTTAGAGATTCCCATAGCATTAATTGGATAAGCAGCTTTATCAGTTGATAGACAAATTACTTTCCTAACACCCATTTCTATTGCACCGGTCAAAACGTTATCTGTCCCTAGTACATTAGTCTTGACCGCTTCAAGAGGGAAGAACTCACACGAAGGAACTTGTTTTAAAGCTGCTGCGTGAAAGATATAATCAACTCCATGCATAGCATTTTTTATAGAGTTTATATCTCTCACATCACCAATATAAAATTTTAGTTTGTCGTTCTTATAAAGCTTACGCATGTCGTCCTGCTTTTTCTCATCTCTTGAAAAAATGCGAATCTCCTTTACATCTGTATTCAAAAAACGTTTCATAACGGCATTTCCAAATGAGCCTGTTCCACCTGTTATTAATAAAGTCTTATCTTTAAACATTACTATTATCCTCCATCCTTCTATTGCTACTATTGTAAGCACTAATGATTCTTTCATATGCTATTCTTGTATGATAGTTATTCTCTAAGTACATTCTTCCTAGATTACCTTTTTCTCTTATTAACATCGGATTTGAAATAATATTGTTAAGAATTGAATTAAATTTGTTAACATCGTTACTTTCACACCACCAGCCAAATCCGCCACTGGTTATAACCTCTCCAACATCTGTGTTTTTATCTGTTGATGCAATTACAGGCAATCTATGATTCATATAATCAAGCAATCTTGATGGAAAATTCGGTATCGTAAACCGATGGTCTAAAAAAATCAATCCGACATCACAGGCATCCAGTAATTCACTATATTCTTTCTTACTAAGGCTATTTATAACTTTAATATGATTACTGTTTGAACTTTCTCCATATTCTTTAACTTTATGAAAATCTGTACCTGAACCACACATAACGAAGTGGCAATTTATATTTTTCTCATTACTTTTGAGAACTTCAATAATATAATTCACATCTTGAGGTTTTCCGAAATTTCCACCATAAACAAAAATAATCTTATTCTTGGGTAATTTGTACTTTTCTCTTAAGATATTTTTATCTACATCACATATCTCTATTGGATCTATCGTGTTTGGGCACACATCTATTTTATCATCTTCTAAATAAGAGTTATTTTTCTTTAAATAGTTTACATTTGCTTCTGACATGCAACCAATATGATCCGATAGCATATAAAGATCCTTTTCTTTAGCAAAAAAATAACGAGTAGCTAATCCTTTCCAACCTGTTTTTTTCAGTAGACATATATCAAGAGCATTCTGCGGAAAGATATCTTTTAGCATTAAGTAGGAATATGCATTATCTCGCTGTTTTATATATGATACAGTATTAACTATGGTAATCGGCGGAGTAGAGTAAAGCACAAGATCAAACTTAATGCTACCAAAATATTTATTAATTGCATACTTAAATTGTGTACCAATCATGAGTGTCGCAATACCTTTTTCAATTATATTTGTCTTTGTAATATTGCCTGTCCTAACTCTAAGCACTTTCATACCATGCTCTATTAGCATTTCAGTTGGCAATCCGGAACGTTTTTCTCTTTGACAAACAACATGTACAGAATGACCATTATCACGAAAATATCTAAGCAAATCAGGGTAAACAGCATTTTCACCAAGATTGCTTAATTCGCCTATTGAAAGAAATATAATGTTCATAGTCAATCCACCTTTTTTTGCTAATATCGCCCTAGTATCTAAAAAACTTTTATCTACCCTCTATACTTTGGAAAGAATTGAGTATCTATATTAAATCCATCTTCATTACATCTTATGTTAACCAATTCTTTATATTTTTCTTCGCTAAATATTCTTTTTCCTATATAAAAGTTGCAAAGCCCATTAGGTGCGAAACTCTTTTTGTATTTGAATATTCCATCATCTTCGCCGTATCCTCCACCAAGTATGAACCTCTTAAGCCCTTTACTCTTTGCCCATTTGATAATCTCATACTTTAATAAATCATTTGGTCTCAAGTGAAAATAATCTCGATTTGTTCCTCCCAAAAATGAATAGCAGTTTTCAGTTCCGTATATTACTAATTCTGAGGATATGACTTTTCCCTCATCCAAAACATGCATATATGCATAATTACCATTCATGTTATTTATCAATCTGAAAAAATTTTCTGAAAAAAAGAAATTCGAATTAGCACTATTACGCTTCATTGTATCATAATATACATCCAAGAACTCATATAACCGTTCTCCTGTTGTGTCTATTTCCACCTCTAAACCTGCACTACAAGCCTTTTTAATATTCTTGCGAACCTTATGCTCAAAATCCATCATCATATCATCCTGTGATAGCTCCAGAGAACGAACTACATTTCGACTGTGACTTTCACTTTTCCCTTTAAAATATGTTTGATAGTTACTAAATAAATGAAATCTGACAAACTCACTTATAAATCCCTCTTCATGGCAATACTTTTCATATGAATCCTCTACAGATTCAAATCCGGCACCCTCAATCCAAAATCCACCATATCCATATGGTGTTGATAAATCAAACCAAGTGTCTAGCGGTAATTTATTCTTAAATGGTACTGCCATAGCAATATCTCTTTTCATTACAACATTCACAGCTCTAGTATCACCATCATCGTAATAAAAAAGCATTGGTTCTCCTTCACCATTAAGCTGGAACGCTTTTGCGTATCCGCTTAAATAATTTACATCATAGTCAGCAAAACTCCTTACTATTCTATCCCATCTTTCAGTTTCGTTTATTGAAATAATTGAAAGCATATCCATCAGGTAACTCTCCTCTCGTGCAAGACTTTAATTAGCTGTAGACTCACAGTATTTAGCTAACAAAGCAACCATTTCTTCATAATGACTTCTGTCAACATCTTGATGTACAGGCAAATTTAATATTTGCCGTGACAAATCAAGACTAGCCCTGAATTCATTGGTTCTGAGTGGTTCTATTAATGTATGGTATAAACTAACTACTCCGAAACCTTTCTCATTCATTAGTGTATAAATCTTATTTCTGTCGCCATGAATTATACATATTGGAAATGTATGTGGAATAATACCATGATCTTTGCTCTCTTTTAATGGTCTAAACAGATGTAAATATTTCTTATCTTTAATTATCTTTTCTAATTCTTCATAGTTTTCTCTTCTTAAACGCGCAATTTTTTGTATATCGTATACCCAAGGATTATAAACAGTATTTTGCAAGCTGTTACCACAATAGCCCAGTCCATTCAACTGCTCATTTAAAATGCTAAGACTTCCGCCTCTTTCAAAGGGAAACATCTTATGAAGTGAAAAAAAAGTTGCATCAGCCATACTCTGTTTATAATACTGATATGTGAAAAAACCGTGTGCATTATCTTCAATAATCCACCCCGATTTTTTTTTTATCTCTATTGTTAATTCTTCTATACGGGGATCTACAAAACCAAAATAATTAACAACTAATACAGCAAATTTTTCGCTCTTTAGCTCTCTCATTTTATATATTAAATCATAAAAATCTATATCTAAATTAGATGTCATTTTATAATATTTTAACTTTAATTCTTCTATTCTGTTGACTGGATCAAATATTCCGCTACCTTCTTTAGGTGACAAACCAATATACCCTGGCAAAAACAAAGTATCAATAAGCCCACTAATACACATATTGCTTACTAAATCAAACATTGCTGCTCGTGCGCTATCATAGTAATAATTATGGGATACGAAATTATCCTTCTTTGTTGCCGCTTTTTCTATTATCATCTGATTCACCTAGCTTTTTCTCAAGTTGAGCACGTACAATATTAAATCCTTTTGATTTATAGAATTTCATTGTATTCTCATTATCAACAGATGTCATCAACTCAATTTTATATATTTCCTTTTGCTGAGTAATAATCTCTAATTTATCTAATAAACTTGATCCAACACCTTTTGCCCTAATACTAGAGTTAACTATAATATGTCCTAAGTGTATCCGTTTTTCTCCCAAAAACTCTCTTTCGTATGCCCAAATAAATCCTACGATTCTCCAGTCATCAAAAGCGCCAATAAGAATCGCTGAATTATCCTTTTTAAAACGAACCATATCTTTATAATTGTTGAGAGCATATTCTCTAAGGTCATTTCGATTAGGAAAATTAATATTATAATTTTCTACTAATAACTCTATTAAATTTTGCTTGTTTTTTTCTAAATCTAATTCACTAATAAGCTTGATTTCTATCCCATTGGCTGTTGTTCCCATAGTTAACTATCACGCTTCTTTCCACATCTAAGTCTCTTAGAACATGCTCTGAACCAACTAATATATCTTTCCTCTGGAATACAACAAGTACAGTTTTTATCACAATTTTTAAGTCCAATAAAAAAGTTAAATTGTTGACATATGTAATATCTATGGCAAACCTGTCATTCCAAGTTAGGGCGTTTCTTCCATTAATCTGAGCTAATCCCGTAATACCAGGCCTTACCCTACTTCTTACTCTTTCATAATTATGATAATATGGTAGATACCTAACCAATAATGGTCTCGGCCCTACTATACTCATATCCCCTTTGAGTATATTAAAAAGCTCCGGTAGTTCATCCAAGCTAGTAGACCTTAACATCCTTCCAAATTTAGTAAGCCTCACATCGTCCGGTAATAACTCCCCATTCTCATCTTTCTCACCTGTCATAGTTCTGAATTTATACATAGTAAACAGCTTCTCATTCAATCCAGGCCTTTGCTGTTTAAACAAAACCGGACTCCCTAATTTGATCTTAACTAATAAAGCCACAACCAATAAAACAGGACTAAGAATTATAATTGCAAGTAAAGATAAAATAAAATCTATTGGTCTCTTAATAAATCTTCTATATATCCCACCTTTTCTATGTGGCAATATATATGGATTTATGTTTTTATTTATTTCAATTTGCATTTAAATCCACAACCCTTTTATAACATTTACAACTCTATACAAATCGTCATCTGTCATTTTCGTATCACTTGGCAGACATACACCACTCTCAAAAATCTTCTCAGATACGCCTTGTCCAATAAAATCATACTTCTCAAAGAATGGCTGCATATGCATTGGCTTCCATATTGGCCTTGATTCAATATTCTCTCTTTCAAGTGCTTCCATTATATCAAGCGGCTTAACCTTTTCGCTTAAAGTGATACAACTTAACCAATAGTTAGGCTGATTCCATTCATTGATAGGCATAAACTGTATCCCCTCAAGCTGGCTTAACTCCCTCCTATAAAAATCGAATACATACTTTTTCTTTTCGACTCTCTTATCCAACACCTTAAGCTGCCCTCTGCCAATTCCGGCAACAATATTACTCATACGATAGTTGAATCCTAATTCGCTATGCTGGTAATGTCTTGCAGGATCTCTTGCCTGTGTTGCCCAAAAACGTACCTTTGCTATTCTCTCTTCATCATTAGAAACAAGCATACCTCCACCTGAAGTCGTGATGATTTTGTTACCGTTAAAAGAGAATACTCCATACTCGCCAAAGGTTCCAGTGTGTTTGCCTTTATAGTAGGTACCTAAAGACTCTGCGGCATCCTCAATAATCGTTACATTATGCTTCCTGCATATTTCAACAATCTTATCCATATCTGCCGACAATCCATAGAGATGGACAACTAGAACAGACTTAACCTTTGGATACTTTTCAAAAGCCTTCTCAAGTGCTATTGGGTCCATATTCCAGGTCTCATAATCGCTATCAATGAATACAGGTATTGCATTTTGATAAATAACCGGATTGGCTGTAGCCGAGAAAGTTAAAGTGGGACAGAAAACGATATCTCCAGCTCCCACTCCTGCAGCCTTAAGTGCCATATGGATAGCGGCAGTTCCTGAACTAAGTGCTGCAGCAGATTTAGCACCTACCTTGGTGGCAAGTTCCCTTTCAAACTCATTTACATTCTTCCCAAGTGGAGCAATCCAATTGGTGTCAAAGGCTTCCTGTATGTATTTCATTTCATAACCTTCATCGCTCATGTGAGGTGATGAGAGGTAGATTTTTTCTCTCACTATTAAATCCTCCTTATAAGAAGTTTATTTTGTCACTGCGGCTTCGTCATTTTCAATATAATAGTTTGATACTATGTTTCCTAACGATTTTTTAATCTTGTGTATATTCTCAAGACTTCCTTCAAGCTCTTTGATTTTATCCATCAACTCATCGTAGTCTATTTCTAATGGCTTCCCTACAAATATACTCTTATGTCTTGTACCCTCTATTCCTTCCTCGGACAAAAGAAGTTCTTCATATAACTTTTCACCGGGCCTCAGACCCGTAAATTCAATCTTTATATCTGCGTCCGGCTCAAAACCTGATAATCTAATCAAATCTCTAGCCAAGTCCAGTATCTTCACAGATTGTCCCATATCCAGTATGAATATTTCTCCGCCTTTGGCCATTGCCCCCGCTTGTATTACAAGTCTGACTGCCTCAGGTATAGTCATGAAATATCTCGTTATCTCAGGATGGGTAACGGTAACAGGTCCCCCTGCTTCAATCTGCCTCTTGAAAAGCGGAATAACGCTTCCATTACTTCCAAGCACATTTCCAAACCGTACAGCTACAAATTCCGTTTTACTTTGCTTATTCATTGATTGAACAATCATTTCTGCTACTCTTTTTGTTGCGCCCATTACATTTGTGGGATTCACCGCTTTATCAGTAGATATCATTACAAACTTTCTTACTTTATATTTATCAGCGCACTCTACCATGTTCAAAGTTCCGAAGACATTATTTTTCACTGCTTCCGCCGGATTGCTTTCCATTAGAGGAACATGTTTGTGGGCTGCTGCATGAAATACCACTCCCGGCCTATAGTTATCGAATACTTGCTCAAGCCTTTTTTTATCTCTTATAGAGGCAATAATAACTTCCATATTAAGCTTATTCTTGAAGAAGTGCCTTAATTCCTGCTGGAGGTCATAAGCATTGTTTTCATATATATCAAGAATAATCAATTTCCTGGGATGAAATCTTGCAATCTGCCTGCAAAGCTCGGAGCCGATTGAGCCTCCGCCCCCTGTTACAAGTACCACCTCATTCATGATATAGCTGGATATTTCCTTAATGTTTAAGTTGACCTCATCTCGTCCCAATAGGTCTTCAATATTAACATCTCTGATGCTCTTTATGCTTACATCTTCATTGATTATCTCATATACTCCAGGAAGCTTCTTGAGCTTGCATTTCGTCTCCTTGCAAATCCTCAGTATGTCGGATATCTCACTTTTTTGTGCTGAGGGTACAGCAATAATTATTTCATCTATGCCATACTCCTTCGAAAGCTGTATCAGCTTATCCCTGCCTCCTTTGACCGGAACGCCATGAATGTAGGAATTGTGCTTCTTGGTATCGTCATCCACAACAACAGTGGGTATCATATTTAAATCCTGATGGTCCTTAAGCTCTTTTATAACCATAGAGCCGGCCTGCCCTGCACCAACTATCATTACCTTTCTCACAGCTGCTCCATCAATTTTATTTAAACCCTGTATTCTTCGCACCAGTCTGCCGCTTATGCGGATACCCCCTGCAAAAAGAAATGTGAGTATCCAAGACATGGCATAGACTGTCCTTGGAAGCCTTGCACCTATTGCCGTTCCATAAGCAAAAATACCAACTGCTCCTACTGCAGTAGCAAAAAATACCTGAACAAGCTCATCAATACTTGCATAAGTCCATAGATTCTTGTATAAGCCGAAAAAGTAGTAAACTAATGCTTCAATTACTGTTATGTATACAAATGTATCAATGTAAATTTGTACATATTGATCCGGTATCAGGCCTTCAAATCTAAAAATCAATGCAATATATACAGATAGATTTATTAGTACAGTATCAGCTATTAGAAGTAGTATTTTCTTGTTATGTATTTTCAAGATGGTAACCTCCAAGACGGAACGACGAGGGCGTCGTTCCCTACAGTAATGGAACGGTGAGGACACTGTTCCCTATAGTTTTGGGGAAGCACTGGTTTTCCAGTATTCTATGAAGAATGCTATGAATACGCCGAGCATCAGGCCAAGCACGGCTGCTATGGCAATATTCAGCAATTTCCTTGGCGCAACAGGGGTTAAAGGTTCTACCGCCGGAGATACTATTATGATGCTCGCTTCTCCAATATCAGAGGATTTTAGTATTCTGATCTCCTCATATTTTTTAAGAAATGCTTCATAGGTGGATCTGGCAAAATCTACTTTTTGCTTAATTATATTTTCCTGATGCTGCTTTTCTGCCAAATCAGCCTGCAATGTCTCCAGCTCATTCCCGGTAGCTTCTATAGCTTCTGTCAAGGCTTGCTTCTTAGCCTTAATCTCTGATAGCATTATCCCATAACTGTTAACCTGATTTTTCAAATCCATATAAACCTGATTAATCTCTTCAGATTCAAGGTTTATATTCAGTATATCTTCAATAGTCTTATTATTCTGATCCGCAGCATATTGCGTCAATAGAGAGTCATCAGCTATAGACTTCATCAGCACTATTTTCTCTGAAGTCTTCTGCAATTCCTTATTGGCAGCTTCCAGGGATGCTGCTATTTTTCTCTCTTCTATTTCTGTATTTAATAAATCTGTCTTGTATTGAGTAATCCAATCTGTCTTGGAACCTACTTCTTTTTGCAGTTCTATCAAGCCCTTGGGCTGAGACAGATAGTTCTTGTATTCCAACAGTGCCTCATCCAGATTCTTCTTTTCTACTTCCAATTGAGTCTTTATGTAATTTGAGGATTTATCTGCCTGGGTTTTTGCTATCTCAGACACATGAGCAGTAAACTTCTTCGCTACTGTATTTGCTATGTTTGCAGCCAATACTTTATCATTATACTTTACGGATATTGTTATTAGATTAGTATCTTTTATAGTACTTAAAGTAATCATGTCGCTTAAATCTGCTCTATCTATATCCTGTTCATCAAGATTAAGCTCCTCAATAGTTTGATCCAATATCTGAGGATTCTTAATTTGTTCTTTATATGTCTCTATGGACATTTGGGGATACTGGGACATATTATCCAGTAATTCCTCAATGCCCTGTTCTGTTTGTGGCTGAGTTTTTGTACTCATACCTGAAGCCATAAGTATGGTCTTTGCTTCATATAATGGATCTAAAATAATAGAGTTTACCAGACCTGTTATTAATACTGCCAGAATTGTTATTATAATAATAAGCTTTTTTCTTCTTAATAATACTTCAATAAGCTCTCTTAAACTTATTTCCTCCATTTTTACACCTCATTTAATTCATTTTATTTCTTTATTTCTGTTCTATCATTTCTAATGTCCTTTGTGCAGCCTCCATCTTTTTAGGATAGTCTTCCGTGAGCTTCAATGGTGTCTTGAGACTTCTGTTTATCTCTTCAAATTGGTCATTTGCCTCTAATATTTTCTCCAGGTATGGAACCGCTTCTTGTATTCTTTCGTCTTTTACATAATAATGAGCTATCTCATAATTTACATCTATTTTGAGCGCATAGGACTGCTCAAGCATTGGTTCATTCTGCAGCTTCACATCAGCCAATATCGATGCTTCTTCAAACTTACCTGTAGAGAGGTATACGCTGCAAATAATAGGCGTATATTGATGGTTATACGGCTCGTATTTCCTTATCAGAGATAACTGCTCAATTATGCTATCATAGTATTTCTTATCTTTTGCCTCCCTCTTCTGCCTGCTCATTATCTGAGCCAGATCAATCCTGTATGCACTGTTAAATCTATCAAAGGTTGAAGCCTTTTTATAAAGTTCCATGGCTTTATTCATGTCTTTGTTCTCCTGAGAAATTGCTGCTCCTTGGGCTCCAAGCTTCATTCCGTAGTATATGGAAGATGCTGCAAAGAAAACTATCAGGGATAAAATCAATACCAGTACACCTATGTATTTCTGTGGCAGCTTGTCTATCGAAGGAGTATTCTTATCACTATTAATAATCCCTATCATCATCCAGAGTATATACCCCACTGCAGCCAGGGAAAGATTAAAATCAATAGTAGAGTGAAGAAGCAGCAGCATGGCAGCCAGGTATACATATAAATAATGCGAGCCGGCCTTAATGCTCTTTACGGTTGATAGAATTAGCAGCAATAAAAGCACAACCAATACAGCCAGCCCTATTATACCAACTTCTGTACCGTATTGCACATAGAAATTATGGACTTCTGTAGTGTTATAGGGTATGGACTGATACTGCCTGTAAAGGTTCTTCCAAGCTCCACCCCCTGCACCTGCTATTGGATAGTCTTTTATGATTTTCAGACCATCCTTGGTAAAGTATATTCTTGAAGATACATTTTGTGTTTCCAGACTTATATCCGTAAGTCTATCTGCTATCATAGATGGTACATATTTCAGCTGTTCCATTTTCTTTACTACTATATCATTAGAGTCTTTTATCACAACATTCTTATAGACAGTATAACTTCCGGTTTCATAATTATATAAGAGAATTCGTATCATCTTTGTTTCCTCGAGTGTAGCAATTTCAAAGCTTTTATGTAGAAACTCTGTCTCTGTAGGCTCGAAGTGTCTCAATATTTCTTTAAACTCGTTTGCTTCATTATAACTCCATACTAATATACCATAGCTATTTGGACCTCCTACTGACAAAACAACGTCAAATTCTATCGTATATTTTGAATTTGGCTCTAAATCATATAAAGTTATGCTTTTGGCTTCCCAAGAACTCTTTTCTGTCACTTGATGCTCTATCCTGTATTCTATAGGCTCCTTGGCTGAAAAGAGGAAAACAGATGCTGCTGCAAGAATAAAAACTATAGTTATAAGGGCTATATTTATAATCTTATCTGAAAATTTTAGCTCAATTCGGTTTTTAAAAGAATAAATAATATATATTATAATTGCACTTACTATAATGCTCACCAAGTAATGAATCCAAATGAGGGATAACTCTTCTTCCGCCAGGATATAAAACTTATAAATCAGCATTGAGCTTGATATGAATGATACGAATATACCCATCAGCATTTTAAGTTTTGGTCTTGCTTTAATCAGTAAAAAGTTAATAAGCAGGACTCCTGCCAATACCAGATATCCTCCACGGGATAAAGTAAATATGAAGGAGGATATAAGTGCAGTAAGTACCAGTTGGTATATAGCCACTTTCCTGTTATTTTGCTCATTAATAAGCTTATTCAAGGACAGTATTATACCGACGCCCAATACTGAAGCGGTAGTATTTGGGTATTGATATAAGCCAAATAGTCTTTTACCCTCAAATACCCCTTTTATATCAACTATCCCTGCTGCATTCATCATAGAAGCAAAGGATAGTATAAAGGTTGAGGCAATCAGCAAATTAATAAATATGTTTTTATATCTTTCATCTCTGGCCGACAATTCCGATGTAAGCTTGTACATCATAAAATAGCTGCAATATATTAGGAACCAATCCAGAGCATCCTTGGCATTTACTGCGAAAAAGAAGGATATAAGATATGCAGCGGGTATCAGCAAAACCGTTAAATCCATATATGTATCCAGTGTTTTATAATTCTTATCCCTAAGCTTGTACACCATAAAGCCAGCAAACAAAATGCTGATAAATACTATCGCCGGGATATAGTTGATACGGAAAAACAAACCCCGGTAAAAGGGTATAATCAGCATGAATGCACCAATCAAAAATATTAGTATATTATTTATAGTTCTATTATCAGTGCTTCTTGTACTTATATTACGTGTTTTTTTTGCCATTTTAGCCGCTCCTTGTGCTTATTTGTTACTATTATATAATATACTATTTCTTTGCATTTTTCAATTTTATTGAAATTTTTCCGGAAGGTTCTCGTTGAACTCAATTGCATAAGTAAGTTCTACCTTTACTTAGTTGCTCCTGAAAAAAAGCAGCATTAAACCCTTGAAAAAACTCACTTGCAAAAAGGATTTTGCATATAAATGTCGAATATTACAGTAAAATCCTTTTTGGCGAGGTGTCCTTATGGTCAG
>Ga0116191_1002714_pt1 | contig 13301 bp, 12 predicted proteins | sample AD_UKC111_MetaG_FD_89897 | JGI IMG/M metagenome (GOLD analysis project Ga0116191, IMG submission 89897) | Active sludge microbial communities of municipal wastewater-treating anaerobic digesters from Hong Kong - AD_UKC111_MetaG | ecosystem: Engineered > Bioreactor > Anaerobic > Digestate...
ATCAAATAATTAATCAAAAACTGGTTGGATATTCTGCTTCTCACGGGCCGACACCAACCTTGTGCAGCTTATACCCGATGCCGCGAATAGTTTTGATATATTCCGGGTTCTGCGGATCGGCCTCTATTTTGTTGCGCAGGTGACTGATATGTACCATGATGGTGTTATCATCATAGTAATAATCCCCTTCCCAGACCGCGGCATAAAGCTGCTTTTTCGTAAACACCCTTTGCGGATTCTCCATAAAAAACACCAGAAGCTTATATTCCTTTGCATTCAATTCAACGAGCTTATCATTCACATAACAGCAGCAGCTTTTCCTGTCCACCCGCAGGCCACCGTATTCCAGATAATCCTGTTCTTTCTTCAATGGGGCAAGGTACTCATGGTTCCTCCGAAGTTGTGCCTTCACCCGCGCTAAAAGTTCGTTCATTGAAAAAGGCTTCGCCAGGTAATCGTCCGCACCAAGCCCAAGGCCCAGCACCTTATCCATATCCTCCGACCGTGCGGTAAGAAAGATCACCGGAATGGTACTGGCTTCCCGAATTTTTCGCAGCAGGTTGAAACCATCCAGACGGGGCATCATTACATCCAGAACCGCCAGGTGAATCTCTTCCCTTTTCAGGATCTCCAGGGCTTCCACCCCGTCTTTGGCTGGAAATACGGCATATCCCTCTTCTTCAAGGCTGATCTTCAGCAAGTTGCGGATATCGGCTTCATCTTCGGCGATCAGGATATTCAAAAGAACACCTCATTTCAATATGTCATTTCCTGTTCAGTATACCATAACAGCCCCTGTGGAGAAATTCGCTGAAGGTTAATTTAAGGAAAATTTAAGAAAACCGGCAGGTGTATTTCACATTGAAAAATTAGAATAGCCTTATCAACATTTTAGGAGGAGATATTTATGGTTAAGTTTTTATGCTGTTTTCTGGCAATTATGATGGTTATAGCGGTACCGGTTGTTCATACAATGGCAGCGGAACCTTTGGAGGTTCATGAAGAGTTGGCACATGATGTGGATAGCCTTGTTTCTCAGGGTAAAGCGAAGGGCGCTGTCCTGGCTGTCGTGAAGGATGGCCGAGTCGAACTGTGTGAGGGTTTTGGTTACGCAGACGAGTACAACAATATTTCCGCCGACGGAGAAAAAACGGCATTCCGTATCGGTTCGGTGTCAAAGACTTTTGTTGCGGTAGCCGCCCTGATCCTTCACCAGGAAGGGCTTTTGGATATGGACGAAGACATTGCATCATATTTGGAAGCCGACTTTCCAGAATTGACGTATCCGGTGACGATGCACCAGTTATTAACGCATACGGCAGGCTTTGAGGACAGGGTAACAGGCATGGCGGTGATGAATGTCAGCGATACCGAACCTTTGGCCGTAAGTGTACGGAAATATATGCCGGTACAAGTTTTCAGGCCCGGCGAAACGACTTCCTACTCCAATTATGGAATTGCCCTTGCCGCTTATGTGATTGAACGTGTTGCCGGAGAAGACTTTTCCGGGTTTTGCAGCGAACGGATTTTTGCACCGTTGGGGATGACGCGGACAACCTTTGAATACATGCATGATATCGCTTATGTATCGAAGCCTTATCTGCCCGATGGGCGGGAAACGCTGGAACCGTACATGAACCTGTACCCGGAGGGTTCGGCCGTATCCACTGCCGATGACATGGCGAAATACATGCAATGGCTTTTGGATGAACAGGATACCCGTGTTTTAACCGCACAATCAAAGCAGCAGTTGCTCGCCAGGCAGTTTTCGATGGCGGAAGATCTGCCAGGGGTGGGATATATCTGGAACCGGAAAACGGCAGGCGGCCATATCTATCATGACAAGAAGGGAGAAACCCTGCACTTTTACACCCGCATCGCCCTGTATCCGGATGCAAATACCGGAGTTTTCCTGTCCTTCAATACTTATGTTCCCGAACATGAAATCAACCGGTTGATGGAGAAAGCAACCAGCCTGATTTACGGCAATCCCGCAAACTTCGGTTCGGACACCGGAAGGGCGACAATAAACATCGCCGGTTGGTATGTTAACAACTGGTCCAGCTTTAAAACACCTGAAAAGATTCTGCGGGTTCTGGTTCCGGGGAAGATGCTGCAGATTAAAGGGTCGCTGAGGGATGGCTTTTATTTAAGCGGCGAACGGTTGGTTTTAGCGGGTGACGACCTGTATCTCTCACCCATCGGTAAACTGAAATTTATCGAGAGGGATGGAAAGATTGCTATTGCTACTGAAAGTGCAATCAGCTATTCAAAAATACCGGTTTGGCAGAACGGCTTCTTGCAGGCCATATCCGCAGTACTGTTCTTCGTGTTCAGCCTTGCCTGTTTTATAAGAGAATTGGTTTTCAGGATCGGAATGAAAAAGAAGGAGGCCAGGAAAGTGCTTCTGGTCTGTTCCCTGCTTCATGTCCTGTCCTTCTGCACGCTCTGCTTCATCATGATCGACGGGATTGCATCCTTCTCATTACTCTCCCATACCCTGCCGATAAAGTTGTGCGGATGGATAATCCTTGCTGTATGTGTAACGGACATCGGGTTTATGATATATAACAGTACACGGCAATATGCATTAAAGTTCATTCCAACCGTCTATAGCCTTGCCGGTGTATTCTTCTGTGTTTCCATGGCATGGATGAGAATACTCCAGGGGTAAAGTAAGCAAATATGTAAAAGCCATTTGATTTTCCGCCATCGCCGGTTACTCCGATCAAAGGTAAAAGAAAAGGATTTTTCAATCGTTTCATTTTTGCCTTCAACGGGTGATCCTGTTAATGTTAACAGTTCATTTTCCGTCACCACGAAGTAATCCGATCGAGGACAATAGCAAATGTGAGTTTGGTAACTGCTAAACTTTTACCAACCAGGTGTTCAATCAGAAACGGCAAAGACGGGGTCTGACAACTGCATCATTTATCATCCGGTTTGTCAAACCCCGCTTTCTGTCTTCCGTCATTCTTCACTTTTTACTCGGATGGGTACTTCTACCATCCGTCCGCATATGCCTGAGTTGGGGCAACCGGAGCAGGAACTGCAACCAGCGGCCTTTCCGCTCTTTTTCTTTTTTATCAGGTTTACTGTAATAAGTGCAACAATGCACAGAATCACTGCGCTGATAATGATATTCGCCAGGTTCTGGATAATCCACTGGTTCATAACGAACCCCCCTTCTTTCAAAATCAGGCCCGTACCGGACTGGCGGTTCCCGATGCGTCCTTTTTCAACTGCGGACGAAATAGCATATACAGGAATACCACCAGTACAATCAGCGCTGCAACCGTGCCGATTCCAAAAGCGCCGGTAAACAGGCTGCCGATTTGATATATACTCAACGATACCGCGTAAGCAAAACCTGTTTGGTAAGCGATGGCGAACCATGTCCATTTCGGGCTGTTCATTTCACGCCGGATAGCGCCGATAGCTGCAAAACAGGGTGCGCACAACAGGTTGAACACCAGGAATGAATAGGCTGAAAGCGCGGTAAAACTGCTTGCCAACGTACCCCATATTTCCGTGCCATCTTCGGCAACTTCAGCGAAGCCATACAACACACCGAATGTGCCTACGACGTTTTCCTTGGCCACAAGGCCGGTTATCGCTGCCACTGCAGCCTGCCAGTTCCCCCATCCAAGGGGATTGAACAATGGAGCGATGAGACCGCCGACAAAGGCCAGAAAACCATTGCTAAGGTCTTCAACCATAACCAGTCTGCCGTCGATGATGCCAAAATTGGATGCAAACCAGACAAAAATTGTGGAAAGCAGGATGACCGTTCCGGCTTTTTTTATAAAGGACCAGCCCCGTTCCCACATGCTGCGCAGAATATTATTCAGTGTGGGCATATGGTAAGCGGGCAGCTCCATCACAAACGGAGCCGGATCCCCGGAAAATGTTGTCGTCTTTTTCAGGATGATACCGGAGCAGATGATGGCGGCGATTCCCACAAAGTATGCGCTAGGGGCTACCCACCAGGCACCCCCGAATAATGCCCCGGCAATCAGTGCGATGATGGGAAGCTTGGCTCCGCAGGGAATAAACGTGGTGGTCATGATAGTCATTCTGCGATCCCGTTCATTTTCAATGGTACGGGTGGCCATGATTCCCGGAACGCCGCAGCCGGTTCCGATGAGTATCGGAATGAAGGATTTGCCGGATAAGCCGAATTTGCGGAATATCCTGTCCATGATAAAAGCGATACGCGCCATATAACCACAGGCTTCAAGAAACGCAAGAAATGCGAACAACACCAGCATTTGCGGTACGAACCCCAAAACCGCGCCAACCCCGCCGATCATTCCATCCAGAATCAGGCCTTGCAGCCAGGGCGCTGTTCCGACCGATTCCAAAAAACCTTCCACTGCAGGAGAAATGATCTCGCCAAACAGCACATCGTTTGTCCAGTCGGTTACCCATGTGCCTATTGTGGTGACGGAAACAAAATAAACAATAAACATGACCGCCGCAAATATTGGTAACGCCAGCCAGCGGTTTGTGACCACCCGATCTATTTTGTCGGACGTGGAAAGCTTTCCCCTGTTTTTGATGCGGCAGCATCCTTTCATGATGGAAGCTATATACAGGTACCGCTCGCCGGTGATGATACTTTCGGAATCATCGTCCATCTCTTCTTCGCATCTTTTTATATCTTCTTCAACATGCGCTTTCAGTTCCTCATCCAGTTGTAATTGTTCCAATACTTTCGCGTCACGCTCAAAAACCTTGATAACAAACCAGCGCTGCTGACTTTCGGCCACCTTTCCCTCCAGGGCTTCTTCAATATGCGCAATAGTATGCTCCACACTGCCCGAGAAGGTATGCTTCGGAACCATCGGAACACCGTTCCGGGCAAGCGTGACCGTCTTTTCAGCAGCTTCGTTGATACCGGTGCCCTTCAGCGCCGAAATTGCCACAACCGGGCATCCCAACTCTTCGGACAGACGGTCTATGTAAATTTTATCACCGCTTTTTTGAACCACGTCCATCATATTGATTGCGACAACCATGGGAATACCAAGCTCTGCCAGCTGTGTGGTGAGGTAAAGGTTTCTCTCCAGGTTCGTTCCGTCAACAATGTTCAGGATCGCATCCGGACGCTCACCAACAAAAAAATTCCGGGCAACAACCTCTTCCAGCGTGTAAGGCGAAAGGGAATAAATTCCCGGCAGATCCACGATGATAACATCTTTATGGCCCTTCAGGCCTCCTTCTTTTTTTTCAACCGTTACACCCGGCCAGTTCCCGACAAACTGGTTTGAGCCGGTCAGTGCATTAAAAAGCGTTGTTTTGCCGCTGTTCGGGTTTCCGGCCAACGCTATTTTTATGGCCATAGTCATCCTCCTTCAATTTGATTCAATGAGCGCTTTCGTAAGTTATGTATCCATGCAAGTGCGAGCGCATTTCACCATGCGAGCTTACTGCACAGGATTATTTCCGCATCTCACCTTGCACGCTTATTGCACCAGGATCATTTCCGCATCTGCCTTGCGCAGGGACAGTTCATACCCGCGCACCGTAATTTCGACCGGATCACCCAACGGAGCAACCTTTCGCATATAGATCTCAATTCCCTTTGTAATTCCCATATCCATAATCCTGCGCCTGATCGCACCTTCGCCCTGAATAGCTTTTACGATGACTGTTTCGCCGCATTTCACTTCTTTTAATGTCCTCATACACAAGTTCTCCTTTCTATACCGTTCACACCATGATGTAAGCGGCCATTTCACGGCTGACGGCAACCCTGGATTCTTTTACGTTAACAATCACATTCCCGCCGATTGCAGCAACAACGGTGACAGCGCTGCCCGTAACGAACCCAAGGCTTTCAAGAAACTTTCTTGTTTCAGCCTTACCGCCAACCTTTTTAATGTAGTTTTCTTCTCCCATCCTTGCCATCGTTAAAGGCATCGTGCGTCATCTCCTTTTATGCCGTTTAGTACCTGTTTATATCACTTTCGAGTTAGTCGTTCCTAACCAATATTAGGTTAGCATAGACTAACCGAAATTGTCAATAGTTTTTGAAAATAATTATCATTATCTTTTAAGTCGCGCCTTACCGCTGCGTTTCTACCCCCGGCCGGCATACAATGAACACGAGCCCGGTTATGGCGGCAGCAACACACTGTCGGATGGTTCGGCCGTAATTGCGCCCCCCTGCTTTATATGTTATTCTGTGTTTAATGAAAATAAAGGAGATGAGCCTTTTGAAGCTTCCGGAATCAGCTGAAATGTATCTTGAATCAATTCTCATCCTCAGCAGGCGCAACCCCCATGTCCGATCGATCGATATTGCCCATGAACTTGATTACAAGAAATCAAGCGTCAGCACAGCCATGAAAAACCTGCGTGAAAACGGATATATAGAAGTAGATAACAACGGATATATCACCCTGACTGATAAAGGAGGGGCAATTGCCGAAAGCGTATATGAACGCCATACTCTTCTGGCCGACTGGCTTGTTCGAATCGGTGTAGATAAGGCTACAGCAGTTGCCGATGCCTGTAAAATAGAGCATGTGATCAGCCATGAAAGCTTTGAAGCCCTGAAAAAACATGCATTAAGCGCCAAAGGGAAATAAGGTTCCGGAAGGGCGGCATGTAAACAGGGATTGCAGGTAAAATATACAGGTATCACAGTGTTATGATATGCCGGGAGGATAGCAGCTTTCATTGACAAGAATAAGCAATGATGGCATAATAAGCTTACACGAATCATTTAGAACATCATCCTGAAGTAATCTGCAGTTGTCCTTTCACTATAGTGTAATCGAGAATAACAGGAGGTATTATCAATGAAAAGCAAAGTCCTTTGCGCCATACTCTGCATTCTTATTACCCTCATGCTATTCCCCATCTTTTCTTCAGCCTACACCGATGCAAACAACGAAGACTGGAGCAGTAAATACGTGGTCAAGTCAAACACCGCTGAAGCCGAACTGATGGTTCGCGTTGGAGATATCGACGCATGCAACGACGATACCGAAGTGGGTGAAGACGGCTACAATCCATTTACAGCCAAGTATCAACACGGTCATGGCTATCCTTGGCCGAAAGACCCTGATGACCCGATTGGAACGGACAGGATTTATATCGGCAGCAATGAAACCGGAAACATTTGTGACGGATATTCAAACTATTATTACAACTATAACGAAGAGTCCTGGTATGCCGTTGCAAAAGGTCCCATGGTCATCACCCTCGAATATGACGCCTCAAATGTTAAGGTTAAAAACGCCCTGCTGCAAATCTGTATTGACGATTTTCAGGCATTAAGTTGGAACAGTAATTTTACTGTCACCCTGAACGGCAAAGATGCTCCCTTTATTGCCGAGCTTCTGAATCATGTGGATCAGACAGGTCCCACCAGCTACATCATCTCAGCGATCATTCCGTCCGGATTTTATAAAGAAATCGCTTCCGGAAAGCTTGTAATTACCATTGATGAGACTACAGGGGTTGGCGACGGGTATGCCGTAGATTTTGTAAAACTTCTGATCAATTACAAGGAAAGTGTTTTTACAGGTAAATTTAATGGGAGGGTTTACGGCGCTCCAAAAGCGACCGTCCGTCTTCTGGGCACCAGTACCACCATTACTACCAGTGATTCCGGAACTTTTACCTTTGACGCGGTTCCGGGCTTGAACGTTGTACGTGCTTCCGCCGATGGCTATATTGAAGATTATGATTACGGCATCGTATTGTCTTCCGACACAGAATGGGAAGCAGACTTATATCTAGATGAAGGTCAGGGAAACCCGGATATCGACTTCAGCAAATTCGCGGCAACAGATGCCTGGAGCGAAGCCTCACCATGGGCACTGGGAGAATTGCAGAAGGCGTCTGATTTAGGTCTGATCCCCGACGTGCTTATAGGCGCCGATATGACAAAATCCATCACCCGTGCGGAGTTTGCGGCCATTTGTGTAAAGGTTTACGAAAACCTCAGCAATACCAAAGCGCAGCCGATTGCTAAAAACCCCTTCACCGACACGAATGATACCGAAGTGTTAAAAGCTTTTAATCTGGGCGTTACCAATGGCACCAGCGCCACTACCTTTTCCCCGAACCAGATCTTAAACCGGGAACAGGCAGCAACAATGCTCACCCGTGTTTACAAAAAAGTTTCCATGAAAGGCTGGACTCTTGAAACCGACAGCCAGTTCAAATTAGTTTACAGCAAACCTGCAGCCTTTGCAGACGATGATTTGATTTCAAGTTGGGCAAAAGACAGCGTGTATTTTATGAATGCCAATAAAATCATTAATGGCGTAGGCGATAATAAGTTCGCTCCGAAAAACACCACCGCAGCGGAAGAAGCTATTGGTTATGCCAATGCCACCCGCGAACAGGCCCTTCTGATCGCCACCAGAATGGTGGAAAACCTGAAGGACAATCTGGATTAGGAAACAAACAACGAGCATTTTCAAGCCGAAATTGCAAAGCGGAAGGGTTTCTTCCGCTTTGTTTCATTTCTGTATGCTGATCAACAGCCGGCCCGGGTTATCCGTTCCAGTATTTCTAATCCAGTGAGGTTGCAAAACGGGACGATGATGGGGTCGTGCCGGTGATCCGAGTAGCATATTCCAACCAAATCATAAATCTGTTGGCACCCATTGAATGTCGATATCATGGGAACGCCGCTTAAGCTATTTCCTCTTCCACCTTTGTCGCGGCAAGTTTGATACCTTTTCCAAGCTCTAATTTTCGCATAAGGACAAAAAAGCATATCATATGGATCATCGCCGTAGCAAACCATGAAATGGGATAGGAATAATACAGCATCTTCAGCTCACGGTGCTTTGCAAATACCGTATATATCCAGACAACTCTGAAACCGCATACCCCAATGATAGATACAAGCATTGGGGTCAGGGATGCCCCGATTCCCCTCAGCATGCCCACAAAGGTGTCCATCAGCCCGCAAATAAAGTACGTACTGCAAATGATCGCCATCCTGATCATACCATAACCGATGACTTCCATATTGCTCGGGGCGTAAATTCCCAACAGGAACTGACCGCCTGCCAGCGCCAAAAAGCCCAATATGATTCCGATAGCGATAACCAGAAAGGAGCAAATCCAAAAAACACGCCGCACACGCTTATAATTCCCCGCACCGACATTTTGCCCGGTAAAGTTCAACGCCGTATGATGAATGGTGTTCATGGCAACATAAATGAAGCCTTCAATATTCTGTGAAGCCGAATTTCCTGCCATAACAGCCGAGCCGAAGGAATTAACGGAGGACTGGATCAGCACATTCGACGCTGAAAAAATAGAACCCTGCAGCCCAGCGGGCAGACCGATTTTTATCAGCTGTAACAATTTGTCCTTATGAAACCGGATAGCGCGCAAATCCAGCTTGATGGAACCATTGAACTGGATAAGGCAAATCACGACCAAAACCGCGGACAGTACCTGTGAGATAACGGTTGCAATCGCAACCCCGGCCACACCCATCCGGAAGAAAATGACCAAAATCAGGTTCAGCACCACATTCAGAATTCCTGATATCGATAAATAAAGCAGAGGCCTTTTCGTATCCCCTACTGCCCGAAGGATTGAACTGCCATAATTAAAGAGCATGGAAGCAGGCATACCGGAAAAATATATCCTTAAATACAGGGTGGCCTGTCCAAGAACATCGGGCGGAGTACCCATCGCGGCAAGAAGCTTTTCAGCCATGCTAATCCCGAAAATGCTGACGATAATGCTGGTCACAATGCTTGTCGCTACGGAGGTATGTACCACTTCACTGACATGGTGGTGTTCTCCTGCCCCATAATATTGCGCAACAGTAACGCTTGAACCGACGGAAAGCCCCATGAACAGGCTTACGATCAGGTTCGTCAGCGATCCGGTTGATCCGACGGCAGCAAGTGCAGTAGACCCCGCAAACCGGCCCACAACAATAATATCGGCTGCATTATAAAGCAACTGCAAAAGACCGGACATCATCAGCGGCAGTGAAAATACCACGATTTTCGTAAAAAGCGGCCCACTGCACATATCTATTTCATATGAACTTTTTTTCAAAATTTTCACCCGTTTCTAAATCATTCAGCTAAAAAATTAAGTCAATTTAACGGTTTCATTCGACACTCATCCATGTCAAAAACATTCCTGCTAAACCATTTCCGACTCAAAGTATCATACACCGTTTTACGCATACTATCAAGCATCTGCCATGAATTACATAGTACCCGTAATCTTGCCTGCTGTTCACACCGCCTGCTCCCGTGGTTTGTAAACAATAGCCCTGGCTGATGGACCGGTATCTTCCCCGTACATAAGGCATAATTACATTTAACCTGTAATAGGTGGGTTGAAACATAAAAGCGATAATCATTATTTTTGCAAACCGCGATAGGCTCAACTGAAGGCAGGGCGGCAGTTAAGCGCTTCAGATGTCATAAACAAGCCGCCTTTCACATATGATTGGATACAATTGTTCGAGGAGGTTGAAGCGATGCTGCTGAAAGAACTTGGAAAATACAGCCGGATATTTGTAAAGGACTTGATTTCCACACCTGTAGGGGCTGTATGCTACCTGGTGGACGGACTTCATTCCGGGTATTCCGTATCACATATCCGGAAAAAACTTAAGTCCTATACCTGCTCTAAAATGATAGAACCTTATATAAGCGAAGCCTTCATGCGTTATCTGGAGGCCAATTATCAAAAGATCACCAGCCTGAAGGAAGTTTACTGCCTGTGCTAAACTCCTCCGCCAGGGTGCTTATTGCTTTGATAACTTCTTTATATAGCATCTGCGTTTTTTATGCTGCCTGACTTCATAAAACTTCCATAAACTCTGAACATCCTTGTTTTCTTCAAGCTCCGGACCGGTTTCCGCATATTTAATCCCGTTCCTTATGGCCGCCTGGGTGATATCCGCAAGTATGAGCGCGTTGACGCCCTTTCCCTGCAATTCGGGCTTTACCGCTACCAAACACAAATCCAGACGATCATTCTTTTTCAGCGCCTTTAATAAATGTACGAATCCAAAAGGAAAGAACTTTCCCTTCGCTTTCCGTATAGCCAACGCCAGCGAAGGTATCGCTATTCCGAAAGCCACCACCTGGTTTTCTTCGTTCAGGATAATCCTCACATAATCCGGGTTCACATAGCTGAAGTATTGCTTCACATATGCGTCGATCTGTTTTTCAGACAGTTCCACAACTCCATACAGTTCTTTATAAGCATCATTCAACAGATGAAATACTTCTTTTGCGTAGGGCAAAAAATCACTGGACTTTTTGGCGGGAAGAATTTTCAGTTTTAATTTTTTCATGACGATGTCGTTGATCTTCAATACCCGCTCGGGAAGCTGTTCCGGAGTCTTGATTTCAAACTCGAGCCAGTCTACATCCTTAACATATCCCAACTTTTCCATGAATTCAGGATAATAAGGGGCGTTGTAAATCGTGATCATCATGCCCAGCTCATTATAGCCTTCAATCAGCATACCTTCCTTGTCCAGATCGCAAAAACCCAGGGGGCCGTGAACCGCATCCATTCCTTTTGAAGCAGCCCACTGCTCTACGGCACCGGTAAGCGCTTTCGCAACTTCAAAATCTTCAATAAAATCTACCCATCCAAAACGGACATAACGGTTTTTCCACTTTTCAATGTATTTATGATTGATGATACCGGCAATTCGGCCTACAACTTTATTTTCCCGGTATGCCAGCCAGTATTTCGCTTCGCAATATTCAAAAGCGGGGTTTTTATCTTTGCTTAATGTGTGAATTTCGTCCTGGATTAATGGAGGGATCCAGTTCGGATTATTTGCATACAGCGTAAACGGAAACATGATAAACTCTTTAAGCTCACGGCGTGTATTGACTTCTTTTATTTGAATCATTTTGCTATTCCTCCCTGTGTTTGGCTAATCGAAAGCAAATTCAGTACAGTTTCATTACTTATTTCCATCTTTTTTATAGCCATGCCGATGCCGGAAATACCTTCAAAACATCGTTCGATGCCTTTAGCCCTTTTAATATCAATGACCAGCGGCATGGTCCTTTTTTTCATCATACCATATATTTTTTCTTTCATGCTAAACAATTTTTCATAAAACTGCAATGAATCATTTTTTCCAGCAAAAATCACTGCATTTCATCAATAATTTACCAAAAAAGATCGCATTTTGCAATCATGCTTGAAAAATTGCATCCTGTAACCATTTCGCCATACGGCAATATGATGTATTGTATCGCTCTTTTGTGTGGTGATTTTATGGAAAACTTACGACTGGGTTCCCGTGGGGCCAATGTTACGCTGGTGCAAAGCCTTCTGGCGAGAATTGGCTATCGTCCCGGTCCCGTTGACGGTGTTTTCGGTCAACAAACCCAGCAAGCCGTCATCGCTTTTCAGCGAGACAACGGGCTTACACCGGACGGTGTCGTTGGCCCGGCAACCTGGAATTATTTCAACAGCTTCCTTCGCGGATATGATACCTATTCCATACGTCCCGGTGACACATTATATCAAATCGCCCGGAAATACTATACAACGGTCAACGCCATCCTTACGGCAAACCCGGGCATCAATCCCATGTACCTGCGGGTTGGACAGCAGATCATCGTGCCATACGGCGTGGATGTGGTTTTCACCGATGTAGATTATACCTATACGGTGCTGGAAATGGACATAGAGGGTATGGAAGCAAGATACCCCTTTATTGAAACCGGCATAGCCGGAAAAAGTGTCCTTGGGAAAAACCTGTATTACATCCGGCTGGGCACCGGGCCTGTAGAGGTATTCTACAATGCATCGCATCACAGCCTTGAATGGATCAATACCCCCGTCCTGATGAAGTTCGCTGAAAATTTCTGCCGGGCCTATGTTTCCGGCACTACTATCCGCGGCTATAACATCCGGGATATCTGGGCCAGGAGCAGCATTTACATTGTTCCGATGGTCAACCCGGACGGCGTCGATCTGGTGTTGGAAGGGCTGAAACCCGACAACCCGTATTACCGGCAGCTTCTTCAATGGAATACAACCGGCCGCCCGTTTTCACAGGTATGGCAGGCAAACATCCGCGGCGTCGATCTGAACCGGAATTACCCTGCAAGCTGGGCTGAAGCAAAAGCACAGGAGCAGTCTTTGGGTATATTCGGGCCTGGCCCCACCCGATATGGCGGACCTTCTCCCCTTTCAGAGCCGGAAACCCAGGCCATGGTCAATTTTACGCGACAGCATAATTTCAAGCTCGTACTGGCATATCATACCCAGGGTGAAGTGATTTATTGGCTGTACAAGAATATGGAGATTCC
>Ga0116191_1002716_pt1 | contig 13288 bp, 10 predicted proteins | sample AD_UKC111_MetaG_FD_89897 | JGI IMG/M metagenome (GOLD analysis project Ga0116191, IMG submission 89897) | Active sludge microbial communities of municipal wastewater-treating anaerobic digesters from Hong Kong - AD_UKC111_MetaG | ecosystem: Engineered > Bioreactor > Anaerobic > Digestate...
CTCGTATCAATAGCCATTCCTCCATTTTCAGCATTATTTAGGATCCTCGAGCTTTTCTCAAGGATTGGAAATTGGGGAATTTTAATCCGGCTAAAATGAGGAATTGTTCACCGGCCTTGACAACACTTGAAATTAGAACATTTTTCCTGATGGCGTTTTAGGAAATTACCTAGCTAGATATGAGATTTAAAGTTGGTTAACGTGTGGCTCAACTCCCACCACCTATATAAATACAGAATCATTTTTTTCATTAAAGTTTAGTGTAAGATATTATTAATTGATCATATGTAAACCTAAAAGTTACGCACAATTATTAATTGTAAATTCAAAATCGCCATCAACAAAAATTGTTAAAAAGGAAATGTCGACCTGCCGAAAGAAGGATAGATACCTTAATAGTAGAATAAACTAGCAGCATTCGAGTCATATATTTTCATAAATCTTAGATTTTCAAGTTCTTTATTTGGATCATAATCCAATAAATAGCTCCAATTATAAATTTTCAACAGATGATTCTTTAGATAACTTCTAATAAATATATATCTAGGTTTTATAGATATCTTTCTTAAATATAGCTCTTCATTAATTGAATTAAAAGAAGTTCCAATGTTCAAAAAAGATAAATAAAACATTTGTTCATCTGTATCAACTGGGCCATTGTACTTTGAAGAAATAGTGTAAACCGCTCGTAACTCTGCTTCTGTAAATGTTTGTCTTGACACGTGTGGGAACAGTAAGTTATCTCCCGTATTCACCAACGGACTTAATAGCATCAAAAGTGATAGTGAAATTATGACAAGCAACAACATAATTTTTTGCAAGTGCATGTTTTTAATGCTATTAAATATGATTATAATACCTACTGAAAGAGGTATGGATAGCATTATTTGAGCGAAATACCACCATCTCTCCGTAATAATCGAATGCTGAGTTACTAATGAAAAAAATCCTAGAAATAGGGGAGTTACTCCAACAATTGCCATTGTAAATGAAAGCAAATTCGCATATTTTGGAGATACCATATAAAAGATACCGATAAAGGATAAAGAAAAAAACGTGAACAATCCAATATTTGAAAATATTTTATATGATGGGGACACAAATATATTATTTAATTCAAAGCCTCTGGGGATATTAAACATACTATCTAGTTTAAATCCAAATGAGATCATATGGGCTAATGAAAGTAAAGTTCCAGATACATAAGCCCACCATCCGAACATAAGTACAATAAATAGAACGGAAAATGTAATAGAAATTGGAAAACTACTTTTATTTCTGTTAATATAATAGAAGATAGAAAATATAAGAAAAGTGACTGCTGACCACATTGCGGATAAAGTATGGCTCAAAATCAGAGCTAACATCAGAATTATTGAAATTACTGTTGATTCCAATTTCATCTTATTTTTTATTTTTAACATGATGTAAAGAATTGCGAGTGTAAAAGTTGGAGCAACAGAATTTGGAATTGACACGAAACTCATAAAAATATGATAGTTCGCACAGATTAATAATAAAGATGATAACAAGCCAATCTTAAAATTGAAAAGATATTTACCTAGTAGATAAATAAATATTGAGTTGCAAACTATTTGAATAAAACTTATGGAAAACATCGTAGAGATTTTATAACCAGTTTCACTAATCAACCAAGTAGACGCAACTAACAAATGAAAAAGTGGAATTTTCGAATATGTATAATTAACTGGAATAAAATGCTGATTTATTAGACTATATGTAAATTTTTGATGAAACCAAGGATCTATTCCAATTAATCCAGAAGCCATGAATAATTGAGACCAAGATATAAAAAGTCCCAGAATAATTATTTGAAATAATACCAAAGGTGATTTTTTTGGAGAGATATACATTATTTCAAGAGCAATTACCCCAAAAATTAGACATATTATAACATAATAATTAAAAGGAAGTGTATATAGTATAGGTCGAGTATATAAAGAATAAATACCGCATGTAAGTAATAGCAAATAGATATTTATACTAATTAGATTTATTTTAAGAGGAGAATTAGTAGTAATTGTCACAGAAGCATTATTACTACAAAAAAACCATATTATAGAAGAAATTAAAGTTAATATACCTACTATCGTGTAGGAGATATCTTCCTTAAATAGATAGAGATACAATGTAAAAAATAAAGATGAAAAAATCCAAAAAAATTTAAAGAATCTGTCAAAAAAATAATTATCTTTAATGTCCATAAAAATCACTTGTAACCTTTATAATTATTACAGATAATATCAGATATCCCAAAAATAAATTTGATGAATATAGATCTAAATTTATTACATAATTACGTCTTGCTTTAAGTACACTGATGAGTGTATCATGCCTTTTTAGAACCCTGGAAATCCACAATAAGAGTAGATTTATTAGACTGTGTTTAATATTTCTTTTTCCATTTCTCTTATCCAATTAAATGTAAATTTCCTTTTTCTTTTATTGCACAAACACAAATACTTTAAATATAAATTTTCATCTGTTACTAAATTATTGATTTTGAATGCGAGTTCGTCTATACTTAAGGGATCAAATAATAATTCATCATACAACAGAGCTTCTGGCGTCCCACCCACTCTCGAGCCAAGTACAACATTATCACAGTATAATGCTTCTAATATGGACAAATTAAACCCTTCGTGTAATGAAGGCAAAACATATACATCAAACGACTTTAGATAGGGGAAGGGATTCTCTAAATAACCGGTAAATGTTACGTAATCCTGAATATTTAATGAAGTGCATAAATTAGATAAATAATCCTTATCAGGCCCATCACCAACAATTACTAATCTAATGTTCTTTATATTCTTAAGAACCTTTTCAAATGCTCTAATTAATACTTCAACACCTTTATCTTTAGCAAAAAGAGTTCCAACAAACCCAATAACTTTTCTCTCATCGAATTTTATTTTGTCTACATCACCAGATGTTACAGTGCGAGGAGTATTAATATTATTATATATAATTTTTGTTTTGTTAGCATTTATTCTGGTTCTACTCGTGATTCGAATAAAATTTTCTTCGGAAACAAATAATATTAAGTCTGATTTAGAAAAGACTATCTGCTCAATTTTGCAAAATATACAGATGTATAATTTTTTAATTATGGGATTCTGTTTTTTTAACTGAACGCCTGTATACCAATCCCCGTGAAGAGCAACAATTGTTTTAGATCCTTTAAAAAAGATTGATAATAAGCAAGCTAGAAAGCCTTCTAACAAAGAAAACACTACAATTCTATCTATTTTTACTCTTTTAATAATGAGTATATATAAAGAAGTGACTAAAACTTGGAATAAATAAAAGAATGCTTTCATAAATGAAACATTGAATATATTATAATGCACAATATTATTATTTCGGGGAGCAAAATCTTTGGGGGAAATATAACTAATTAACCATCCCTTATCAGAGAGTCCATAAATTAATTCAATTAATTTGATAATTGAGCCGCCACCTTTATTTGCGCAACTGAAAGTTAAAAGATTCATAAACCCCTCCAGACCAATATAAGTTACAAAGTTAATGTACACTCAACTACAAAAACAAAACCATTTATACTTTGAATATTTTAACATACACATTTTCCATTTGCTTAGCAATACAAGCCCACTCGAAAGATTCTTTAACTAATTTGACCCCAGTTTCGCTAAATTTTTTAGCCAAATTTTCGTCACTTAGAATCTTGTACATCGAGTTGCTCAAAATCTCTTTGTTAAATATTACTGTATATCCAAAAGTATTATCCACAATATCTGAAATTCCACATTTATCAGTTACGATGACAGGGGATCCACAAACACATGCCTCAAGAACAGTATTGGGAAACATTTCATAACGTGAAGGGAGAACATATACATCTGCATCAACATATGCTTCTAGTTTGTCGTGTTCATAAAGAGGTCCAGTAAATACAACCAAATTTTCAATAGTTAAATCTTTAATTTGTCTTTCTAATGTAGATCGAAAGCCGTCATCGGGACCTACAATCACAAGTTTTACATTTTGAAACTTTTGAATTAAATCAAAAAATGCACTTATTAATAAGTCTATACCTTTAATTTTATTTATTCGGCCCAGGAATAAAATTATTTTTTCATCTTCTTTTATCCCATACTTCCTTTTAAATATCCCTTTAGTTGGTAAATTCTTAAAATCAGATACATTAATGCCATTTGGCACTATTTCAATCTGATTTTCATCAACTCCCATTTCTAAATATTGTCTGACTTCCATCTCATTTAAAGCAACAACTTTTGATGCATTTTTTAAGATATTATGACCTATTAACAAGTCGTATAATTTCTTTAATTTTATCATACCGACAGTTGTTGAAACTGAACCATGGGCCTGTATAATATATGGGATTCCTTTTTTCTTAGCAAAATATGCTGTTAGTGTACTATTTACAGTTCGGTATTCATGAATATGTACAATATCAAAAGACGAAATGTTCTTCATCAAGTAATACATAATTTTGGGAGAAAAATTAAACTGCCTTTTTGCTAAATAATTAGAAATTGTTTTAAAGTAATATGTATTTACACCCTCCCAATTTTTATATTTATAATTAATTCTGCGCTTGTGATCTAAAAGATCTGTAGTATATACTGCAACATCATGTCCTCTGGAAGCCATTTCTTTGCTTAATTCATAGGATGCTCTAACTCCACCCCCCAACCTCCATGCTGGTGCAAAACCGGATACAATATACAGTATTTTCATAATATTCATCCATTAACCAAAACCGCTTCAATTAGAGAGGGTTATTTTTAATTTTTGCAAAAAGAACACTTTTTGAGTATGCAATCGATTTAACTGCTATTAAAACTGGAAAAATAATCCAAAAAAACTGTCTATAAGCTACCCCTTTTATCATACCTTTAATTCCGAGGTAGTACTGTTCTCGAAAAATATCAGATTTGGTTTGTTGATAGAAATCTAATCCTTTAGATTCGAAAGCCTTTGATCCCCATAGTGATCTTTTATATAAAGCCTTTAAGGATTTCATTGTGTCGTGAATAACAGGATCATTATATTGGACTACTTTATAGCCTGCGTCTTTCAAGCGTTTTGCTAAAATCATATCTTCGCCAAAATTATATGATGTATCAAATCCTCCTACAGACAACACATGATTTCTTCTAAATAGACAATTGCCTCCTCCAAAAACACCTCTGTTTTTTTCAATTCTATCCTTGAAAATTAACATCGAATGGGCAATATGACATTTTTGTGCCCATGATCCTGTAGGAGGTGCTATATATGTTGGCCAAACTGTGCTGATCTTCTCATCTGTAAAGAAACATTCTACAGCATCTTTTAACCAATTTTTATGGGGAATTATAATATCTGCATCCCAAATTGCTACAATATCTCTAGAGCTTTTTTCGATGCTAATTTGTCTAGCGTTTGCTAGAGAAACATTATCATAATATATTTTACATCCATACTTCTTTGCAATTTCCACAGTATTATCTGAGGAATACCCGTCTACAATTATTATCTCTACATCATCATAATTTTGATTTACGATAGATTCTAAGCAATTAGGTAGATCTTCACCCTCATTTTTAGTAGGTATGCAAAAAGAAATTGAAGGAGTATATTCAATTTTTGGAGAGGGCAACGATTTCTTATCAACTTTGATAATATATTCATTAAATGCTTCCCTAGAACTCACCATAATTACCACTTCAATAATTTAAAAGATTTCATTTTTATTAAAAGAACGACTTAATATTTTTTATCAGAATCCCGATATAACATTGGATACAAAACGGAGTAAAAAGCCAGATCATACATTCAAAAAGAGGAATTAGACCATACTTCTTAATCCTAGTAACATAACTGTTAACATTCCCAATTAAGTACTCTTCTCCAATTTCCTCAAACCACCATTTGTTTGTAATATTTCCATCAATAAGGGGCTTAGATATTTGAGAGATAAAATTTGAAATTTTTTCTTTAACTTTACCTTCAACCAGAATAGGCACAAAGCTTTCATTAATAACAATAGGAATTATCTGGAAATCATTGATTCCATTTTTATCAAAATCCACACAGAAAATAATAGAATCGTTTGTACTGCTTTGGGACAACTTGCAATCAAACTGGAAATTTCCAAGGGAATATGCAATTAGCCCGTTTTTGTATTTTTCAATGCCTTGAAGGACATGTGGATGATGTCCCAATATTAGAGTTGCACCATGATCTATCAATTTATGTGCTAGTTCTATTTGTTTTGGAGAAGGATAAAAGACATTTTCAGTTCCCCAATGTAGAGAAATAACAACAAAATCACATTTATCTTTAATCATTTCAATATCAGAAATGATTTTCTTCTCTTTGATTTTTGAAATTGAGATTTCTTCAGGTACTTTGAAACGACCGATGGTATATCCAAGAAATCCTAATTTGATTCCATTTTTTTCTATAAATGAAGAATTCAAACTGGATTTTTCGAACCCAGCACCAATATATTTCAATTCATGCTCATCGAGCAAATTTAAGGTATTCTTAAAACCTTCCAGACCTAAATCAAGTATATGATTGTTAGCAACATTTAAAATGTCAAATCCGGCATCATCTAAATATGTTACAGAATCGGGGGACGATTTGAGAACTACAGATTTTTTCTTTTCTTTGCCTGTAGTTGACAACACAGTTTCTAAATTTCCAAAGAGAATATCCTTTCTTTCAAAAACGTCCATTACAGAGTTGAATGGATGCTCATTGTTTTTTGTTTGCAATGTAATATCTCCTACTGCCATCAGCTTAAGAGTGCCCATTGTATCTCACCAATCTCTTAAGTTGATTGAAAGGTTCTGTATCAAAATGCGAGACTTTCCACTTTGTGTCCTAGGAATTTTGTCAATAAATTCAATTTTTACAGTTACATCATTGCCAAGTTTACGTGCAATTTCCTTTATGATTTTCAAATTATCCTCTTCGGCGTAAGAGCTTTTTTTAATAATTTTTAAAATTAATTCTCCCGCAGTATCTTGATAAAACTGATATCGATGAACGTGATCAAATACGTCCGAATGCATATTGAGTGCTGTCATAGAGATTAAAGCTCCACTTTTCCCTACAATCATCTCCTGAAGCCATCTTCCTCGAACGTCTGTTATCATAGGATATTCTCTTTTGCACTCTTTACAGCCCCACCCATCAATTGTAGCAAAATCTCCGGTTTTATAACGGATAAACGGCATTGACATGTTCATAAAACCAGTTCCGACAAGTTCACCCCTTTCTCCAGTGTTTTCCCAAGGAATTGTACTTCCATCCTTGCCTAATATCTCAGTATAGCCGTACTGAGGGAAAACATGATAGCTATGAGAGTGCTCACATTCACCGGCCAGTATTACTTTTTCGCTTTGACCGTACCAAGAAAAGAACCTAGTATGTAGAGCCTTTTCTATAAACTCAATCTGACCGGGATAGATGTTTTCGGAACCTGCAAGTACGGCTTTAATTTTAGGAATATTATGACTACTACTTGATTTTACATATTTTGCAAGGATTGTAAGAGCTGAGGGATAACCATGGAAGAACAGAGGTTCGTAATCGTTTATTCTTTTGAGATATTGCCTAAGGTTTTCGTCTGACATTTGGAAAGGAGATAACTCAAGAGCATTGTAAATAGTATTGAGCTGCCAGAATTTGTTTTTGCCTGAATCTTTAAAATCAACGCCTCTAAAGGCAACTATTTTGTCTCCTAAAGAATAGCCAGCTCTCCGCCAGAGAGATGTGATGAAAGCCCATTCTTTTCCATATGTAGAGTTATCAAGGTAGAATCCCAGAGTGTTACCACTTGTCCCGCCTGTTGTGACATAATATGCTTTATATGCAGAACTGTCTATGGACCTAAATTGATCTATATTTTCCTGTACTATTTCTTTGTCAATTATGGGAAACTTGAGAAGGTTATCAAAAGCACTACGAGAATTATCATATTTAATATTCTTATAATAAGGAACATTCTTGACAGCATGTTTTAATACTCTGGAGAGCTCTTCCTCCTGAATTTTGATTAGTTTCTCCCGAGGCAATTTATCCGTTTTTTGTATGAATTCAAATTGATTCTTAAATGCAGTTCCACCGAGTCTGTACTCTATTGGAACTACGCACATTAATTTCCTAATGCCGTCTGGACTTTGCCTGAATAATTTGTAAACTTTTTCAAGCATAATGATTCTCACAACAAATTGTCCTCAACTTATAACCGCACAGATGAACCATTTTGAATGGATTCTACAGCTTTTAAAGTTACCATAGTAGTCATAACATTTGCTTCAAAATCATACTCTGAAGACCCTTTCTTCACCATTTCAAGAAACTTCTCAAACTCATTCTTATGCCCCTTTTCAGTTACCATCCTCTTTACAATTTTCTCTTTCTTCCCACCCTTAACCAGTTCAAGCTGCTTGAAGTCTGTAATAACGCCGGCCATCCCGTCAGCAAAAAATTCAGCACGTTCTTTAGACAGAGAGCTATCTCCATGTGTAGTGTATATTATAGTCCCAATTGAGCCATCTTCAAAGGAGAGGGTGATTGAGACGTTTTCATTGTCTTCGGGGCTTTTGATTTCAGGTTCAATTTTTCGAGCGTAGACTTCTATGGGGGATGAGCCTATAATATACTGCAGGAAATCAATGAAATGGCAGCATTCGGTAATGATACGGCTTCCACCTTCGGAACTGTCGTAGATCCAGTGGTCTTTGGGGATGGACTCGGCGTTTACACGGTAGAGGGCTACCATCGGCTGGGAGCGTTTTTTGAAGAAATCCCTGAGTTTCATGCCAAGTTCAGAATAGCGGCGGTTGAAGCCAACCATAACAAGTCCTCCGTGCTCTTTCCAGGCGGCTCTGACAGCATTTAATTCTTCTTCATTGAGAGCGAGAGGCTTTTCCACAAGGACATTTTTTCTATGCCTGAGAGCTTCGATTACAAGAGGAGCGTGAAGGCTGTTTCTTGTTACTATGCTAACGCAGTTGATTTCCGGGTCTTCCATAATTTTGTGATAATCAGAAGTGCAGTATTCAAAGCCATATTTTTTGGCAACGGATTCACAGCTTATGCCGGTTGCTGCGGAAAGGCCTTTTAATTTTATCCCGTTTATTTTTGAAAGATTGGGAAGGAGAGTGCTTGTTGCAAAGATCCCTGCACCTATGACCCCGACAACCGGGGTCCCACTCGGGAATGGCTTTGATTCGGGAGCTTTAAGCACGATTTTGTCTTCAATTTCCCTGTTCGTGTCGTACCTGAGAACTATACCGAGATATGGTTTCCTCTGTTCTATGATATCGTAGGCGTCCGGAGCCTGCTCGATTGCAAATTCATGGGAGATGATAGGGTCCATGGAGATTTTTTGCATGGAAAGGAGGTCCAGGAAAGCCTGCATATTGCGATTTTCTGTCCAGCGAACATAAGGAGCCGGATAGTCCCGGCCAGATTCTTCATAGGCACGATCATAACGGCCAGGACCATAGGAACGGGAAACTCGAAGTTCTATTTCTTTATTGTAATACTCTTCACGTGGAATATCCATGCCTACAAGGCCCACAATTACTACTTTCCCGCGCTCGCGAGTGATTTTTCCGGCAAAGTCCACGGGGTCATTTGATTTTGTTGCAGCTGCAATAATTGTTACATCTGCACCGATTCCACGGGAGAACTGGCGGACACTTTCTTCGATATTGGGAGTATTCCGAGAAAGGGCGACGTCTGCACCAAGTTCTTTTGCAAGCTTTACCTTGGCTTCATCGAGGTCTATCCCGAAGACCCGGCAACCTGAGGCTTTAAGGATCTGTAAGGTAATCAAGCCAATGAGACCTAGACCAACAACAACAACATTCTCCCCGACTCTTACATCGGCGTTGCGGACCCCCTGCATTGCAATCGAGCCCACGGTTGTGAAACAGGCGTTTTTCAAATCAACATTGTCCGGAACTTTTACACAGAGATTTTTCGGAACAAATGCAACATCTGCATGATTGGCATAACCTGCACCTGCACAGGCTACTCTATCCCCAACCTTTATGGATGTTATATCCTCGCTTACGGAAATAACGGTGCCTGCACTGCTATAACCCAATGGTTCTCGTTTCTCAAGCCTCCCCATAGCCTGCTGGAATGCTGAAATAGGGCCATCCTGCTTTGCTTTATTTATTACTTTCATTGCAAGGTCTGGCCTAGCCTTTGCTTTTCCTATTAAGGATTTATCGGCAAGATCTACAAGACCGGATTCAGTGCCTGCACTAATGACGGAATAATGGTTACGAACAAGTACACCACTGCCTTTTAAAGTGGGGATGGGAACATCTTCAACTGTTAAATCTCCATCTTTAAGATTCAGGACAACCTGTTTCATAATGAAGCTCCTTTTGATAGTAATTTATGAAATAACATCAGTGTTTTATTTGTCTTGATATTGAATAACTCAAACAGTCCAGTACTTCAGAAGTCATGAACAGGTCGGGAAAATTGTTATCTGGCTCAATTGTAGATGTGTTTATATTCATAATGCCAGAAAGAATATTAAAAATTTTCGGATTTACAGAGTTTGAGAACCTTCGACGGGCAAATTGCCTGTACATACCATATCCAAATCTGAAAAATCTGTGGCTTACAGGATAATCGCCTATATTTGCAGTATTAAGAGCTGTGAAAACCGAATAAGGGAAATTTAGCATAGAACCGCTTTCCCAGCGGTTTACGATATCTTTGACGTTTGCTTCCAGTACTTTAAGGGCTTTTTCTGCATTTTCAGAATAACTGGAGTTCCATTTTGTTCCGTACATAAAGCAGGGAATCGCAAAAGCATAAGCCCCACTCAGATAGTAGGCAAACATAAGGCCACTTTTTGACCAGTCAAACTTCCCATCAGAGAACTGGACATTTGCAAGCCATCTGACTCCTTTTTCATATTCGGAATCAATCCAGTCGCTTTCAAGGGAATCTATAATCTTTAGCAGGTAGTAAAGAGTTACACCCTGGTAGTGAATGCAGGGGATATTCAAGCAGTACTTATAGTTGCCTTTGTTTTCATTTGTATAAGGAAAAGCCCCATCTGAGAACTGATACTTGCAAATATGTTCCGCTGTGATTCTGGCAGAATCAAGACATTCATGATCAGAAAATACTTTTCCGTATTTTGCAAGAAATGCTCCACAAGTAGCGTCTACGTTCAGGTGATCAGCCACGTAAATGGAAGACTTTTTGAAATAGCCCGGTGAAAACTGGTTTGCAAGCACAAAATTTTTTGCCCGGAAAGCTGCCTTTTCAAAGCGTTCGTCCTTCAGGAGCAGATAGCCGTCAACAAGTGCTTCTCCCACAATAGAAGTTATAAGGGCGGAAGGATGATTGTATTTGACATGAACCTCATTCCAGGAACCGTCAGGATTTTGTTTTTCGAGTATCCAATTTAGAAGTTTTTTAATAATTTCAGTGTAATCGGTCCCATTAATTCCGTTAATCCTGATAAGAGCCTTGGCTAATTCGGCATTGACCCTGTTTCTTGAAATTCCATATACAGGATCAACAGTACATGCGGTTTCACCCTCGATCTGGAGGCAGGAAACGATTCCATTTTGAAAAATTTGGGATATTAGTGAAAACATCTGGTTATTGAGACCCTGCAAAACCTACACCCTCAATCTGAACTTTTGTTTTTCCAAGGCTATCGATTCTATCAAGATTTACTTTCAGATTTGCAGCAATCTGTTGTCGGCTTACGTTTTTCTCAACAAAAACACGTCCCATTTTTCCCATTTCAGCACTTTTCTCTGGATTTTCCAGGAGCCGGATTATCGCTTCAGCAATATCTTGAGGAGAATTATCTGCAATAACTCCACCGCCTGAGGTTTCAGCAAGCTTCCGTATCTCACCTTCTCCGCACCCGATAAAAGGTATTCCGCAAGCCATATATTCGTAAGCTTTTGTGGGAATAGCATACTCAAGGGTTTTCAATTTTTTAAGTGGTGCCACTCCTATGAGGGATTCTGAAAGCATTTTTGGGATATCCTCCCTTGGAAGCAGGCCGGGAAACTCTACATAGTCTGTAAGTTCGTTCTCTGTAGTCACTTTTTCTAGATGCCCTTTAATATCTCCATTTCCAACGATCAATAATTTAAGATCGAATCGTTCATTGACTTTTTTCATTGCAAGGATTACATCCTCAAGGTCCTGGGCATGTCCTATGTTTCCTGCATAAATAATCTGGTTTTTCTTTGGGACATCTATAGGATAGAAGTAGTCTGTGTCCACACCATTAGGTGTAACCTTGATTTTTCTCCCATCTATATCTTTGTATGTCCTCATAATGTCTTGGCCGAGTTCTTCGGTGGTAACACATATCAGATCCGCATTAGAATAGCAGATCTGCTCGTATGTCCTGCTAAGCTTCTCAAACAAGCTTCCCTTTTTCAAAAATCCGAGGCTGATGGAGGCATTGATCCAGAGATCTCTTACGTCCATGACCCACTTCTTTTTGAACAATAATTTGGCCGAAATTCCTCCAAAACCGGTAAAAATAGGCGGAGCAGAAGTAATAATTACATCAAATTTGTGGAAATTGAAAAGTATCCATAATATAGTATGAAGTGGAAAAGTAAGGTAATAGGCAATTCTGCCCATAAAACTGGGGTTCTCACAATTGGGCTGCCATGCAAGAAGATTTACCAAGTTGATCCCGTTCACTGTTCGAGATTCGGAAATACTCCACTTTCTTTTAAAAGAGCCGGATGGAAAACAGGGATGAGGCGCCAGCACAGTAACATTTGCGCCCAGTTTATGGAGATGGGAGGACATATCAAAAATACGTGATGCATTGCCTGATTTTTCAGGCGGGAAATGCTGAGATATGATTAAAATCCTCATGATTTTACCTCTAGAAAATATATCTAAACCTTGTAAGTAACATAATCTAAAGAGTTTGATTCAGGCCTTTCTCCGATCATTCCAGATAATGGAACAAAATTGCCAGAGAGGCGTGTTATCCATATAGCAATTGAGAAAGCTATACAGTCATAAACTAGAATTAAGAAAAAATCCCATTCAAAAACCGTATGAAAGACACGTAACATCTCGAATTCGCCTGCTGTCCGAAAAATAGAGTTATAATCTTTAAACCGCTTCCGTTTTCCTCGCAACCGCAGACATCGAATGCAACAATATCCCTGTCAATGCCATAAAAGTCCCTACAATAATAAGCAGAATCATAACAATCGTAGGCCCAAAATTCAACCCCTGCCCA
>Ga0116191_1002718_pt1 | contig 13283 bp, 10 predicted proteins | sample AD_UKC111_MetaG_FD_89897 | JGI IMG/M metagenome (GOLD analysis project Ga0116191, IMG submission 89897) | Active sludge microbial communities of municipal wastewater-treating anaerobic digesters from Hong Kong - AD_UKC111_MetaG | ecosystem: Engineered > Bioreactor > Anaerobic > Digestate...
CACCGAGATCAAGCACCGCGTGGACGTGAACACGCAGGAACACCTCGCCGCCAGGCGCTTGGCGGCGAGGTGTTCCTGCGTGTTCACGTCCACGCGGTGCTTGATCTCGGTGACCGTGGCCACGACCGTGCGCGTGCCGAGCTTGAGCCAGTAGGGACGCCCCGGCAGCAGCGGCTGCTCGCCCAGCCACAGCAGGTGGCAGGCGAACTGGTCGGCCACCTCAGGTGGCGCGGAGGCTGCAGCCAGCACGTCGCCGCGACTGACGTCGATCTCGTCGTTGAGGGTGAGCGTCACCGCCTCGCCGGCGACCGCGCTGTCCACATCGCCGTTGGGTCCGAGCACGCGCGCCACGCGCGAGCGCCGCGCCGAAGGCAGCACCACCACCTCCTCGCCCACGCGCACGCGGCCCTGGGCCAGGGTGCCGGCGAAGCCGCGGAAGTTCTGGTCCGGACGGTTCACCCACTGCACCGGCAGGCGGAAGGGTCCCTCGCGCACGCTGTCGGCAATGGCCACGGATTCCAGGTGTTCAAGCAGGGTCGGGCCGTCGTACCAGGGCGTGCCCTCGCCGCGCGCGGTGAGGTTGTCGCCGAGCAGGGCCGACAGCGGGATGGCCGTCACCTCGGCAATGCCCAGCAGCGCGGCCAGGTCGCGGTAGGCCGCCACGATCTCAGCGAAGCGCGCCTGGCTGTAGTCCACCAAGTCCATCTTGTTCACCGCCAGCACGACGTGGCGGATGCCCAGCAGGGCGACGATGTAGCTGTGCCGGCGCGTCTGCGTGAGCAGGCCCTTACGCGCATCCACCAGCACCACGGCCAGCTGCGCCGTGCTCGCGCCGGTGGCCATGTTGCGCGTGTACTGCTCGTGGCCCGGGCAGTCGGCCACGATGAACTTGCGCCGGTCGGTGCTGAAGAAGCGGTAGGCCACGTCGATGGTGATGCCCTGCTCGCGCTCGGCGGCGAGGCCGTCCACCAGCAGGGCGAAATCCAGCGCGCCGTTCTGCGTGCCGAAGCGCCGGCTGTCGGCGTCGAGCGCGGCCAGCTGGTCCTCGGCGATGAGTTGGGTGTCGTACAGCAGGCGCCCGATCAGGGTGCTCTTGCCGTCGTCCACGCTGCCGCAGGTGACGAAGCGCAGCAGGTCCTTGCGGTCGTGGCGCGCGAGATAGGTGGCGATGTCGGCGGCCGGCTGCGCCGCCGCCCGGTCGGTTGCCGCGTCACGGGCCATCAGAAGTACCCCTCCTGCTTCTTCTTCTCCATCGAGGCGGCCGGATCGTGGTCGATCACGCGGCCCTGGCGCTCGGAAGTGCGCGCAGCGACCATCTCGGCGATCACCGCCTCCAGCGTGTCGGCCTGCGATTCGATGGCGCCGGTGAGCGGGTAACAGCCGAGCGTGCGGAAGCGCACGCGACGGCGCTGCGGCACCTCGCCCGGACGCAGCGGCAGGCGCTCGTCGTCCACCATGATGAGCGCGCCGTCGCGCTCCACCACCGGGCGTTCGGCGGCGAAATACAGCGGCACCACCTCGATGCCCTCGCGCTGGATGTACAGCCAGATGTCCAGCTCGGTCCAGTTCGACAGCGGGAACACGCGCACGCTCTCGCCCGGGTGCACGCGGCCGTTGTACAGGTTCCACAGCTCCGGGCGCTGGTTCTTCGGGTCCCAGCGGTGCTGCGCGGTGCGGAAGGAGAAGATGCGCTCCTTGGCGCGCGACTTCTCCTCGTCGCGCCGCGCGCCGCCGATGGCGGCGTCGAAACCGTGCTTGTCCAGGGCCTGCTTCAGCGCCTGGGTCTTCATGATGTCGGTGTGCACCGCCGCGCCGTGGGTGATGGGATTGACCCCCTCGCGCAGGCCCTCGGGATTGGTGTGGCGCAGCAGCTCCACCCCGGTCTCGGCGGCGCGGCGGTCGCGGAAGGCGATCATCTCGCGGAACTTCCAGCCGGTATCGATGTGCAGCAGCGGGATCGGCGGCCGCGCCGGGGCGAAGGCCTTGAGCAGCAGGTGCAGTAGCACCGAGCTGTCCTTGCCGATGGAATACATCATCACCGGGCGACGGAACTCCGCCGCCACCTCACGGAAGATGTGGATGCTCTCGGCTTCGAGGCGGTCGAGATGGGAAGGCGTGGCCATGGCAGTGCGGGGATGCGGCGCAAGACGCCGAGCGCGGCATGATAGCCGCGCGGCGCCGGCACGCCAGCACCGTGCGGCATGAGTTCAGAAGCGCCGCGACTTAGCGTTGCGCCGCGCGCGGGCGCGGCGCGTGAAATCGCGGTGAAGGCGCGGCCCTCACCCCCCGCCCTCTCCCGCTGGGAGAGGGGGCTGGTGGCGCTGCGGGAACGGCGCGGGCGCGACGCCCTCACCTCCGCGTGGTCAGTGGCACGGCTTCGGTCTGCGATCCCGAAACGGGATGCAATGAGCTGGTGCCCGCGCCGGATCGCTGGAAGTAGAAGGACGCCGTTCCGGGCGAGTTGGACAGGGCCACGGCCTCGACCTTGACCTCAGGCAGTGAGCGCACGGCCTGCTCGAGCAGGGCCCGCGTGCCTGAAAGCGGTTCGAAGGCATGCACGGTGAGCTCGAGGTTGCGGGCACGCGCCAGGGAAACCGCCCTGCGCGTCCATTCACCGCGGTTTGCCCCCACATCCAGGAGCACGATGGGACGGCGCGCCAGCGCCATCACCTGTTCCAGCAGGTCGTACTCGCCATTGATCGCCGGATCGTTGCGCGAGTCGAGCCGTCCCCAGCAATAGAGCTTTCTCCCCAGCTTCCAGGCAAAGCGCCGAGCGCTAGAAGCCATCTGTGCTTGCTCCTTCGGAAGGGATGGAAGGCCAAGCGTGATGGGGGTCCCGCGTCATCGGTCGCCGTATCGCCCGCTGCACGTCAGTCAAAGACGCCTTCCAATCCCTCCAATTGTGCTGCGGCAGCAGCCTGCGCCTGCCTCGTTCCTTCGTGATCAGCCGGTCGCGCAGTGTCGTCACAGCCGTGCATCCACATCGGCTGCCGGCAGCGCACTCTTCACGTCGTACACCACGCAGCCGGACTCCCTCCCATAGGCCCGCACGCCCTGCCCGCCCAGACGGCAGAACTGATCGTGCCCCACGGCCACGACGATGGCGTCGTAGGCTCCGTGCTGCGGCGCTTGCGCCAGCAGATCGATGCCGTACTCCTGCCGCGCCTCGTCCACATCGGCCCAGGGGTCGTGCACATCGACCTGCACGCCGAAACCGCGAAATTCGCCCACCAGGTCCACCACGCGCGTATTGCGCAGGTCGGGGCAGTTCTCCTTGAAGGTGAAGCCGAGGATCAGCACGCGCGCCCCAGCGACCGCAAAGCCACGTCGCACCATCAGCTTCACCACCTCACCGGCCACGTGCCGCCCCATGGCGTCGTTGATGCGGCGACTGGCGATCAACAGGTCCGGGTAGTAGCCGGTGCTCTGCGCCTTCTGGATGAGGTAGTACGGGTCCACGCCGATGCAGTGGCCGCCGACCAGGCCCGGCTTGAAGGGCAGGAAGTTCCACTTGGTGCCCGCGGCGGCCAGCACGTCCTGGGTGTCAATGCCGAGGCGGTGGAAAATCAGCGCGAACTCGTTCATGAGGGCGATGTTCACGTCGCGCTGGGTGTTTTCGATCACCTTGGACGCCTCGGCCACCTTGATGCTGGGGGCCTGGTGCGTGCCGGCGACGACGATGCGCCGGTACAGCGCATCCACGAATTCCGCAGTCTCCGGCGTGGAGCCAGAGGTGACCTTGGGAATGGTGGTGAGGCGCCGCTGCTTGTCGCCGGGATTGATGCGTTCGGGACTGTAGCCGACGGTGAAGTGCGCGTTGAAGCGCAGGCCGGAGGCGCGCTCCAGTTCGGGCACACAGACCTCTTCAGTCGCGCCGGGGTAGACGGTCGATTCGTAGATCACCAGATCGCCGTTCTTCAGCACGCCGCCAATCGCCTGGCTGGCCTTGATCAGCGGCGTGAAGTCCGGCTGCTTGTGCTCGGTCACCGGCGTGGGCACGGTGACGATGTAGACGGTGCAGGCGGCGATGTCGGCCAGCTGGTCGCTGTAGCGCAGGCGCGTGGCCGCGGCGAGTTCTTCGGCGCTGCACTCCAGTGTGCTGTCGCGGCCTTCGCGCAATTCCCGCACGCGGGCGGCGTTGATGTCGTAGCCGACGGTGTCGAAGTGCTTGCCGAACTCCACCGCCAGCGGCAGGCCGACATAGCCCAGGCCGACGACGGCGATGCGGGTGGATTCAAGGGCGTGGTGCATGCAACGTCCTGTCGTGAGTGTGTCTTGCCGCCGCGCCGCCCGCGCGCTGGCGCCGCGTCCGCGCGGAACCGGTGCAGGTTGTGACTTCTGCTGTCCCCGCGCACGCGGCGGCCCGGCCGCCGCTCCGACGTCATGCGCACGCAGGCCGCGCATGGGTCGGGCTCGCTGCTTGATGCCATGCGGTGCTGCGATTTGCAAGATACGTGCTTGTACGCATTGCCGCTACGATGCGGCGCGCGGCGGACTCAGCGCGCGCGCCGCGACGGCGCCTCGCGGCGGTTTGCCGTCGATCACGCGGAACACGATCACCGCGGTCTCGTCGGCCAGTTGCCCCATGCCCTCGGCCATGGCCACCGCCTGCAGCAGGGTGGTGGGGCCGGTCAGCGGGAAGATCCCCGGCTTGTTCACGGCACCTTCCACCGTCACGCGCTGACTGGTGTATTCCTGCACGAACACCGAGACCTGCGGATCCTGCATGAGGTCCTTGGACAGCGCCGCGGCAATGCCGCGCTCGACCTGCTCCACCGTCTTGCCACCCACGTCGATGGCGCCGACCAGCGGCAGCGAGATCTGCCCGCGCGAACTCACGCGCACGCTGCGCGAGAGCTCTTCGGAACCGAATACGCTGATCTGCAGCAGGTCGTGCGGACCGATGCGGTACTCGGCCTGGGTGGAGTCAGGGCGGTCGCCGCCCGCGCTGTCCGGACGGGCGAAGCCGCCGCTGGCGCCGGCCACGAGCGGCACGGGCTGGTTGGCATTGGGCCGCGGCGCCGAGGCGCAGCCGGCGCACAGCAGCACCAGTCCGGCCAGCAGCAGCAATACGGTGGTACGAATCATGGTCTCCTCGTCGTCGGCGGCGTCACGGGCCGCGCCTGGCCTGGCCGAACCAGCGCTGCCAGCGCGAGGGCGGTGGCAGCGCGGCTCCGGCGCCCGGCACGGGTTTGAGGCCCGCCGGGTCGGCATTGTCGATCACACCCTTGGGCCGTTGCAGCACCAGCGCCTCGGCCTCCTCCGCCCCCACGCGCAGCGCCGCAGCCTCGCGCGCCTCCGCCAGCAGGGGCGGCCGCTTGGCCACGCCGTGGGCATCGGTGGCCAGAATATGCACCCAACCTTCATCCAGCAGGCGCTCGGCCCAGTAGCGCGGACGCCGGCCGAAGCGTCCGGTAACGCTGCCGGCGGTGACCTGCATCCACACCCCGCGTCGGGCCAGGCGCACGAACACCTCGTAGTGGTTCTCGATCCAGCTTAGCCGTTCCGGGTGGGTGATGACCGGCACGTAGCCGGCCGCCGCCAAGGCGAAGACGGCGTCCTCGAAGCGCGGCGGCGCCACGTGGTGGGGCGGCTCCAGCAGCAGGTAGCGCGTGCCGTTGAGCGTGGGGATCCGCCCCCGGCGCAGACCGTCCAGGACCTCCGGCACCAGGTGCACGTCGGCGCCCTGGACCAGGGCGAGCGGGATGCCTCGCCGTGCCAGCTCGGTGCGCAACGCGGCGAGGGCGCGGCGGATGCCGCCGGCGTCGTTCTCGTACAGACCGGGGTAGATGTGCGGGGTGCAGGCGGTCACGCGAATGCCGTCGGCAACGGCGGCCTGCGCCATGGCCACGGCCACGGCCAGATCCCCGGCGCCGTCGTCGATCCCCGGCAGCATGTGACAATGCAGGTCTATCATCGCGGCGCTCCTTGCGCTCTTGCCTCCCGCAGACCCGGTCTGCCAGCCGACCGCCGACACCATGTTCCGCAGCCACCGGTCCAATGCCAGCTTGTATACACCCGCCCGGCGCGGGCGCCAACTGCGGAAGCTCGCAAGCCGCGCCGATCGCGTCCATAGGCGATCTTGCCTAGGCAGTCGCGGGACCAGGGCATGACGCCTGCGCCCGACGCGCGGCGGCGTGCGCTGCAGGACTTCGTCGCCCAGACCCTGGGCGCCGCCCCGAATTCGATCGCCCCGGCCTCGGCCGACGCGAGCTTCCGCAGCTACTGGCGCGTGCGCTGCGGCGCGGCGAGCTGGGTGGTGATGGATGCACCACCCGCGCTGGAAGACGTGCGCCCCTGGCTGGCCATCGGCGCGCGCCTCGGCGCCGCCGGGCTGCGCACGCCGGCGGTGCGGGCGCAGGATCTCGAACAGGGCTTCCTGCTGCTGGAGGACTTCGGCAGCCGCACCCTGCTGCCGGAACTGACCGCGGCCAATGTGGAGGAGCACTACGGCCGCGCCCTCGACGCCATCGTGGCCATGCAGCAGCGCGCCGCCTGCGCCGACCTGCCGGCCTTCGATGCCGCCTGGGCCACGCAGGAACTGGAGCTGATGCCGACGTGGTTCCTGCAGCGCCACCTTGGCTTGGATCCGGGCTGTGGCGACTGGGACGTGCTGGAGCTGGCCTTCCGCCGCATCCTCGACGCCCTGGCACAGCAGCCGCAGCGCTTCATGCACCGCGACTTCCACAGCCGCAACCTGATGCTGCTGGCCGACGGCGACCTGGGCGTGATCGATTTCCAGGGCGCCATGCGCGGACCCTGCACCTACGATGCCGTCTCCCTGCTGCGCGACTGCTACATCGCCTGGCCCGCGGCGCGCGTGGGCGCCTGGGCCGAAGACCTGCGCAGACGCCTCCTCGCCGCAGGCCTGCCCGCGGCCGAACCGGCTACCTTTCGCCGCTGGTTCGACCTGACCGGGCTGCAGCGGCACCTCAAGGTCCTGGGCATCTTCTGCCGCCTCTGCTACCGCGACGGCAAGCCGCAGTACCTGGCCGACCTGCCCCTGGTGCTGCGCTACGTGCTCGAGGCCTGCGCTGCCTGGCCCGAGTTCGCCGACCTCGCGACCCTGCTGCGGCGCGCCGTGGCCGCGCGTCCGCTGACGCAGCCGCGCCCCGCCGCCGACGCGCCGGCATGATCGACCGCGCCCTCCTCTTCGCCGCCGGCCGCGGCGAGCGCATGCGCCCGCTGACCGCGCACACGCCCAAGCCGCTGCTGCCGGTGGGCGGCAAGCGCCTGATCGAGTGGCATCTGGAAAAACTCGCCGCGGCCGGCGTGCGCGCCGTGGTGATCAACACCGCCCACCTGGCCGAGCAGTTTCCTGCGCAGCTCGGCCGCGGCGAGCGCTGGGGGCTGTCGCTGCACTACAGCCATGAGGGCGCCGAGCCGCTGGAGACCGGCGGCGGCCTGCTGCACGCCCTGCCCCTTCTGGGAGACGGTCCCTTCCTGGTGGTGAATGGCGACGTCTGGTGCGATCTGGATTTTTCCGCCCTGCCGCAGGACATCGCCGGCGTGGCGCACCTGGTGCTGGTGGACAATCCGCCGCAGCACGCCCAGGGCGATTTCCACCTCGATGCGCAGGGCCGCGTGCACGGCCGCGGCTTTCCGATCCACACCTACAGCGGCATCGGCGTGTACCGCGCGGCGGTGCTGGACGGCTGGCGCGACATCGTCGGCGCCCTGCCCGGCGCCGCGCTGCAGCCGCCGCGGTTTCCGCTCGCTCCGCTGCTGTTCGCTGCCGCCGCGCGCGGCGACGTGAGCGGCCAGTACCACGCCGGCCGCTGGACCGACGTGGGCACGCCGCAGCGCCTGGCCGAACTGGAGGCACAGCTGCGCGGCGGCGGGGCGAGCGAACTTACCGCTTCGTAAGCTGCGGCGGCGCCCCGGACCGGCACCAACGCCCGGGAACACCGCCAACTGCGTGCCGCAACAGCGTTTTTCCGCGCCGTTCGGCAGCGCATGCAGAGCGCAGGGCGCGCCGCCGTGCAGCCGCAGCGCAACATGACCGCAACACGCAGCGCGTCTACTCTGCGCCGGCTTTTCATCCGGGGTGGGGACCCTCATCATGACTTTTCGCTCGCAGAAACTGCTGGCGGCGGCACTGTTGTGCGCGCTGTCGGCGACGGCCGCGGCCGTCGATTACGCCGACCACTATGAATTCGAAGCCGCGCTGGCGGCGCCGTTCACGGCGCGCGCCGACCACAGCCGCGACTTCGCCCTGCGCTTCCGCTTTCCCGGCGCCGACGACGGCACGCCGGTGGTGTGGCGCCTGGACATCGTCAACGAGGCCGGCCTGGTGCTGCGGCGCTGGCGCGGCGAGACGCGCCTGAGCGGCGGCAGCGCGCAGGCGGGTCTGCGCTGGTCCGAGCGCGACGGGCGCAACGGCCCGTTGCCCTGGGGGCACTACACCGTGCGCCTCGCCGCCGTGCCGCTGGACCGCGCCGGCCAGGAGGTTCTGGGCCTGCTGCCGCCGGCGCAGCGTGTGGACGATGCGCTGGATGCCCTGGCCGGCGAGGCGGAAGTGCAGGAGGCGATGATCGAGGTGGGCTACCCGCCGCGCCCGCGCATGCCGGCCTTCGCACCGCTGCGCACCCCGGGCCACGGCGCCGACGCCCTGCCCGCACACCAGGCTGCACTGTCCGCCGCGGCCACCGGCGGCCTGCCCTACACGGTCTACTACGGCAATCTGCACAGCCAGACCAACCACTCCGACGGCGGCGGCGTGGTGTCCAGCTGCACCGGCGCGCAGAACCCGCAGTCCGGCGCCTACGGGCCGGCCGATGCCTATGCCTATGCGCTGGGCAAGGGCCTGGACATGCTGGTCACCAGCGAACACAACCACATGTTCGACGGCTCGGACTCCACCAACGCCGCGGCCAGTCCGACCACAGCGCACAACCTCTACCAGTCCGGCCTCGCCGCCGCGAGCAACTTCAATGCCGCCCACCCCGGCTTCCTCGCCGTGTACGGCATGGAATGGGGCGTGATCAGCAACGGCGGCCACCTCAACATCTTCAACTCCAACGAACTGTTCGAGTGGGAATACAACAGCTCGAACCAGCTCATCGGCGACGTGTTCACGGCCAAGAGCGACTACGCCGCGCTGTATACGACGATGAAGGGCAAGGGCCTGGTCGGCCAGTTCAACCACCCGGCGTCCAGCGGCCAGTTCATCGTCGGCGGCACGGCGCTGGGCTACAGCGCCGACGGCGATGCGGTCATGGCGCTGGCGGAGATCAGCAACACCTCGGCCTTCTCCACCAGCACGAACGAGACCGAGACGGGCGTGTCCAGCTACGAGGCCGCGTTCAAGATCCTGCTCGAGCGCGGCTACCACGTCGCACCCTCGACCGACCAGGACAACCACTGCGCGCAGTGGGGGGCGAGCTGGACCAACCGCACCGCGGTGCTGATCCCGACCGGCACGGCGTTGAGCCAGGCGAGCTTCATCGACGCCGTGCGCGCGCGGCGTGTCTTCGCCACGCAGGACAAGACCGCGCAACTGGTGCTGACCGCCAATGGCCATCTCATGGGCGAGCGCTTCGCCAATGCCGGCGCGCTCAGCCTGACGGCCAACTACGCCCCGGGCACGGGCCGCAGCGCCGCCACGGTGGCGATCTACGAAGGCGTGCCGGGCCGCAACGGCACGGTCACGCAGCTCGCCAGCAGCGCCACCGCCACGACCACGCCGGCCAACGGCGAGCACTACTACTACGCCAAGATCACCCAGGACAACGGCACGATCCTGTGGTCGGCGCCGGTGTGGGTGAGCCAGGGCGCAGCGAGCGACACCACCCCGCCGACGGTCAGCGCCAGTGAAACCGGCAGCAGCGGCACCATCTCCTTCGCGGCCACTGCCAGCGACGCCAACGGCGTCAGCAAGGTGGAGTTCTACGTCGATGGCGCGCTCCAGGCCACCGACACGGCCTCCCCCTGGGCGGCGACGCTGGACTCGACCACCCTGGCGAACGGCACGCACTCGCTCACCGCCAAGGCCTACGACCCCAGCGGCAACGTCGGCACCTCCGCCGCGGTGAGCTTCTCCGTCAGCAATGCCGCGGCGGACACCACGCCCCCCACGGTGAGCGCGAGCGAGACCGGCAGCAGCGGCACAATTACCTTCGCCGCCACCGCCAGCGACGCCAACGGCGTCAGCAAGGTGGAGTTCTACGTCGACGGCGCGCTCAAGGCCACCGACACGGCCTCCCCCTGGTCGGCGACGCTGGACTCCACCACCCTGGCCAACGGCACCCACTCGCTCACCGCCAAGGCCTACGACCCCAGCGGCAACGTCGGCAGCTCCAGTGCGGTGAGCTTCTCGGTCAGCAACAGCAGCGGCACGACCTACACCGAGGCGGAGTCCAACGGCTCCGTCAGCGCGGCCAATGCCGTGGCGCGCAGCTACACGGGCATCAGCGGCACCATGGGCAATACCACTGACAAGGACTACTTCGCCCTGTCGCTGAGCGCCAACGAGACGCTGCAGATCGGCATGACGGGGCCGGCGTCCACCGACTACGACCTCTACCTGGTCGACGCATCGGACGCGACGCTGGCCAGCTCGACCAGTGGCACCAGCACCGAGTCGATCAGCTACACCAACGGCACCACGGCGCGCACGGTGTACGCCAAGGTGATTTCCTATTCGGGCAGCAGTACCACCTCGCCCTACACCCTGTCGCTGACCTACACCGCCGGGAGCAGCGTCACGGAGCTGATCGGCAACGGCGGCTTCGAGAGCGGCGCCACGGTGTGGACGGCCTCCAGCGGGGTGATCGACAACTCCACCACACAGACGGCCCACGGCGGCAGCTGGAAGGCTTGGCTCAACGGCTATGGCAGCGCCCACACCGACACGATGTACCAGACGGTGAGCATTCCGGCCTCGGCCACCTCGGTCGCGCTGAGCTTCTGGTTGAAGGTGGTGTCGGACGAAACCACCACCACGACCGCCTACGACACGCTCAAGCTGCAGGTGCGCAACGCCAGCGGCAGCGTACTGGCCACACTCGGCACCTGGTCCAACCTCAACAAGGGGTCGAGCTACGCGCAGAAGAACTTCGACCTGGGCGCCTACAAGGGCCAAACCGTGCAGATCTACTTCGTCGGCACCGAGGGCTCCAGCGTGGCGACCTCGTTCCTGCTCGACGACGTGAGCCTCAAGGCGCAGTAGTGGCGTAACCCCTGCCGACGCGGCGCGCCGCAACGGCCGCCGCGTCCCTCACTCGGCGCTGCCGAGCAGGCCGCGCAGGAAGGGCACGGTGACGCGGCGCTTGGCGGCGAGCGAGGCGCGGTCGATGCGCTCCAGCAGCGCGGTCAGGCTGCCCAGGTCGCGTGCGTGGCGGCTGAAGAGGAAATCCAGCACCGCCTCGTCCAGCACGAGGCCGCGTGCCTCCGCGCGCGAGCGCAGCACGGCGCGACGCTCTGCGTCGTCCAGCGGCTTGAGCGTGGCCTGCGTGCACATCGCCAGACGCGAGACGAGGTCGGGCAATCCGAAGCCGCACTGCGCCGGTGTCGCCGCGGCGGCGAACAGCAGGGCCGGTCCCTCGGCGCGGCAGCGGTTGTAGAGGTCGAACAGGGCGTGCTCCGCGGCCGGCTCCCCGGCCAGCGCGTCCACGTCGTCCAGCGCGAGCAGGTCGCAGCCGCCGAGGCCGCGCAGCGTGGCGGCGCGATCACCACCGAGCAGGCGCAGGGGCACGTACTGGGCGCGCCGCTGTGCCGCCTCGGCCGCATTGCAGGCGCCGATGAGCAGGTGCGTCTTGCCACTGCCGGTAGCGCCCGAGAGGAATACCCAGGACGCACCCTCGACCTCCGCAGCCCGCTGCACCAGGGCGGTGGCGACACCGTTGGCACCGACGTGGAAGCTGTCGAAGCGCTGTTGTGCGGGCCAGCGCCAGCCCAGCGGAAGCTGCTGCATCAGTCGCCCGAGGCGGGATCGGGGGCGCCAGCGGCCGGCACGGCCTCGGCCGGTGCGGCGGCGGCGGAGGGCGCATCGGCGTCCACCTGTCCGTGTCCGGCGGCATAAAGCGCACTGGTGGTGTAGCGCTCGTGCAGCCAGCGCAGCACCACCATCACCACCGCCGCCACCGGCAGGGCGAGCAACACGCCGAGGAAGCCGAACAGCTCGCCACCGGCGAGGATGGCGAAGATCACCGCCACCGGATGCAGGCCGATCTTGTCGCCGATCAGCTTGGGCACCAGCACATAGCCTTCGACCAGATGGCCGGCGCCGAACACGCCCAGCACCAGCAGCACGTGCAGCCAGTCGTGGTGCTGCACCAGCGCGGCCACCACGCCCATGCCCACACCGACGATGGCGCCGAGGTAGGGCACGAAACTGATCAGGCCGGCGATCATGCCTATCAGCGGCCCCACGTCGATGCCGACCAGGCGCAGGCCGACCGCGTACAGCAGCCCCAGCACCAGCATCACGCTGAGCTGCCCGCGCAGGAAATGCCCCAGCACCTCGTCGGAATCGCGCGCCAGGCGCGCGACGGTGGGCTCGATCTTGCGCGGCAGCAGCTCGTGTACCCGCGCCACCAGCACGTCCCAGTCGCGCAGCAGGTAGAAGGTGACCACCGGGATCACCACCAGGTGCATGAGCCAGGCGACGATGGCGAAGCCCGACTTGGACACGTGCGCGACCACGGTCGCGGCGACGCCGCCGGCTTCCTTCCAGTGCGTCTGCAGCATGCCGATCAGGCGCTGCGTGTCCGGCACGTCCAGGCTGATGTCCAGGTGTTCGGCCAGCCACGGCGCAGCAGTGGTCTGGAACCACTCGATCCAGTGCGGCAGCTGGGCGAGGAAATTGGAGATCTGCCGCTCGGTGAAGGGCACGAGCAGCAGCAGCACACCGACCAGCAGCAGCAGCCAACCGGCGAACACCACGCTCACCGCCGCATCGCGCGACAGGCGCCAGCGCTCCAGGCGGTCCACCAGCGGATCGCCGAGGTAGGCCAGCAGGGCGGCGGTGGCGAACGGTGTCAGCACCGGCGCGAGCAGGTACAGCAGCCCGCCCAGCAGCAGCACCAGGACCAGCCATTGCCAGCGTTCGGTACTCGTCATGCCAACTTCTCCGCAATCACGGCGCGCGCGCCGCGCGGCGCCCGCGCCAGGCGCGCAGCGACCAGCGCCAGACGTAGTCGATGCCGCTGGCCAGGGTCGCCGCCACCACCAGCCACAGCAGGGTGGCGTTGACCCAGGCCGGCCACTCCGCCCAGCGCGACAGGTGCAGCAGCGTGGCCAGCACGAACACGATCTGCACGAAGGTGGTGAACTTCGACAGC
>Ga0116191_1002722_pt1 | contig 13268 bp, 14 predicted proteins | sample AD_UKC111_MetaG_FD_89897 | JGI IMG/M metagenome (GOLD analysis project Ga0116191, IMG submission 89897) | Active sludge microbial communities of municipal wastewater-treating anaerobic digesters from Hong Kong - AD_UKC111_MetaG | ecosystem: Engineered > Bioreactor > Anaerobic > Digestate...
AACGTGATCAGGGTTGAAGGCGAATAGCGGACTGACCTTTCATTTTATTAAGACGCAGGGGGACTGCCTGTGATAATCCGAGTACAGGTGCCGGCTACGACGGCGAACCTTGGTCCGGGTTTCGACTGCCTTGGGATGGCGCTGGAGCTTCATAACGTGATAGAAATGGTCCCGACCTCCCGCGGGCTGTCCATAGAAGTAAGCGGTGAGGGCGCGGCGGACATTCCCAGGGATGAGAGCAACCTGGTATTTCAAGCCGCCCGCAGTCTTTTCCGGCAAGTGGGTTTTGCGATGTCAGGCTTAAGGCTGCGCCTTTTAAATCAAATACCTGTCGCCCGCGGTTTGGGCAGCAGCACGGCAGCCATAGTAGGAGGCGTAATAGCCGCCAACCTGCTCACCGGCGGCAAGCTTTCTATCAGAGAGCTGATCAACATAGCCAGTTCCATCGAAGGTCACCAGGATAACGTGGTTCCTGCCGTACTGGGGGGCGTTGTTGTTTCGGTGCAGTCTGACGGAGAGATAAAATATTTAAAAATTGAACCACCCAATGGACTGAAAGGTGTGGTGGCGGTACCGGATTTTGCTCTGATTACCAAAACCTCGAGAGAAATTATACCGGCCCAGGTACCCTTTCAGGACGCTGCTTTTAATGTCGGCCGGGCCGCTTTGCTGGTGGCGGCCCTGCAGCAGGGGGACTTGGGGCTTCTGGGTGTGGCTATGGAGGACAGGCTCCACCAGTCTTTCCGTTCACCCTTAATTCCGGGGCTGAAAAAGGTGCTTGCCGCAGCCAAACTAGCCGGTGCACGCGGTGTAACGTTAAGCGGCGCGGGTCCTTCGGTGATAGCCTTTGCCGATTCAAATTTCGAATTAATTGCCAGGGTTATGGGCGAGACTTTCCGGCAAAACGGTGTGAAATCCAGGGTAATGGTGCTAAAACCCAGCCCGATCGGGGCCAGGGCGCTAGAGGTTAAATAGGGCAAAGGAGTCAGAATTCAGAATTCAGAAGTCAGAATAAAAGAATTTAACAGTTGATTAATAGTTAAACTGAGGTATAAAGGCAGGCGATTGTAGAAGATGCTTGTAGTCCAGAAATACGGCGGCAGTTCTGTTGCCAACGCTGAACGAATTCACAGGGTTGCCCGCAGGGTTGCCGATGTCAGGAGCAAGGGCCATCAAATCGTGGTGACCGTGTCGGCCATGGGTGATACCACTGACGACCTCGTCAGTCTGGTTAAAGAAATAACCGATTCTCCAACAGACAGGGAAATGGACGTGATTTTGTCAACAGGGGAACAGGTTTCCATAGCGCTCTTAGCCATGGCTATAAAAGAACTTGGAGAACCAGTTATTTCTTTGACAGGCGCCCAGGCCGGGATCCATACCGACAGCGCCCACACTAAAGCCAGGATTAACAGTATAGATACTGTACGGATCAAAGAAGAACTTGAACAGGGTAAAATAGTAGTGGTGGCAGGATTCCAGGGGATTGACCAGGTGAACAACAACATTACCACATTGGGACGGGGCGGTTCCGATACGACCGCTGTGGCGTTGGCCATAGCCTTAAAAGCCGATTTATGTGAGATATATACCGATGTCGACGGGGTCTATACCACTGACCCCCGCGTTGTCCCGGAAGCCCGCAAGCTTGCTGTGATTTCGTACGAGGAAATGCTGGAATTGGCTAATTTAGGCGCGGCGGTGCTGCACCCCCGTGCTGTGGAGCTGGCTATGAAGTATAAGATGCCGCTGCATGTACGCTCAAGTTTTAACCATAACCCCGGGACTGTGGTAAGGGAGGTGGAAGAAATGGAAAAATCGCTTGTTGTGACCGGAGTGGTTTGTGACAATAATGTTGCGAAAATAGGCCTTTTTAATGTTATGGACAAGCCGGGCATTGCCCATACCTTATTTAAAGCCCTGGCGGATGAGAAAATAAATGTTGACATGATTATTCAAAGCGCTATGCGCGATGAAAGGAATGATATATCTTTTACCTGCTCGAAGGGAGATTTGAAAAAAGCGCTGGAGGTTGTTGAAAAACTGCAGACAGCATTGGGAGCTGACGGTTTCACCTACGGTGACGGTGTGGCCAAGGTCTCCATTGTAGGCGCCGGCATGGTCAGCAACCCCGGTGTGGCGGCTGAAATGTTCGAAGCCTTGTTCAGGGAAGGGATTAATTTGGAGATGATCAGCACCTCTGAAATCAAGGTGTCCTGTATTATCAGGGCGGAAGACTCTGTTAAGGCAGTCGCCGCCCTGCACAAGAAATTCAACCTGGCTGAGCAGAATGGGAATTAAAAAGAAAAAATATTGTAAAGAATGATTATACCGTTAGCTCAGTGTAAAGATAAAACAAATTGACAGGATTTTTAAGGACAAAGAGAATACAGGAGTCAGAATACAGGAGTCAGGAGACTGAATATATAAGATCTTTTTTATTTCTGATTTTAGACTTTTGACTTTAACTTGAAATCGGTAAGTAGCAGCAGTTTTTTATTTCGCCAGCCAAATGGCTGTCAGATATAGGATATTGATACTATTTATAACAAGCTCAGAATTATTAGAAACGTTTTAATATATATGAGCAACGCACACATAAACTATTCGGGGCAAAAATAGCGACAACAACTAAGCCAGGCATTTACCCGGAAAAAGTCCTTAGCTAAATTAGGTTCTGTTAGATGTCAAGTAGTATCAAACACCAACTGCCATGCTCTTATGGACAAGAATTCTTTTAGTCTTGCTTTTATTCCGGCAACTGTTTTCTTCAACCAGGCATTAGGAGCCAGCCTGACGTGGCGGTAGCGTCCGTTGCCTACCACATTGCCGGGCACATTTAAAATCAGTCTCCTCAAGGTGGTGATCTCACATTTAGATACGTCTTCCGGTAAAAGCGACAGGCGGAACCAGTTTAAGAGATTGTATGACAGTATCTTTATCCACATAAAAGCTTTATTTCTTAACATCTCATGCTGGCTGGCACAGTCGATGGCAAGGCCGGTTTTCAGTTCATCAATCTTGTTTTCAACGTTGCATCTTTTGTTGTACCAGCGCCAGATTTCTTCGGGAGGCAGATCTTCGATTCTGGTAACAATAACTTCGTACTCGTATGCGTCCTTAAAATCGATGGCAAGCTGGCTGCCGCGGGCACATGTTTTTTTAGCTTCTCTAATAATGACAAACCTTCTGGCTCTTTCCCATTTCTGAAGGGGCATGGTCAACTCTGCCACAGCATAGGTGTTGTCAAGCTTTCGCCACGACTTTTGCTCATTGACATAATTGATAAGCTTGCGTACGCTGCTGGTCAGCTTGGCTTTGCAGACGTATTCTATACAGTTGTCCTCAAAGTAGATAAAGTTCTTTTCGTCGAAGAATCCTTTGTCCAGCCGCACTCCTTTAACTACGGTCCGTGGCCCGAGCATGGACACGGTGTCCTTAAAAAATTCAAGAAAGCCTCCGTTGCTGTGAGTTGTACCGCCGTACAGGTCTGAGTTTATCAATTCACAGGTCTGGGAGACAAAGCAGACCTTGGCTTTATAAGAGTTCCTGCCATGATACCTGGGATTGTATCCTTTTTCAGCCCCTTCCTGGGTGCCGAATACAGTTATTACAGAGTCATCGCAGTCGAGCCAGATTTCCCTGGGCTTTTCCATATCTGCTTTCAACTGCAGGGCTGCCTGGTTTACAGCTTTAAGCTTTTGAATATCTTCTGCTGTAAGTTTTTCTATAAGGTAGCGGTACGTCCGTTCATCCGGAACCTGATCTATGTCTTTTATGTTTTGGTAGCCCTGGTCAGACTTTAGCGCGTTCATGTGTTCGAATCTTACCAGCCCCAGGGCGATACAGTCACTCATGATATCGGCAAGTTCGGCGGCGGTGTACCGGCAGTTATGATGACGTTTGACTGCAAAGTGCTTTTTAAGGAGTCCTGTAAAGTCTATGGCTTTTTTAAAGGTTTCGAACAGTCCGAAGTTGCCGTAACTTGTTACGGTATGGTTATCAAAAGTAACGGGCAGGTTGGTCTTATCAGTTATTCTTTGTAACCGGGCAAACGCTTTTTCATGTTCACGCTGCAGATCACGTTTTTGCTGGCGATTTAATGTTTCTGATTGATTATTGGTAAGTAACCGTGATACCATGTTCATGAGGACATCTCTCCTTTTGGAATGGTTTGTTTGGTCACTTACTAATTCCAGATAAAGGATCGGTGTTCCTCTTTTTTTCGCTAATTTTTTTACGAGAATTATTGGTTGTAAGCCGCTTGTTTGCTAGGTTTTTGATGTTTACTTACCGGATCTAAGTTTAAACTTCTGACTACTGAATTCTGAATTCCTTAAACTATTATCCTGTAAATCCTTTTAATCTTGTAAATCCTGTCAATTTGTTTCATTGACAGAAGACTTACAAGGCAACCTTAAGGGTGTTACTGAGTAAAAGGAATAATCATATTGTAAAATAGAGACACCCCCTTTGGCCAAACAAAGGGGGCTTTTATTTTCTATATCATGTGGGATGAGCCAAGAAAGTCAGGCTCCTATGAAATAATCCATCAATTTATAACCGTCTTCGAAAGAGATCCCGCTACCGGCTGCTGCCTCTTCAGTAAAGGCTGCGTTTTTGTTGTTTTTTTCGGCCTTCCTGTTGTAAATGGCAAAGGGTACGGGCCCGTCCCAGTGCGTCATGGTGCTGAGCGGGGTAAAATGGTCCGGCAGAAGCATGACCTTGAAGCTGCCGTGCCGCTCCAGACCTGCCAACAGCAGGCCGAGCATTTCGTCTACCATTTCGATGGCCCTGACCTTGGTCCCGGTTTCCCCCCTGTGGGAGGCGGCGTCCGGCGCCTCTACATGGACGTAAACAAAATCCTTGCCGCTGTCAAGCTCTTTCAGGGCAGCTGCGACCTTGCCCTTGTAGTTGGTTTCGACCGTGCCTGTCACATCTTTCACCTCTACTATGTCAAGGCCCGCGCAGATACCGATCCCCTTGATCAGGTCAACCGCTGAGATGATGGAGCCGGTAAGATTATACTTGTCAATAAATCTAGGCAATGCGGGTTTCCTGCCCTGGCCCCAGAACCAGACCGAATTAGCCGGCCTCAGACCCTGCTTGATCCTGGACAGATTCACCGGGTGGCCGGTTAAAATGCCATTGCTTTTCTTCATCAGATCTAATAAAACTCCGCCGCCCTCTCCGCCTGGCAGGTGATCACCTATGGTGCGCCCGGATATATCATGGGGAGGTGTCAGTTTCATCCCATCCGGTCCGCCCTGCCAGACCAGGAGGTGCCTGAAACGGAAACCCGGGTGAAAAACAAGGCCGTTGCCGCCGCACTGCTCATTTACCGCATTAATCAGTTCTGCAGCCTCGGGGGAGGTTATTTCATCAGCGCTGTAATCGACCATAGACTTGTCTTCATATTTTTCCTCACCGGAAAGAGTCACAAGGTTGCAGCGAAAGGCCACGTCGCTGTCAGCCAGCTTAACGCCCATGCTGACAGCTTCCAAGGGAGAGCGGCCAGTGTAGTACTTTCTAGGGTCATAGCCCATTACAGAAAGGTTAGCCACGTCGCTGCCGGGCGGAAATCCTGCCGGTACTGTAGCGGCAGTGCCGATTTCACCTTTTGCGGCCAAAAAGTCCATATTGGGGGTTTTGGCGTAGGCAAGGGGTGTTTGGCCGCCGAGCTCTTCAATATTATAATCAGCCATGCCATCGCTCAATAAAACTAAATATTTCATAGTCTTCTCCCTTTAAATAGTCTTTTAAAAATGGTATTCTTCTGCTATAAAGATTTATCCTGCATCTAACTGCCAAAATTCACTGTTGTTTTAACCGGGTAGTAATTAGACCTATTATGAAATTGTAAGTGAAGCGCAGGCGTTTACAAAGGAGGCACTGGCAATGGGCGAAATGCGCGTTTTGTCACCAACCGCTATTCTAGGCTATGGTTTTCCCCTGGATTCTTTTAAGGAAGGTATGAAAAGAAAACCCCACGCCATAGCGGTAGACGCGGGCTCAACAGATCCCGGTCCCTATTATCTTGGCGCCGGTGTTCCCTTTACCGACCGGAACTCTGTTAAAAGGGACCTGGAGATCCTCCTGGAAGCGGCTGTGGCTAACGGCATCCCGCTGCTGATCGGCTCAGCCGGCGGCAGTGGGGGGGAGCCTCATTTAAAAAGGGACACTGAACTGGTCAGAGAGATAGCCGCAGCAAAAGGCCTCCATTTCAGGCTGGCCTTGATCCACGCTGAGATAGACCGGGAAAAAGTCAAAGCGGCGCTGGGAACGGGGAAAATTACGCCGCTTGGCCCGGTGCCGCTGTTAACAGAAGAAGATATAGACCAGTCAGTTAGAATTGTCGGCCAAATGGGCATTGAGCCTCTGGTCGGGGCTCTTGAGGCCGGAGCGCAGGTTGTTTTAGCCGGACGGGCTTATGACCCTTCGGTTTTTGCCGCCCCGCTGGTCAGGCAGGGTTACAGGCCCGGACCGGCCATCCACCTGGGGAAAATATTGGAGTGCGGGGCTATAGCCGCCACTCCCGGCAGCGGCAGTGACTGCCTGCTGGGCACTATCGGAGCGGGTTATTTTGAGGTGGAGCCGCTTAATCCAATGCGCCGCTGTACTGTGACTTCTGTTGCCGCGCATACCCTATATGAAAAATCAGACCCTCTCTACCTGCCGCTGCCGGGCGGCTGCCTGGAGCTCAAAAACGCTGAGTTTGAGCAGGCGGCGGAGGGCCGGGTAAGGGTTACCGGCAGCAAGCTTATACCGTCTCAAAAATATTCAGTAAAACTTGAAGGGGTAAAAAAGGCCGGCTTCCGCGCTGTAACCATTGCAGGCTGCCGCGATCCTGTCATGATTAAAGAAATAGACCTGGTTGTGGAAACAGTCAGGGAAAGAGTCAAGGATAATTTTGCTTCAGCCGCTTATAAATATTTACTGGATTTTAAGTTTTACGGGAAAAATGGTGTGATGGGATTGCTGGAACCGGAACGCAGCATAGTCCCCCACGAACTCGGCATCATCATTGAAGCGGTAGGCGAGTCTCAGGCAATTGCCGACACCATCTGCGGCTTTGCCCGCTCGACCATGCTCCACTGCAGTTATCCCGGCCGGGTAGCCACAGCGGGAAACCTGGCTTTCCCGTACTCACCGTCGGATTTTAAAGGCGGTGAGGTCTACCGTTTTAATATCTACCACCTCATGGAAGTAAATGACCCGTTTGAGCTGTTCCCGCTGGAAATATTCAATATTTAAGGTGATGAATTTTGAAAAAAGTTAAGATTACTGAGCTGGCCGAAGTTATACGCAGTAAGAATTCGGGCCCTTATGAGCTGACCCTGGATATAATATTTAAGAACCGAAAGTTTTTTAAGCTGGCGCGGCATTCCGGAATTTTCAGAAAGGAGTTGTATGCGCGACTTTATAATATAAGTGTGGAACAAGTGCTGGACCTTGTGGAGTTTGAACAGGCTAACGCGATTAAGGCTACCATTGTCCGCCCTGTTGTTTCAGGCGGTCAGGGTGAGACTGATGTTTACGGGGCTCAGCAGCACGCGCCGCTTTTAAGCATCGAAGTGCCCATTGTTACCTAGAAAATATAGATTAATCATACCAGGGGGTGTTCGAAGAATTGAAACAGCTTGGTTTGCAAGGAAGGTCATGGCTTAAAGGATTTCACATATTCTTCTCCTGCGCCTGGATTGGCACCGGCCTCTCAATGACTCTCCTGGCCCTGCTGAAAGGCTATACCGCCAACGGGGATGAGTTATACGCCTTTAATGCCACAATAAAACTGCTGGATGATTTTATCATAATCCCGGCTGCTTTTGGCTCTCTGATAACCGGCCTTTTATTTTCCTTATTTACCAACTGGGGTTTTTTCAAGTTCAATTGGGTAACATTTAAGTGGGTGGCCACAGTGGCCCAGATTCTTTTCGGCACATTTTGGCTTGGACCGTGGACCAACGGGGCTACCGCCATCGCGGATGCCCAGCGCGCCCTGGCTTTCCACGACCCCACTTACTTGTATGACAGCCGCATGGCTTTAAATTTCGGGATCGCCCAAATACTGCTGCTTATAGCGCAGGTGTTTATTTCGGTAATCAAACCGTGGGGGAAGAGGGCGGCCGGTTAAAACTGCTGTCTGCTCCGAACATTTTAAAAGAGGCCACAGGGTCGGTTCAGGCTGTGTTTCTGTTCCGGCCCTGCGGCCACAAAACAAGGCAGGACTATTGTCCCTCTTTATGTTTATCCGACCATAAAGTGGTTTTCGAACTGGACCAGGACGGCCTGGTAGAAGTGGCGGCGGCGGAGATACGGAAAATCGCCATTGAAAAAGACCGGTTCGCCACCCTGCTGACTGATTATCTAACTGCCTCAGGAGTTAAATCTGAGGACATCACTAAAATTAAAAGCGACATTATAGATGGTATCGAAAAAAGCGTCAAGGACGGCAGTTACCCGGATACCCCGGAAAAGATAAGGACATTGCTGGGCGACAAGGTGACCCTGGAAAAATGTAAAATAGAAACGTCCCTGCTGCCCGGCGGGCAGGGGGCTGCCGCGGTTACTGTGAATTTCGGCGATAAGGATTTTAAAGGGACCGCTTTTTTCAACAGTAAATCTGCCAGCAGTAAAACTGAATTAAGCGGAAACTATTCTTTAAAACTGAACGTCAGCGCGGACGAAGGAAACGGCGAAATAATTGTGACGGGAGATTTATATCAGACCGGTCTCGAAGCAAAATCAAATTGCGACATCAAAGTCAGTGTTAAAGATACTGAAGAGAACATTAATTACCTGGATTTCGCTATGAAAGGCAAGTCAGAGGTCAGGACCGATCAGGAGGTGCAGATCGATGTCCCTGTATTGACTGAGTTCAACAGCGCTGAATTTGAGAAGTTTATCAAAAATACCCCGAAGGTGGTGCTTGACGGCAAGACCCTTACCTTTGACACCGATCCGATGGTAGTAAACCTGGAAAGCGGCAAGCGGGTCATGGTGCCTTTGAGAAACCTGGCTGAAGCGCTGGGCTGTGAGGTAAACTGGTACAGCCCGGACCAGATTAATATTTTGCGCGATGACACAGTCATAATTATGTACCTGAAAAAACGCGCCTACTATGTAAACGGAGAAGAAAAACAGCTTGACGCAGTACCCTATGTGATTGACCAAAGGACTATGGTGCCGCTGAGATTTGTCGCGGAGGAATTCGGCTGTGGTTCCAAAAAGCTTATAGCTATGAACAGTTCTTTTCAGATTAAAGGTTGACAATAGCTTGAAAGCAATACGTTAGTGAAAAAGTGTTAAAAATTTGGAAGTGGGAAAAAGTTAAGACCGAAACAAATTAAATGGAATCAGCTAAAAAGTAGGTGAAATACCCTTTTAAGGGTAGTGGGGCATGCATGCGGTTGGTAGGAACTTTCAGCGAGTCTTGAGACTCAGCTTAGTACCAAGCCCTTATAGGGCTAGAGCAAACCACCCGTTTTACGGGTGGTCATGATTGTTACGGGCTGAATTCATTGATATAATAATACATATGGCAGGATTCGGCAATTAATTTAACCCGGAGGGCGACATGTTAGTGATCGACCGTTTTGAGGGTGACTGGGTTATAGTGGAAGCAAACAGAATTATTTTTAAACTGCCGCGGGAACTGCTGCCGCCTGAAGCTATGGAGGGCGATGTGATCAGGCTTAATGTGCGGGTTGATCCAGTTGCTACGGCGAGATTAAAAAACAAAACAGATTCATTGGCCAGAAAACTTTTTAAGGACTGATTTTTTAGATGGGAAACACCATGAAAAAGCTGTTCATAATTATTCTGGCTCTTATTTTTTTAACAGTCTGCGCCAAAATCTGGTCAGACCAGGCGAACAATAAGAGCAATGTACAGAGTCCCTTGCCGGTCCAGACGCAAAGCGAGCCAAATGTCCCGGCAAAGCCCGCGGTGCTCAAAGTCCACTTTATTGATGTGGGACAGGGCGACGCTATTCTGGTGCAGCTGCCCGATGGAAGGAACATGCTTATAGATGCCGCTGCAAGAGAAAGTGAAAGCACTGTTATGGGTTATTTGAGGGAAAGGGGCGTTGACAGGATAGATTTTATCGTGGGCACTCACCCGCATGAAGATCATATCGGTTCACTTGACGCTGTAATCAAGAACTTTAAGACCGGCGAGGTGATCATGCCTGAAGTTACTACCAACACACGGGTTTTCTATGATCTCTTGCAGGTAATTAAAGAGCGGGGCCTGTCTATTAAAAAAGCCAGGGCGGGGGTAAGTATCTTCGAGAACAGCGGTTTGTCGGCAAAATTGCTGGCGCCGCAAGCAACAGAATACGAGAGTTTGAATAATTATTCGGCGGTTATTTTTCTCAAGTACCAGGATGTGGCTTTTTTGTTGACCGGTGATGCCGAGAGTGAGTCTGAAAAGGAGATGCTTGCCGCCGGTTGTGACGTTAAGGCACAGGTCCTGAAAGTAAGCCACCACGGCAGCAGTTCCTCCACTACTGCAAAGTTTTTGCAGGCGGTAAGCCCAAGTTATGCGGTTATATCAGTCGGCGCCGGCAATGATTATAACCACCCCCATCCGGCTGTCCTTGACAGGCTGGCCAGGTCAGGCGCGGTGACACTCAGGACTGATCAGCAGGGAACTATAGTATTTGAATCAGACGGGAAAGTAATCAACTACAGCACATCAAAATGAAAGCGAGCGGGGAGGAGGTATGTTAATGTCTGTATTAGCTGAGCTTGCTGAACCGGTAGTTGCCAAATTATTAAAGCTGAGTGAGGATGAACTGTACGAGAGGCTGGGGGAAACTGCCAGAGCCATAGCGGCAGACCCGGCCAAGGCTGGTCTTTTTGAACCGATAGTCATATATAATGAACCGGAAATGGAATTTGTCGAGGATGTCAGGGATTTTGGCCGGCGCCTTTTCCGCCGCTGGAATGTGGAGACATATAAATTTATCTGTGGTGATAATATTGACGACATGGTAGACCGGCAGGAACTAATCAACGCTTTTGATATAAATGACCTTGCTGTGGCTGCCGCGCTGGCCTCACTGCTGGTTACCCATGTAGGGCTCTCTCCGGCCCTGGCGGTAGTGGTTGCCTCCCTGGTGATAAAGCGTTTTGCCAGCCCCGGCCATAAGGAGTTTTGTAAAGTCTGGAAGAACAAAATGCCAAAATACGAGTGAGTAAAAAGGATTAAACATGGCATCTTAAGAGAATAATTATTCTTTAGGGAGGATGGTAAAAGGTGAAGAAGAAATTTACAGAGGATCAGGCCAGGGAAATCGGTGAAAAGCTCGGGATCAAATGGGACAAGTTCGATGTGGACCAGTTCAGAAGGGGAATGGATGTGGAACTGGAACACGGCTCCCGCGATGCTTTAACCAACGTTACGGAGGATGACCCGCTGGTAACCGGCAAAATTGCTCTCGCTCACCTTAACGAGTTTCCGGATTATTACGACAGGCTGGAGAAAATGGAGAAGGAAGCCGAAGAGTTCTGGGGCATCGAAGAATTAAAAATAAAATAAGAAAATGGTAAGGAAATCATAAGATAATTGTAGGAGAATGATTAAGAAATTACAGAAAGAGGTGACAGTATTGAACCCCAAAGCGCTTTATAACATCAGCTACGGCCTGTACATCATTACATCAAAAAAGGGCGATTCGCTGAACGGACAGATTGCCAACACCGCCTTTCAGATTTCTAATGATCCTCCTACGATAGCAGTGAGCATTAACAAGAACAACCTGACCCACGAGTATATCAAGGACAGCAAGTTTTTCGCGGTGTCAGTCATCGCCCAGGACGCGCCGCTCTCGCTGATCGGCCAGTTTGGCTTTAAATCCGGCCGGGAGATTGACAAGTTCCAGGGAATTAACAAGAAACTAACCCCAAACGGCGTGCCGTATATTGACGAAAATACTCTTGCTTATATCGAAGCAAAAGTTGTCTACGAGTTTGATGCCGGCACACATACAGTTTTTGTCGGCCAGATCACTGAAGCCGATGTTTTAGGGGAGGGCGCCCCTATGACTTACGCATACTATCAGCAGGTGAAAAAGGGCAGCGTGCCTCCCTCGGCGCCTACCTTTAATAAGAAAGAGGAAGAGAAGAAAACGTCCTCGGGAAAATACGTGTGCAGTGTGTGCGGGTATGTATATGACCCGGCAGTTGGTGACCCGGACAGCGGCATCGCACCCGGGACGCCTTTCGAAGACCTGCCTGATGACTGGGTGTGCCCTGTCTGCGGCGCGGGAAAAAAGGATTTTGAAAAGGAAAGCTGATAGTTTAGGACGAATCTTAAAGCAAAGCTGGATTCCGGCTTTGCTTTTTAGATGTGTGCCTGGCATGGGCGACAGCTTGGCGGTGAAAGTCCGCTGTGGGGCTTGGTAGTAGCAACCACTAGCCGAACAGCAAGGGTGTCCGTCGTGAGGTGGAATCTGAAAGAAGCTGTAAGCAAAGTTCCGGCTTGAGGAACACGAACCACATATAGGCTGAATTAAGTCGGGCGAGTTTGCATCACAAAGCGAAGCCCAATACTACCCGAGGCTTATACAGTAGATGTGGCAAGTATACGGAATGAAAGCGGTCGCTCTTACCCGGGGAGGTCTGGCAGGCACGCTAGGTAGATGAACTTCTGCCCTTCCTGAAGCAAAACGGGGAAGCTATCAGGCAGGCAATCCTGGAAGGGAGATATACTCCCCAACCCGTCAGGCGTGTGGAAATAAATAAGCCCGATGGGGGCAAAAGACAGCTAGGTATACCTACAGTTCTTGACAGGATGATACAGCAAGCGATAACGCAGGTATTGACACCCATATTCGACCCGGAATTCTCCGAAAACAGCTATGGATTCAGGCCTGGCAGAGATGCAAAACAGGCGGTCAAAGCAGCTCGGAAGTACATTGAGGGAGGATACAAGTGGGTGGTAGATATCGACTTGGCTAAGTACTTTGATACAGTGAACCAGGATAAACTAATGAGCCTGGTTGCAAGAAAAGTAAAGGACAAGCGAGTTCTTAGACTAATCCGGCTCTATCTCAAGTCTGGTGTGATGCTGAACGGGGTAGTCATATACACCGAGGAAGGGGTACCGCAAGGTGGCTTATGCAAAGCTTCGCATAAGCCACCTTGGACTAAACCGCTGACGGCTAGTTTCTATGGGGAAATTAAAAAATTCATCTTACAATTGAATGACAAATATTGACATGGCAAGGTCGTTAATGCGCAAAGGTGGTTTCAAAGGAATAA
>Ga0116191_1002737_pt1 | contig 13218 bp, 11 predicted proteins | sample AD_UKC111_MetaG_FD_89897 | JGI IMG/M metagenome (GOLD analysis project Ga0116191, IMG submission 89897) | Active sludge microbial communities of municipal wastewater-treating anaerobic digesters from Hong Kong - AD_UKC111_MetaG | ecosystem: Engineered > Bioreactor > Anaerobic > Digestate...
ATGCAGCCCCGCCGACGGGATAAGCGCGACCTCAACCGGCCAGTCCCTTGCGCGCGCCAGCGCATCGGCGAAGACCTCCGCATTGGGATCATCGCTGCCAAAGGGTTCGGGCAAGGCCAGCACGCCCGGCGCCACGAAGCGGGCGAGATTGTCGACATGGCCGTCGGTATGGTCGTTGAGCAGGCCAACGCCGAGCCACAGCACCTCCCGCAGGCCAAGGTCCTCGATCAGCCGCTGCTCGATGTCGCGGCGCGAGAGATTGGGATTGCGATTGGGGTTGAGCAGACATTGCCCCGTGGTGACGCAAAGGCCTGCGCCATCCACATCAATCGCGCCGCCTTCCAGCACCCAGTCACGCGACAGGCGCGGCAGCCCCACCTTGTCGCACAGCACGCGGGCAAGATCGTCATCAATGGGCGAGGGATATTTCCCGCCCCAGCCATTGCCCTTGTAATCGAGCGCGAACGGCATGCCGTCTGCATGGACGATCACCGGCCCGGTATCGCGCAGCCAGATGTCAAAAAAGGGCGCAGAAACGATTTCGACTGTCTCGCACACAAGACGACGCGCGGCTTCCTCGGCAAGGCCATTGGCGCAGACAAGGCGCACCGTCTCGCCGCGGCCATTGGCATCAACGGCATTGGCGAACGCCGCCACTTCGGCCTGCGCGCCCTCCAGATCGTCGAGCCACAGGTCCGCTGCCGAGGGAAAGCCGATCCAGACGCTGTCATGATGCGCCCATTCAGCGGGCTGAACCATGCTCATTTGCGGCTCGCATCGCGGGCGGCGCGGAATTCGGCGCTGGGGTACCAATTGGGCCAGGCCGTGCCATCGGCGAGGTCGCGGCCAATGCGGTAATTGAGCGTCAGGTCTTCCACCGCGCCGTCCCAATTCCAGTCATCGCGATATTCGTCCTGCGGCTTGTGATAGCGGTTGGTCGTATAGTCTTCCGAGGCCGCAGCGCCTGCAGCCTTGCCGCCGTTCACCAAGTCTTCGCCCGAATCGAAATAGATCATCGGCACGCCAAGCTTGGCGAGGCTGAAATGGTCAGACCGGTAGAAACTGCCCTTTTCAGGCGTCGGCTCCGGCATGACGACGCGGCCCTGCGCCTTGGCATATTTCTCCAGCATCGGCTCCAGCTCCGACTTGCCGGGGCCGATCACGACGACATCCTTGGTGCGGCCAAGGATGTTGAGGCCATCCATGTTGATGCCGCCCACGGTCTTGGCGAGCGGATAAAGCGGATGCTCGGCATAATATTCGGACCCCAGCAGGCCCGATTCCTCTGCCGTGACCGCCACAAAGACGACCGAGCGTTCGGCGGGCCCTGCCTTCACATAGGCTTCTGCCAGCGAAACGAGGCCCGCCGTACCGGTCGCATTGTCGAGCGCGCCGTTGCAGATATTGTCGCCATTTACTGGCTCGCAGATGCCAAGATGGTCCCAGTGCGCTGAATAGAGCACATATTCATCGGGCCGCGACTTGCCGGGCAGGATGCCGACGACATTCTTCGACACCTGATGCTCAATCGCCGTATCAAAGGCGAGCGACGCCTTGAGCTTGAGCGGAACGGCCTTGAAGCCCTTCTTCTTTGCCGCCGCCGTCAGCTTGGCAAGATCAAGCCCGGCGGACGCCATCAGCTTTTGCGCGGCATCATTGGTAATCCAGCCATTGGCCTGGGTTTCGTTCATATGGTTGTCGGCAGCATCCATGTGGATCTGCGCGCCGGTCCAGCTCGAAACGACAACGCCCCATGGATAAGCCGCCGGGAAGGTATCGTGCACGATGATCGCGGCCGCCGCACCCTGACGGGCCGCTTCTTCAAACTTGTAGGTCCAGCGGCCATAATAGGTCATCGCCCGGCCACCGAACGGGCCCTTCAGGTCCTTGGCTTCATAATCGGGATCATTGACGAGGATGACGACCGTCTTCCCCTTCACGTCCATGCCCTTGTAATCGTTCCAGCCACGCTCGGGCGCGTTGATGCCATAGCCGACGAACACGACGTCGCTGTCCTTGATCTCGGTGTGCGGCACGATCCGGTAGCTCGAGACGACAAGATCGGTCTTGTAAGCGAGATCGAGCGGCGCCTTGCCGCCCGTGATCTTGAGGCTCGTCGCCGGATTAACCGTCATGCGCACCATCGGCACGTCCTGAAACCAGCTGCCCTTATTGGCGGGCTGGAGGCCAGCTGCGGCAAAACGGCCCGCGACATAGCCCACCGTCTTGTCCTCGCCCCGCGTCGTCGGCGCCCGGCCCTCGAACGTGTCAGACGAGAGCGTCTTGGTCACTTCCTTCAACGTGCCGACCGAAATCTCGGGCTCGGCGGCAAAGGCCGGCAGGCAAAGGGCAAGGATGGCTACACCGGCAAGCGCGCGTTTCATGCGGATTCTCCGAAAAACATGTTGCGCCCGCAATGGCATTGCGACGGGACGGGCGCAAGCACCGGCGCGCGCTTGACAATGCAACTGCTCCTCTTAGGTTCAAGGTTCAATCCGGGGGAGTAAATTTCAAGTCATGATGCGTCATTTTTCAGTATTTCTTGCAGCATCCACATTTATTTCTCCCGCTACTGCACAGAATTTCGATGCTGCCGCTGCATTTGGCGCACGAGAAGCGGTTTCGGATGTCAGTCTTTCGCCTGACGGCACGAAAATCGCTTATATCAGCCCGACAAACGGACAAGGCAGCGCCGTCTATTCTGTGACCATCGGCCAAGGCGCGCCCAAGCGCATCCTTGTCGCGTCGGGCGCGCCCGAGCGGCTGGAATGGTGCCGCTGGTCCTCCAACAGCCGCCTCGTCTGCCTTGTCTATTTCGTGCGCAACGAAGATTATGGCGTGAACGGGACAACGCGGCTCGTCTCGATTTCATCAGAGGGCGGCGATGTAAAGCTCCTCTCCCGCCGGGAGCGGGCAACCTCGCTGTGGCGCTCAAACTATGGCGGCGACGTGATCGACTGGCTTCCAGCCGAAGACGGCACGATCCTGATGGGGCGCGTTTATGTGCCTGAAGAACAGGTGGGCTCCAACATCAACAAGCGGCAGGAAGGCTTTGGTGTTGATCGCATCGACACGACAACGCTCGCAAGCAAGCGCATCATTCAGCCCGTGCGCGATGCCGAGGAGTTCATTTCCGACGGACAAGGCAATGTCCGTATCATGGGCACAAGGCGCTCAAGCAGCGACGGCTATTCAGAATCGCTGCTGCGGTACAAATATCGCAAGGCAGGTGCGACCGAGTGGGAAGACCTGACCGATTTTGACACGCAAAGTGGCGAAGGCTTCAATCCCTATGCCGTCGATGCGACCGAAAATGTCGTTTATGGCTTTCGCAAGAAGGACGGGCGGCAGGCGCTCTACAAGATCGCGCTCGATGGATCGCTGACCCGGACGCTGGTCTATGCCAATCCCGAAGTGGATGTGGATGACGTGCTGCGCGTCGGCAAATCCCGCCGCGTCGTGGGCGCCAGCTACGCGACCGACAAGCGTTATAGTGTCTATTTCGACAAGGGCTTTTCCGACCTGCGGACACGACTTGCCAAGGCGCTTCCCGCCGGTTCGATGATCGACATCATCGATGCCAGCAATGACGAGCAGAAGCTTGTCCTGCGCATGGGCAGCGACATCAATCCGGGGCGCTATTATCTCCTCGACCGCACGACCAAGCGCATGGGGGAACTCTTCCCGACCCGCCCGGAGCTTGCCAATGTCGCGCTCGCCCCCGTTACCCCGGTCAACATCGCGGTTTCAGGCAATGTGCAGGTCCCGGGCTATCTCACCTTGCCGCCCGGATCTTCGGGCAAGGGTCTGCCTGCCATCGTCATGCCACATGGCGGGCCTTCGGCGCGCGATGAATGGGGCTTTGACTGGCTGGCGCAATATTACGCCAATCGGGGCTATGCGGTGCTGCAGCCGAATTTCCGGGGATCGGCAGGCTATGGCGACAACTGGTTGCAGATCAACGGCTTCCAGTCCTGGAAGTCCGCGATTGGCGATGTCATCGACAGCGGGCGCTGGCTCGTTTCCTCGGGGATCGCGGACCCCAAAAAGCTCGCCATCGTCGGCTGGTCCTATGGCGGCTATGCCGCCCTCCAGTCCGGTGTCGTCGCACCTGACCTGTTCAAGGCGATCATCGCAATTGCGCCCGTCACCGATTTTCAGGAGCTTCGCCGCCAATATCGCAACTATACGAACAAATATCTGGTCGAGGATTATATCGGCAATGGCCCGCATGTGACCGAAGGCTCGCCCGCCCAAAATGCGAAGTCCATCGTGGCGCCGGTCCTCATGTTCCACGGGACGCTTGACCGCAACGTCACCTATTCACACGCGACGCTGATGGCCGACAAGTTGAAGGCCGCAGGTAAGGCGCATGAGCTTGTGACCTACGAAAATCTTGACCACGGATTGCTCGATGCGACCGCCCGGTCGGGCATGCTCGCCAAGAGCGACGCCTTTTTGCGGGCAAGCCTGAAGCTGCCGCCCCAATGAAAAAGGGCGGCCCCGAAGGACCGCCCTTTCGAATTTCGACGATGAGCCGAACTTAGCGCGAATAGAATTCGACGACGAGGTTCGGTTCCATCTTCACCGGATAGGGCACTTCGTCGAGCGTCGGGACGCGCGTGAAGGTGATCTTGGCAGCGCCATCGGGCGAGACATAGTCAGGAATGTCACGTTCAGCGAGGCTCTGGGCTTCGATGACGAGCGCCATTTCCTGCGCCTTGTTGCTCAGGCTGATTTCCGAGCCGACATCAACGCGACGCGATGCGACGTTGCACTTCACGCCGTTCACGCGGACGTGGCCGTGCGACACGAGCTGACGGGCAGCGAAGATCGTCGGAGCGAACTTGGCGCGATAAACGATGGCGTCAAGGCGACGCTCGAGCAGACCGATAAGGTTCTGCGAGGTATCGCCCTTCATCTTGTCGGCTTCCTGATAGCAGCGCTTGAACTGCTTTTCGGTGATGTCGCCGTAATAGCCCTTCAGCTTCTGCTTGGCGCGGAGCTGGATGCCGTAGTCCGACATCTTGCCCTTGCGGCGCTGACCGTGCTGGCCGGGGCCATATTCACGCTTGTTGACCGGGGACTTCGGGCGACCCCAGATGTTTTCGCCCATGCGGCGATCGAGCTTGTGCTTGGCGCTCTGGCGCTTCGACATGATGATTCTCCAATTGCGTTTCGTACAGTTCCGGAACCGCGCGACGCCGGGAAACCGGGCCGGACACCTGCTTCACCGGAGTGCAGGGTCAATTGCGGAAGGCCGCGCGTTTAACGTGCGCGGCCCCAGAGTCAAGTTTTCGTCAAGTTTTCTGCCGGAAAATCAGTTTCCGTGTTCGGTCGTGATGTGCTGGTTCAGGCGCTCGCCTTCAGCTTCAGCGTCCAATGCCGCCTTGTCCCACTCTGCCTTGGTCCGGCAGATGCGCGTCTTCTTGATGAGCGAGCCGGTGGTGTCATAGGATTTGCAGATCAGCTTGTCGGCAGCGGCGGTCTTGACCTCATCGGCCGCAATCGCGGGCGTCACTGCAAGCAGGGTGGTCATGAGAAAGAATGAAAGTCGCATAGGTGTCGCATCCATATTGGGAAGCGCAGAAGGTAACGCGAGCGCGACGCGATATCCAGACCCAATTCAACGCCGCTTGAGCGCACTCAGCACGCCGCGCAGCGTGCGGATTTCATTCGAGTTCCAGCTCGGCTTGGACAGAACCGAGCGCAGCGTGCGCTTTGACACAGGCGTTCGGTCAGGCGGGAAGAAATAGCCCGTCCCTTCAAGCATGCTTTCCAGATGCCCGATCAGGCCATCCAGCTCGCTCTGAGGCGCTGGCGGATCAAGATCGACACGCGGCGGGCTTTTCAGCGCGACATGCTTGGACCATTCATAAGCGACGAGGATGACGGCCTGTGCGAGATTGAGCGATCCGAATTCCGGATTGATCGGCACCGTCAGGATCGTGCGGGCAACTGCCACATCGTCGGTTTCGAGCCCTGAGCGCTCCGGCCCGAACAGAATCGCGCTGCGCCCGGGTTCTGCATGGATGGTTTGCGCAGCGACTTCCGGGGTCACCACGGGCTTTACCAGACCCCGCTTGCGTACCGTGGTCGCATAGACATGCGTGCAGTCCGCGACCGCATCGGCAACGCTGTCATACACCTTGGCATCATGCAGGACGATGTCCGCGCCCGAGGCTGCCGGGCCTGCCGAGGGATTGGGCCAGCCATCGCGCGGCGAAACAAGGCGCATTTCGGTGAGGCCGAAATTGAGCATGGCCCGCGCGGCCTTGCCGATATTCTCGCCAAGCTGTGGCCTCACCAGAACAATGACGGGCAACATGGCTATTTCCGTGCGGCTTCGGCGACGTTTCCGGCAAAGTCCTCAAAGTCGCGGGGTTCGGTGAAGTCGCGATAGACAGAGGCGAAGCGGATATAGGCAACGCCATCCAGGCCTTTCAGCCCGTCCATCACCAGTTCGCCAATGGTGGAAGCGCTGACTTCGCTCTCGCCCGAGGTTTCAAGCTGGCGCTGGATGCCCGAGACGAGGCGCTCGATGTTCGCCGGATCAATCGGGCGCTTGCGGCAGGCAATCGTGACCGAACGCTCCAGCTTTTCGCGCTCGAACGCCTCGCGTCGGCCTTCGGATTTCACCACCGTCAGTTCACGCAACTGGATGCGCTCAAAGGTCGTGAAGCGCGCGCCACAGGCTTCGCACTGACGCCGCCTGCGGATCGCCGAATTGTCTTCGGTCGGACGCGAGTCCTTGACCTGGCTGTCTTCGTGTCCGCAGAACGGGCAGCGCAAGGCTTAGAGTCCTTCGTAAATGGGGAAGCGCGCGCAGAGTTCTTCCACGCGGGCGCGGACATGCGCTTCGATCTGCGCATCGCCAGCTTCGCCATTCTTGCGCAGCCCATCGACGACTTCGGCGATCATCTGCCCGATCTGGCGGAACTCGGCGGTGCCAAAACCACGCGTCGTGCCAGCCGGCGTGCCAAGGCGGACGCCCGAGGTCAGCGCGGGCTTTTCGTCATCATAGGGGATGTTGTTCTTGTTGCAGGTGATCGACGCACGATCGAGCGCGTGTTCTGCGTGCTTGCCCTTGGCCTGCTTGGGACGCAGATCGACCAGCATCAGATGGTTATCAGTGCCGCCCGAAACGATGTCGAGGCCCTGTTCCTTCAGGCTTTCCGACAGCGCCTTGGCATTATCGACAATCGCCTGCGCATAGGTCTTGAACTCCGGCTTCATCGCTTCGGCAAAGGCCACGGCCTTGCCAGCGATGATGTGCATCAGCGGACCGCCCTGAAGGCCGGGGAAGATGGCGCTGTTCATCTTCTTGGCGATGGCTTCGTCGTTCGACAGGATGATGCCCGAACGCGGACCGCGCAGCGACTTGTGCGTGGTCGTGGTCGTCACATGCGCGTGCGGCACGGGGCTCGGATGGACGCCACCGGCGACAAGGCCAGAAATGTGCGACATGTCGGCCAGCAGATAGGCGCCAACTTCATCGGCGATTTCGCGGAAGCGCGCCCAATCCCAGAAGCGCGAATAGGCCGTACCGCCGCAGATGATGAGCTTGGGCCGGTTTTCACGAGCAATGCGCGCGACTTCGTCCATATCGATGATCTGGTCATCGCGACGCACGCCATAGGGAATAGGCTTGAACCACTTGCCCGACATGTTGACGGGCGATCCGTGCGTCAGATGGCCGCCTGCCGCGAGGTCGAGGCCCATGAAGCTGTCGCCGGGCTCAAGCAGGCCGAGGAACACCGCCTGGTTCATCTGGCTGCCCGAATTGGGCTGCACATTCGCGAAATTGGCGCCGAACAGCTTCTTGGCGCGTTCAATGGCAAGCGTTTCGATCTCGTCGACATATTCGCAGCCGCCATAATAGCGACGGCCCGGATAGCCTTCGGCGTACTTGTTGGTGAGGATAGAGCCACAGGCTTCAAGCACCGCGCGCGAAGCGATGTTCTCAGAGGCGATCAGCTCGATCTTGTCGCGCTGGCGGCCAAGCTCCTTGCCGATCCAACCCGCAATCTCGGGATCGCTCTCGGCAAGACCACGGGTGAAAAACCCTTCGGTCACGGCGTAGCTGGAAGCGGAATTGGTGCTCATGCTGGATCCTTACGACAGAACGGGGTTGGAAAGCTTGTCGACGCGGCGCTGGTGGCGGTCACCCCCAAAAGGCGTCGAAAGAAAGGCTTCAAGACAGGCCTTGGCCATCTCGATGCCCACAAGCCGCGCGCCCATCGCGATAACATTTGCGTCATTATGCTCGCGCGACAATTTGGCCGAGAGCGGCTCGGAAACGAGCGCGCAGCGGCAGGCGGGGTTGCGATTGACGGAGATCGAAATGCCGATGCCCGAGCCGCACAAGGCAATGCCGCGTTCGGCATCGCCCGAGGCGACCGCACGCGACAGCGCATAGCCATAATCGGGATAATCAACGCTCGAGGCATCATGCGGGCCAAGGTCGGCCACCTCATGACCGGCCTCACCAAGCCATTGAACGAGCGCGGCTTTCAGCTCAAGCGCGGCATGATCGGAAGCAATCGCAATGCGCATGTGACGCCTGCACCCCTGATTGAATTGACTCGGATACGCGCCCCTTAGGGGAGGTCACGCGCAATTGCCACAAGCTATTGTGTCCCAAGGTGCGAGAGCTGTTGGAAAATTTGTGCGCGGCCTTGGGATCAAAAAAAGCCCCGGTGCATTTCTGCACCGGGGCCAGGCAACCTCCCCTTGAGGTTTCGGTTCAGAACTTGAAGCCGGCAGCAATACCGTAGCGGCGCGGTTCAAGCGTGAAGATGTTGGTGAACAGGCCCGAGGACTGGTCGGTGACGTACAGACCGGTGATCGAGTTGCTGTTGAAGATGTTCTGGATGTAGCCACGGACGAACCAGCGGTCATCACGGCCGTTCAACTGGACCTGGGCATTCGCCTGCGAGTAGCCGTTGATCTTGTTGACGCGGCTGTTGAAGATGTTGCCGTAGCTGTCACCCGTGTAGGTCAGGTCGACACGCGGAACGAGCGTCATGCCGTTCGACATTTCAGCCGTGTACTGGGTGCCGATCGAGAACTTGTAGTTCGGTGCCTGCGGGAGCGCATTGCCCTTCACATTGACCGGAACGCCCGCGTTCATGACCGTGATGCCACCAAAGGCCGTGCCGGCAGCACCAGCACCCTGCGCCGCGAGAACCGAGCAGATGCCGAAGGCGCCGTTGGCCGTCAGGCCGCTGTTCGGACCAAAGCTGGTCGGAGCACGCAGGCCAACCGCTGCGTTAACCGCAGTCACGAAGCCGTTGACGCCAGCAACGCTACCCGAGTTCGAGACAACCGCACAGTTCGAACCGTTGGTGATGTCCTTGACGATGACGGCATCGGCACGGCCACCCGACGGATCGCGCGGGTTGGTGAGGCGGGTTCCGCTGTCACCAGCCTTGGTGTGCAGGTAGCTGGCACCCATGTTGATCGCCCATTCGCGGCTCGGGCGGATGATGCTTTCAAGTTCAAGGCCGTAGATCGTCGCATCGATATTGTCGTTGGCCGAGGTACGGGCAACGATGCGGCTCAGCTGGAGGCCCGAATATTTGTAGTAGAAGGCCGTGGCGTTGAACGTGAACTTGCCGTTGGCGAACACATTCTTCGAACCGACTTCAAACGCATCGACCGATTCCGGAGCGAAGGCTTCCGGCACCGTGAAGACCGGGCTCAGCGGCGGGTTGATGCCGCCCGACTTATAGCCGCGCGAGTAGGATGCGTAGATCAGATTGTCTTCGCTCAGCTTCCAGTCGAGAACCGCGCGACCGGTGAACTTGTGGAAGCCGACATTGCGTTCCTGCCACGGCTGCGCACCTGCAATGCCCGCGTCTGCGTCGAAAGCTGCAGCGTAGGGCGACGAGAAGGCGTCGGTTGACGTGTAGGGAACGAGGAAGCTCGCCAGCGTCGTGCGGGCACGGACGAACTTCTTGTCGTTGTTGTAGCGCAGACCGAGGGTCAGCTTCAGGCTGTCGCTGAACTCGTAATAGGCTTCACCGAAGAGGCCGTACGACTTGACGCGCAGATAGTCCGAATTGTTCCGGTAGAACGGCGTACCGAGGTAGGATGGCGCGACGTCGTTGTTCGGATTGGCGTCAACACGCGTACCGAAGCTGGTAAACGAACCCAGGATGCCCGTGACATAGTCGATTCCGAACGAGTTCACATAATAGCTATCCTCGGTCAGCTTCGAGTCGACATAAATGCCACCGAGCAGGAAGTTGAACTTGCCGTCAAAGTCCGAGGTGATGATGGCTTCAGCCGACCAGTCCTTGCTGTACTGGTTGGAACGGTCAAAGTCCTGCGGCGTTGCCGAGCAGAGCTTGTGGCCGCCATAGGCGCCCGTACCGGTCGTTTCCGACAGCGACGTGCAGAGGTTGCCAGCCGGACCATTCGGCATGATGGCATTTGCCATCGGCGACAGGTAGGACCCGAGCAGCGCGCCACCGGCACCACCGGCGAGAGCCGCCAGAGTACCAAGGCCTGTTGCATAGACAGCGCGGTTCTGGACCGAGAGGTTGTAGTCCTGCGACGAGTCAACCTTCGCGGTGTGGTAGAAACCGGTCAACTGGACGTTGATCGACCCCAGTTCCTGGTTGATGCGCGCCTGATACTGCGATTCCGAGGTAAAATATTGCGGCGTGTAGTCGGTGTTGACCGTGCGCGGATCAGCCGGGTTCACAACGCCCGCATAGGCGTCAGCCCCATAAAGGCTGCCAAGGCCGAGTGCGCTCGGAATGCCGTTGACCGCGAGGAACTCACGCGAGCTGAGCGTGCCGACAAAGGTCGAGTTGGCATTGGTCATGCCATATTCGCGCGCGTTGGGCAGACAGCCGAGAACGCCAGTGGGGTCGCGCTGGCACATCTGCTTCTGGATGCGCATGCGATTGTCTTTTTCGCGGAAATAATAGGCCGACAGGTCAACCGTGGTGCTGTCGCTGGGCTCCCAGCGCACCGAGCCACGAACCGCGTACATATCGCGGTCATCCATCTTCGAATTGTCGAAGAGGTTGGTCGTGTAGCCGTCGCGCTTCATGTAGAAGCCGGCAACGCGTGCCGCCAGCGTGCTGCCGAGCGGCATGTTGATCATGCCCTTGGCCTTGATCTGGTTGTAGTTGCCGTAATCGACTTCACCCGACGCCTTGAAGCCGGTCAGGTCAGGACGAACGGGGATGAAGTTGACCACGCCCGAAGTTGCGTTGCGGCCGAACAGCGTGCCCTGCGGGCCGCGGAGAACTTCGACGCGCTCAAGGTCAAAGAATTCGGTTTCGAACAGGCGGGTGCCGAGGAGCGGCGTGCCATCGAGGTGAATTGCGGTTGCGCTGTCGCACGACACGCCGACGCAAAGATCGCCGATGCCGCGGATGGTGAAGCTGGAACCGGTGAAGTTGCCCTTGGTGAAGGTGACGTTGGGCAGGGTGAGCTGAAGGTCGCTCGAGTTCTTGATCTGCTGCTTTTCAAGGGCTTCGGCGGAGAAGGCCGAAACGGCGATCGGAACTTCCTGGAGGCTCTGCGCCTGACGCTGTGCGGTGACGATGATTTCATCGTTGTTGACCGCATTGTCATCTGCCTGCGCGGTCTGTGCCAGGGCCGGCGATGCCATCAGCATGGCAATAGCAGAGACACCCGTGACGTAGAATTGCTTCATATTCCCCATCTCCCATACATAATGCCGGTTTGCCGGCTTCTCGCGCAATTTACGCTTGTCGAGGGTATCGTGCGTTACGATTCGCAGTCCGTCAATGGCCGAAATCGCAGCAAATCGGCGCAGTTGACGCCTCTGGTTGACGTGCAGGTCAACTTTTGCCCGAATGACGTAAGGGAAACCGCCATTCCAACCACTGTGTTGCGATTTTGCACCACCAAAGAAAGGATTTGCCGCATTGTGCCCGAACAGGCTGTATGGTGCTAAAGGAGAATATCGCTTAGGGGAGCGCCTTCATGGCAGACGATAACAAGATTCCGGTGCCCGACGACGTGGCCGCAGCAATTCGCACGCTCATCACCTGGTCAGGCGATGATCCCGATCGCGAAGGTCTTCTCGACACGCCCAAGCGCGTGGCGCGGGCGTGGAAGGAATATTGCGCGGGCTATGAAGAGGACCCGGCGCTCCACTTGTCGCGCACCTTTGAAGAAGTCGGCGGCTATGACGAAGTGGTGGTCCTGAAGGACATTCCGTTCCAGTCGCACTGCGAACATCATATGGCGCCCATCGTCGGCACGGCCTCGATTGCCTATCTGCCGCGCGACCGCGTTGTCGGCATCTCGAAGCTCGCGCGCGTGCTCCATGGATTTGCCCGCCGCCTTCAGGTTCAGGAACGGCTGACGGCGGAAGTCGCCAAGTGCATCTGGGACAATCTCCACCCGCATGGCGTGGCCGTCGTGATCGAAGCGACGCACGGCTGCATGACCGGACGCGGCGTACGTACGCCGGGCGTCGCGATGACGACCAGCCGCCTGCATGGCTGTTTTCTGGAAGACCCGCGCAGCCGCAAGGAAGTGATGAGCCTGATGGGCTATTAAGCCCTGACGGCTAGCCTGGCACGCTCCGGATTTCCTGTTTTCCGCGATTTCCGAGCCGTTCGGTGTTTCCACCTCACTCGAAATCGCTCTAGCGGTCGGGCAGATTGTCCAGCGTGCGGCGGATTTCCTGCACCACGCGCAGCGTCGTGCGCAGATCATCCACGCCGATGCCTTCGATGAACTGTTCGACCTCGGGCTTGATCTCGGCAAGCGCCTGCGCGTGCGCCTCGCGGCCCACATCGGTAATTTCGACCCACTGGTCGTCATTGGTGCCGATCACGGGCGCGGTCGAGAGCATGTCGCGCGCGACGAGCGTCGCGACCTTTTCCGCCATATACTCGTCGCTGTCCTGAAACGCCCATGCAAGCAGCGACAACCGCTCACGCGGCACACCGTTGCGGATGAAATGCCCGAGCAGGCCGAACTGGCCGGTCGTCATTCCGGCAGGCGTTGCCCGGTCATAGCGGTTGCGCAGAAGATGCTCGACGATTGCCATCTCGGTGAAGAGATGAAGGACAGTGCGTTCCTCATTGGGCGTATTCATCGCGTGCTTCCGATACCCTTGTCGTCGACACCGCTTTGCCCGGTCCGGGCCTGTTACCTGATGGTACAGGCCGGATCGAGACGGAAGTCGAGATACTTGTCGACCGAGCCCATCAGGTCCGG
>Ga0116191_1002738_pt1 | contig 13218 bp, 6 predicted proteins | sample AD_UKC111_MetaG_FD_89897 | JGI IMG/M metagenome (GOLD analysis project Ga0116191, IMG submission 89897) | Active sludge microbial communities of municipal wastewater-treating anaerobic digesters from Hong Kong - AD_UKC111_MetaG | ecosystem: Engineered > Bioreactor > Anaerobic > Digestate | place...
ATTTAAATTAGCCCCAGAAGTTAAAGCTGTAGGTCAACAAACAATGAATAAAATTATGGGACCTACTTCTCAAGAAAATAAAAATGCACAGGAGCTTAATGAAATTAATCAAAGAGCTAAAGATAGGGTTGTACAAGCTAATATGCCGCAAAAAGTTGATACACGATCAGCTTTGACAAAAGGAATCGAAGAATCTATTGGTAAAGATTATAACCGAAATGTTGTTCCTGATGCAACCAGAAAAAATATAGAAACTAAGAGAAAAACTGATTTAGGGGAGCAGCACACACATAATGTTCCAGAAGGACAATATGTTAATAACAATCAAGGCGTGCAGCAGCAACAAATTAATGTAAAAGTGTCTGGTTATTGTATTAAGTGTCATAACGAAATGGATAATTCTGCGCATACAAATCAAGTTACTCAAGCTCCAAATGGTAAGCCCGCTAATTTACGAGGAAATAGATAGGATAAATCATGGCTGATCTTTTTGATAATTTAGATGGCGGCATTAATTCTCTTGATAGAGCTATTAATGCTTTAGAGGGAGAAGGCTCTACAAGATCTTTTGAAAAGGATGGATTTATTGTTCCTCCTAATCCTTCTGGAGATGGTAATGGTTTACCTTCTCAAAAAGTTGGGGCTGAGCGAAATGCCAGCATTCAAGATGGCGGAATAGCAGGCAAAAGACGACTTATTCATTGGTTTATACCTGAATTTGGAGTTGTTAGAATGTATGTAAATCCTGCAAGCATTAATTACAATCATAAAAAAGTAATTAAAAAGGAAAAAACAAAAGGCGGTTATTTGCTTCAATATTGGGGAGAGGATTTAACAACTCTTACAATAAGCGGAACTACTGGAAGTTCTGGAGTAGAAGGCATTAACGTTTTATATGAAATGTATAGAGCAGAACAATATGCTTTTGATACTATCGGTTTATCTTTAGCTGCAGCTAATGCTAACAATGGAATATCCAATACTATAATGAATGCTGTTAATGGCTCTGTAGACAGCCAAGATTCAAGTTTTGGCGGCATTGCTGGTGGAATAGGCGCTGGCATACTTGGAAGCGTTTTAGGGGCAAATAACGGCTCTACATTAGCAACCAGAAATATACCATCATTAGCAAGTTTGGCTTTTGGCGTAGAGATGTATTATCAAGGATGGGTATTTAGAGGTTATTTTGATGATATGAGCATTACAGAAAGTGCAAGTGATTTTCTTTGGAATTACACAATACATTTTACAGTAACACAGAAACGTGGATATAGAACAAATTATCTTCCATTCCACAGAAGCGCTAATTCAGGACCAAGTAATAATTCTGAGGGTGGAGTTCCATTAAGTTTTAAAGGTTTAAAGAAATAATGAGTATTTTAGATGGCATTACCAGCGGATTGGAGGATATGTTTTCTCTTGGAGAAAATCAAGATCGTTCTTTAGATGTGGTAGAAGGTGGTAATGTCAAAAAATATGGTAAATTAGGAAGCTTTGCAAATAAATTTGATCAAAGCGCAGAGCGAAATTATGTAGAAGAAGGATATTTAAGAAAAGATTTATTTAATGTTGATCCAAAGCAACGTGAAATAATCATGCAAGAGCCAAACATTACAGTTTTAATAAAAAAACGCATGTTTTCATCTCTTGCTGAAAATTTTGACACAAAGTATATGGATGCTGATGAAAAGATATTCTATAAAGCATCTAAAATATTATTTGAAAATAAGTGCAAGCAATTATCAGCATATGAAAAACTATGTAGAATTGAAAGGGCAAATGCCTCTGCAGGAGAATTTGATTCAGCTTTATTGCCATTAATTATTAGTTTGGCAGATGAGCTTGAGAATGCTGATTTTTTACCATTATTTAATGGCGAAGTAAAAGTAAACAATGATTTAAAGAAATTTTCTAAAGTTATTGATCAAATTAAAAAAGTTTATACGTTTTCACCAAACAGACAATATACTGAATGGTTAAAAGATAATAATAAATTATTTACACCTCAATTGGGCGAAGGTACAGGAGTAATTGAATTTACTAATGTTACTAATTTAAGTACAAATACTTCTGTTGTTAGTGGTAATAGTGGTGGGTGTAGTTTAAACTTTACAGATCCATTTGAATTAATGGTTATTACTGAAGTTGATATTGAAAAAGCTTTAAGTGATGCTACAAATGTAGCTAATAATCATTTAATTTTTAGAATGGGCAAGGAAAGTGCAGATAACATAATTGCTCGCAACACAAAGCTTTTAAATGATAAACGCCGTGCTCGTGGAGCTGGAGATATAACATTTAAAATTAATCCTGATACATTATTAAGTAAAAGAGTGATTGCTATTGTAGATGCTCTTGGAGAAGAAGTTCATTTTACTTATGACGCTGCATTAGGATTAGGTGGACTTGGCGTAGGAAATGGGGTTCAAATTGATCCTTCATGTTTACGCGGTGGAGCATTATTAGGTGAAAATGGTTTAGCTACAAAAGTAAACAAACGTGTAAATGTTGAGTTTTTAAGAATAGATTTTACAGACAAAAATAATTTTAATTCAGAAGAAAATTTATTTAAAGATATTGTAGTTAATTTATTTAATAAATTGCAATTAGATGCAAATGCTCGGTCATTGAACAGAGAGCTTGCTAAAACGAATAATTATGCTCGCCGCAAGATGCGTTTTAACTTTTTGGGAAAGTTGATTATTCAAGCAATGGATCAAATCCATATTTATATTGGATCTAAAACTTCTAATGATACAAAGGTATTAAGCGGATTACAAAGTGCATTTACTGGATTGGGAGCAATGCAAAATTCCAATATTATGTTAAATGATATTAAGAATCTTGCTTATTCTCAATTTATGCCATCTGGAAATTTTGATTTTGAGATGGAGAAAAATGTTATATTGGGACCTCAATTTCCAAGTTATTTATGGGGCATTTTAAGAAATCAGTTTGTAAATGAACGTGGTGGCACACATGTATTTGCTGGTCTTGTAGATAGTGCTGTATCAAATTATAATGATGGTGCATTTACAGTATCTGTTCAAGGCAGAGATAATTTAGAATATCTTACACAAGGATTTGTTAATTTTAAGCCAAGCGCGGAAGTGTGGAATGGTGCATTATATGATCCATTGACTCCATTTGAAACAAAATTTGATGCTGTTTCTTCTAATTTTAAAAACAATAATCCAGAATTATTAAAAGAAAATAAGGCGTTATTGGCAGCTAAGAATCTTTTAAAATATAAATCTGGACCATTAGCTGGGCAAAGTGTTACTGAAGAAAATCTTATACATGATGCAGTGATTGATAGCGCAAATGTAAAAAGACGTGTATTTCATGCTCCAGACGGTTTAGTATATAAATGGAAAGAAGGGATAGGAACATTTGTTCGATATGGAGATTCACTTCAAGCGAATGATGCGAATAAAGTTTTATCTCAACCTACCATTGCTCCACCTTTAGCAGGTCAAGATGTAATGAATTCAATTTCATTATTGATTACTGGAGAGCCATATAATTATGCAAACTATTATAAGGCTATAAGAGAGTTTGGTGGCGGTAAAATGCCAAGTGAGGCGGGAAAATCTTCAGCTCATACATTTTTTGATTCTTTTAGATCTGAATTAACTAAAAGAAATATAATGTGGGGAAATTTCATACCATTCAAAAATTTGGTTGTTGGTGAAAGCCAATATAGCTCTGTATTGCAAGGGCAAGCCAGTATAACTAATGAATCAAGCAATGTTAGTGATTTGTTAAAACAACAGCAAGATTTATTAGATCAGCAATCTGTAATTGAAAGTGCGCAACAATCTGATGATAGAATTCCTAACGCAGTAGATATATTGAAAAAAAGAATTCAAGATATTGATGATAAAATTAAATTAGCTCAAGATAACTTAGACCATTTGCTTACAACTGATGGCAAATCATTAAGCGTAGTTGGAAATGATGTTTCATTTAATTATGATAACTTTATAAATAACACACCAAATAATGTAAATAAAAACTTATTTGATCCATCAAGTCGTCGTCAATTGAGAAAAAAGATAAACTTTTTAACTCGTCGTTTTTCTTGGAAAGTTAGAGCTAATGAAGATCAAAATTTAATGATCGTAGATGATACATATGATAAAGATTATGATATTATTGCATTTGAAAAAGAATTGCAAAATATTGAGCTTTTAAATAGTGAATTCACTTCTGTTAAAGACAAAGTATTTGCGGCTGCTCAAATATTAAATATGGAAGTATTTTGTGATACTCAGGGACATATACGAGTTCGTCCTCCTGCATGGAATAAAGTTCCAAGTTCTGTATTTTATAGAATGCTTCAATTAAAAGATGATTCTGGAATTCAATTATTTCCTCAATTTTTAAATGATTTATTTACAAATCAGCTAAAAGGTGTAATGCAACGAATTGAAGCGTTGGAAGATTTAATTAGATTAGACGTTATGCTATTAGGAGCCGGCAGTGTTAGTTCTAATGATCAATCAACAATGGAATCATATATTAATACTGATTTAAAGGGAGCTGCTAACGGTCAGGGCTCATTTAAATTTTTATCTAATGTTTCTGGAAATATGACCAGTGTTGAAGATTTATTAAAATCTGAAGAATCCGCCCAAGATGGATTTGGTGATTTTGCAAGAGCTGCCAAAACAACGAATTTCTTTACAGCTGCAGATAGATCGCGAGCCACTCGTAATTTATTAGATTTAGTGCCATTAAGCGCAAATACAGTAGATTATAGATCAGTTGATGCAATTATTAAAAGAATAGAAACAAAAACGGGTCAACAAGTAAATCTTGATGATCTTTACATTAATAATATTTATGGTACAACCAATACTCCACTTTTAACAAAGCGTCGACCTGATATTGTTAAGCTATCGAATGATTTGGCTAATAAAATAGGAGAGCGTCAAAAATTAGTTAAAATTGCTTATTCTTTGTTAAAAAACTATAAAGAAGTAACGGCAATAGATAAAGATAAATCTTTTGGTAATAAAATTATTATTCCTGGTACATATCATAATTCGAATATTCCTGAATTTTATGAAAATTTAATTGAGGATGAATCATATGATGATTTGGGTCCAAATTCTGGAAGTCGTTATATTATTAAAAATAGTAGAATTCTTGCTTATGATATATCAGAAAATAAACCAGAGTATACTCACGTTTCTGTTACAGGTTTAATTGATCCAAATACTATTGGAAATCAATCGCTATTAAATCCTGGCGATGCAATTGGAAGTGGTAATGCTCAAGTTACAGCCGAAGCAATAGATTATGATATGTGGAGAATGTATGGAGTAACTCAAAGTACTCCTGTAAAAGCTCCATTTTTTAGCAATCCACGAACACAATGTGCTCCATATGCAGCCACATTATTAAGCAAAGCTCGCCAAAATATATTAAGAGGATCAATTACTATTATTGGTAATGAATATATGCAACCTGGAGAAGTTGTATATTTAGAGCAAAGAGGTTTGTTATTTTATGTAGAGTCTGTAAGACATCAATTTCAATATGATAGCACATTTACTACAACATTACAAGTATCTTTTGGTCATACTCCTGGAGAATACATTCCAACTCCCTTTGATGTTGTTGGTAAAATGATTTATCTTAATAGAGATAATGCCCAAATAATTAATTTAAAACAATTTAATACATATGACGAATTAAGTATTGGTGCAATTTTAATAGATAACAATCAAATTGTTAAAGATAATTCTGAAGGCACAAGAACAAATTATTTTTATTCAGATGCTATATTTTCTGGAAATTATGGAATTGCAAATGATAAAACAATTTCAAATATGGCATATTATGTAGCTCAAAAAGTTAATGCTCATGCAAGCAAAGGATCAAATATAAATGTTAAAGTTGAGTTAAGAGTATATTATGATGATGTTGTAGGCGGAGTTGATTTTGATTTATATAGAGCTGCACAGTCATTAAAGGAAATACTTATTAATCCTGATTCGGCGCCCGCAGGAGCTGTTGATTTTAAAGCTTCAAAGCAATCATTTAATAATTTTAAAGATGCTAATGGAAAAGATATGATTAATATTGAAACAATTAATATATCTGACACTACTGGAGAACGTCGTCGTCCATCAGAAAAAGCATTTGATGCGGCTCGCAATATCGCTAAAACAAAACCATTTGGTCAGGGTGCTTTTGAAAAATATTCAGATTCTATTTTAAACACTATGTATAAAGGAATTATAGATTGTTATATAGCTTTTGAAGATGCAAAACCAGCTAATGAGGGTAAAAAATAAGTGGCATTACCTGTAGGTTTACTAAAAATAGCAACTGTTAATAAGTTTAATTCTAAAACTGGAGTATTAGAAGTTAATATAGATTTATCTAATAATTCATTATCTAAAAACGTACAAACAGTAAGCATTCCATTCAGCCTTTATTCTTCTGGCGGATTATTTATAGGTACGATTCCAGAACCAGGCACAACTGTAGTTGTTGGTCAAGGTGAAGGCGAATGGTATTTTGTATCGTTTTTATTAAAAAATACAGCCGCCCAACCTACACTAAAAATAGGCGAAATATTATTACAATCTAATGCAAATACTAAAATTACATTAGATAAAAGCAATTCCATTAATATAGGATCTTTTTTAAATAAAATATACATAAATACTTCTCGAAATATAATAATTGATAATTTTAATGATAAGTTATCATTTACTCATGCGTCCAGAGAAATAAATGGCGTTATTAGAAGAGATAAAAACCCCAATAAAAATATAGCTTCAACATCACGTTTAGATGATTCAGATTATGATAAATTTTTAAAACCAATTGGATTGGATCCTCAATTACCAACTAATTCGGATATAAAGGGATCGAGTAAAAATCCGGCTTTTGTTGAAAAGCGAGAATTAGTATATGAATTTGTACCAACATCTAATGTAGATGATGAATTATTTGAGTCTTTATTATATGGAAAATCTTCTAGTAATAAGCCGCAATATGATTTAGCTAATAGGCGAATAAATAGAACCGATACATTAAGTTTAAGTCTTGTTGCACCTAATTATTTAATAGAAACAATTAAAGGTACAGTTGTAGACTTATTTGGCAACCTTTTAGATTTAAACAGACAACCATTATTGATCGGCGATGAAACATTAACTCTTAAGAAGTCAGGTGATTCTGATAAAGTAAAAACTTATCTTAAAATAAGAGAGTTGCAGAGAAAAAGCCTTGCATTTCATTTTGAAATAAATTCAAGAAAAAATTTATTGGGCAAAAATGGATTTCAATTGCCAGACATTGAGTCCAATGCGGATTATTCGAGAAATAGAAGTCGATTCTTTGTTGATGTAGATAAAGAAGGACAAATGAAAGTTAATGTTCCAGCTTCATCTGAAACTGGTAACATTCCTTTATTGGTGCGATATGAAAACTATTCTACATATGGCACACAGGATAATGGAAATGTAAACAAGCATTATTTTAGAACTGATAATAAAGATATTTTTGCAGATTCTTTTGCAAATTCATTTAAACCAACAACTTTAACAACAAATAATAGAGGACAAGCATCTTCTTTTACAGTATCAACAATGGCGGGAATAGCTATCGTTGATGAGACAGATGGAAATATTGCTCCTAAAGATCGTATTTTAGGCGAAGTTCCAATATTTCATAATACACCTTACCATAATATATTAGATACTTGTTTTACATCTCATACATCTCAAAACAATAAATTTATTAATTTTGCTTATAATCCATCATTTGATGTATCTACAATTCCAACAATAGATAAAATAGTTTCAGATACTATTAAAGTAAGTGGAGATGGAGCAAACGCAGGCGGCAGAAGTGGCTCATTCAATTTTGACGGATCATTAGAAATGAGCGTTGGCGCCAATACTATAGATCGTCAGTCTTTATGGTTAGATACAGCTGGAAGCATTATTGCCAATATGGGGCGTGATAAGAATTATACAAGCGCAGCAATCTCTATGGATGGCGATTTGATATTGCAAGTAGGTGGTACTGGAATTAGCAGCGATAGTAGATTTACATCTGCAAAGGGCTTTAATAATGCGTTTCGTCCTGGAGCAATAGATATAAGAGTATTTAATGCAGGATTTGATTGTACATTAGTTCGTATAGATGGTAATGGAGTTAAAATCTCAACGCCAGGAGAAATGGCATTTCATTCTGTAGGAACTATGTCTTTTAGAAGTGAAAAATCAATGTCTTTTGATTCTGAACACATAGATATGCATGGAAGACCAGTATTAAAAGACCCAAGTCAAGGATCAATATAATGAAAATTAATAATGTTTTATATAATAAATTATGTTTGCAAGTAGAAGAAGCCAAAGAACAAGATTTAACTAAATTAGCTTCAGGCGTAGAAAATGCCTTAAATGACGTTGTGGATGGAAAAACAGATTATAACAATGGTAAATTGGAAGCGCATGTATATGAAAATATTTGGAAAATTGCTTTCAATATATTAGGATATCATGATTTGGAAAGTGCAGATATTCAAAAATTAGATGAAGTTGTCATAAGCTTAGCATCTACGGTACTTTCTAATATTGAACAAGCAATTGATAAAGAGAATGAATTTAGTCCTCATGAAGAACCCGTATTTGGTGAAAAACAATAATATTTGATATATATGATTTGTGATAATTGTATCATATAGGAATAAATATTAAATGCCTTGTTCGGTAGATGACTTAAATATTACAGAGCCTGAGGGACCCAGCTTACCAGCGATTCCTGGTCTTGGCTCGCCTTTTACGCCATCTTTACCAACAAGCTTATTTCCTATCCCTGGTGGTTTTCCAGAGAGTTTAAATGATATTTTTGATAAGCTATCAATGATATTACCACCCGGCGTAATTAAGCCTGGTTTAAGTCATAGTTATAGTAAAAATATATTTGATGGAATTTTAAGCTTATTAGAAAAGTTTGTTCCATTTTTAATGTTGTATAAGTTTTTCTTGCCAATATTAAAATTAATTATTTGTATGTTGGAGGTTTTATGTAGCCTCATGAATCCATTTAAGCTTGCAAGAGCTATTATTAAATTATTCAGAGAATGTATTCCTGAGTTTTTAGCATTATTTCCAATATTTGCATTAATAATAATGATTATTTCATTGTTGTTATTATTGCTTGCTATTATTGAATATATAATTGCGCAAATATTAAAACTAATTCAATTAATTTTGAAAAATATTAGGTCTTTAGTAAAAGCAACGGCTAAGGCAGACAAAGAAAGCGTTTTAGCTATTATTAAAAAGCTTGGAATGTTACTTTGTGGCTTTCAAAATATATTCGTAGTATTATCTATTGTTGCAATTATTATTCAAGCAATAAAAGATATTATTAAATTAATTTTTAGTATTCCTCCTTGTGATGATACAGAAGGAACAGATGTAGATGGATGCTGTACAAATGAAGTATGTCCACGCTTTATAAGAGACAATGAAACATTAACAAGTTTTACTGGAACATTACAATATTACTCAGAAGTAAATGCAGTATCTCCAGGCTTCCCAGCACCATTTAATACTCTTTTAAATATAAATAAGCGCAAAGCAACGCATCAATTTTTTGATTCTAAGGCAACAACATATAAGCAATTCATTAATATAAGCGATGCTTTTGATGTTGATATGCCAGATGGAGAGGAAAAGCCTGTATTTTTCCCAGTTGATGCAAATTATGTTGTAACAACACCTCAACGACAAGTTCCATATGTTGTTGATTTAAGAATTCCATATAATCCTGCTGATTGGGGCAGAACACCACCGCCACTTAATACAATTATTAATACAGATAATACAACTACAACATTTACTAATGGCATTAATACATTAACAAACCAATTTGTTAATACTGCTAATGGGCAAACACTATCTTATCAAATAATAAATCCAAAAACAAATGAAGTGATTGGAGTTGGCACATTTGGATTTATTACAAATGCAACTCAATCTTTAGCAAGTTTTCATGGACAAGGAATTAGCAATCCAAATAATATTGGAGTGTATACGCCATTTAAATCTATTGCAGGTTTAACAAATTACAAAATTGTAATATTTGATAATGTAAATGTTGGAAATTATGGCGTATTTAACATAAAATCAGTAATATCAAATCAAGAAATAACAATTCAAAAACCAGTTTATACTGCTCAAAACTTAAATAATCGATATGTAAGAATTAAAAATTGCATTGTGCAGTATGCACCAGATCGTTCATTATTGAATTTTGATGGAACATCTACAGATGTAAATACGGGAGTTTTAACTCTTGTTGGTGGTAAGGGATTTGAGGATGATGGAACTACTGTACTATATGGATATGAATCAGATGGAGTTACATTAAGCGTAAAACAAGCAACTCTTGAAAATTTCTTATTTACTAAAACAATATCAAGTTCAAATCCAATATTATTGCCAACAGATGGTAATAGATTTGAAAATGTAGAATATACATTTAGAATTCATCATGAAGTATTATTAAGTAAGTCATTGATAACACTGGGTTGTTTACCTCAAGTAAGATTAAATAAAAACTTTATTAACGAAGTTTTTGCTGGTGGCTCTGCGCTTAAATTAAAACTATTAAGTGATGCAATTAATGGTACATCTTCAAACGGCTCTACATTCCCAGATGTCGCTGGATTACAAGATTGTTTGACTTTAGCTTTAGATGCTTTTAGAGCAAATATGAGTGAAGAGGGCGCTCAAATATTCCAAGCTACAGCAATGGCATGCTTAGGAAAAACCAAAGACGATACAAATTCTGCATTAAAGAATATTATTGGAATTGGATTTGATCCTTCTACAAGTACATTTACATTAACTCCTCAAACGCAATTTACAGGTAAAACAATTAAGGTTTCAGTTCAATTGAATGATAGGAATGGTGCATCTATAACTGATAATTTGCCAGATGACGTATCTAAGGATATTGCATCTCGCATTTCTGGCATACATAATTTTGCGGTAATATCAGAATTTAAATATGATGGTTCTCGTTATTTTGAAGCAACAATAAGCAGTTTAATTGATGGATCTGGAACATTACAAGTATCATTTGATAATCAAATTATATCAGTAATTACTATTCCAACGGACATTACTCAATCGCCTACCAGCGTATTAAAAGAATTACCATATTCATTCGTATATGTACCTGCTATTACTTCTGGTAATGAAAATACAACTTCTGATGGCGATACAGATGGCGCACCACGCCGTGATGAGGCTGATGTATCCAGAGATAAGAGTTAATTATGACTAATCGCAAAGAGTCTGAAGATACAAATGGTCAAAATACCGTTCTCGATGATCAAAATTATGAAATAAATGTTGAGCAAATTAATGCAGATTTCATTAAGCAAATAGATGCAATTAGAAGTAAAGTAGATCCAAGAACTATATTTACTGGTAATGTTATTAAAAGCGCTTCTATTGGGGCAGTTGATTCAAAGATAGAAATTAAAGATAATGAATATCCATATGAAAGCAGATGTAGCGCTTTTTATAGGTTAATTGGTTTGCCGGTAGTAGATCCTGATAATGGCAACTTTTATAATCCAGGATTTAATAAAGAAGTATATGCGCAAGAAGAATTGAAAAATTCGCGAATTTCTATAGCTAACTATATGTTAAGCTATTCTTCTGGTAATTTTGTTAAAATATTAGATGCTCGCTCAGATAATCCTAAAAAATATCAAAATTATTTTTCAAAACAAGATATTAATTCAAGTCTTGCAGCATTAAGCAGCTCTAATCAAAATAACATTCGTAAATTTACTGCAGCTCTTGAAAATACTAAGTTCGGAAATCCGTATGAAAATGCAGACCAAAAATATGAAATTCAATTAAAAAATTCACGTAATGAAGACCTTTTAGAATATAAAGATTTAGACTCTGGTTTTACAGATACAGATTTTGCATTTATATCTGAAAATCATAGCCGTTCTCATATTTTAAAGCCATTTCTTACAGACCCACGCATTGACTTTAGTGTAATACCATCTAAAAATAGAGTTGCTGCTCCATTTTTAAGAAGTAAAAATGATTTAAAAATATCAGAAGATGTGTACCTTCAAAGACCTTATATAGAGAATATATGTCGTATTAGATTTGATAATTTAAATAAAACATCACAATTAACAGATTCTCAAAAGCAAACACTTGAAGATATAAAGAATAATCCTTCTTTTAAGGATGATGAAAGCTTAAAGAAATATACAGATGCTACAGTAAATGAATCTGAGCAATTTTTAAAGTTTTATAATGTATTTAAAGCTATGTGTATAGCACTTAGAGATGCTGTAGAGACTGTTAAAATTACAGAACAACAATATAACTGGATGCCTATTCCTGATAAAAGAGGACCTGAATTTGGCTCTACGACATTGCCAGTTACTTCAAATGCAAAAGATGGCAGCCCTTTATTTAAAATTATAGAAGATGAAATAGCAAATAAAACAACACAATCTGATTTAGATTTAATTTTAACCAAGGTAATTGGTAATGATACCAAGGACTTAGGTGATTTTGCTTTGGGTGGAGTTTCATTAACTCAAAATTCGCCAGACCCTGAAACATCTCGTTCTTTTGGAGATCACAATTCTATAGATTTAGAAAAAATGATTAAAGCTCGGGAAGATCAATGCCAAAAAGCTAATAATGCTATAAAGACTATAGAAATTATCTTGGGGGAGTTTAGCGGGTTTGGATTTTGTGATATAATGGCAATTTACGCTTCTTTGTGGTTAATAGAGCCACAATATTTAGAAGGCTTTTTGGATGATAATGCTTGGTCTATGTCTCAAGAGGCTACTGGATATACGCCTTTAACCAAAAGTATAGGTGATAGACCCAAAATCACAGAGTGTCTTTCTCAATTTGAATCAAAGATAAAAGAAATGTACCAGTTAATGCAAAAAATATATATAGATTTGGAAGAAAACAACAGCAAATCAAGTAGTTAATAATAAAATGGCATTAATACAATTGGAGCGTTGATGTCATTTGATTTAAAGATAAAAAACAAGGATTTAGTTATCGAAGGAGGTGATTTTAAAAAAATTACCGATGTCGAGAAATTAACTCAAGATATTTTAAAAATAGCATTGACTTCAGTTGGCTCTAATCCATCTCATCCTTGGTATGGGTC
>Ga0116191_1002741_pt1 | contig 13211 bp, 19 predicted proteins | sample AD_UKC111_MetaG_FD_89897 | JGI IMG/M metagenome (GOLD analysis project Ga0116191, IMG submission 89897) | Active sludge microbial communities of municipal wastewater-treating anaerobic digesters from Hong Kong - AD_UKC111_MetaG | ecosystem: Engineered > Bioreactor > Anaerobic > Digestate...
CAGGGGCTGTTTTACAATATATCGGGGTCTTCTGCTGTCAGCGCCGGTATTTACCGGACGCTGTTTGTTCTATTGATGACTTCAGCAGATATTATTGCTTTTATCTATATCATCAGAAAGAGAGATCTTTTATGCGGCGCCTTTTTCTTTCTCAATCCCATTACCATAATCACATCAGGCTATCTTTTACAGTTTGACATCCTTGCTGTTGTACCGGCTTTTATGGCAGCCGAATATATGCGTCATAACACTTCCGGGAAGATAAACCGCAAAGATGCTGCTGCAGTGATTCTGCTGTCTCTTTCATTAACCGTAAAGCACCTGCTGTTTGTTTTTCCTGCCTGGATACTGATGTCGAAAAGGTTATCCATGAAGCGAAAAGCTTTGTTTGCTTTTGTTCCCCCCGCGGTCTTTCTGGCTTCTTTTCTTCCATATGTTTCTACAGGCATGGAAGGAATCATCAGGAACGTCTTTCTTTACAGGTCATTTGCAAATTTTCCGATCATGTTTTCGGGTCTGATAAAGACCCTCACCGGCACAGACAATCCATTCTCGTTTCCCCTCTTTGTCGTTCTGATGGTGATAACCGGCTACCTTCTGAGAAATGAAGAAACAGACAAACTCATGGCCTGCTATTTCATAGCTCTGGTATGCTTCAGTTCTGCAGTCGCAAACCATTATCTTGCCATCCCCTGTATAGCCATAGCCATACTTGCCGGCCCGACATTGCTTCCTGATTTGTATTCGATACTTCTCGGAATATTCCTGCTTCTCAATTTCGACGGTCTCAATCTCTTTGACGTGATAATCAGCGAAATTGATAATAAATACCTGGGAAATCTGATCACCGGACTGTCCATAAGAGACATAATGTATCCGATTGCCTGTTATCTGCTCTTGGGAATATTGATTTCTTACATGAAAGAGAAGAGAATCTTTGATCCGCCTGCAAAGCAAATGAAGAAGAATTAAGAATCGATATGCAGCAGCGCCTTAGCCATTCATGATTGCTTCTCCGAATGCCTCAATCTTCGCATCATTATCCCCGGCAGTCTCGTGTGCCCTGTCTGCGAGTGCAACAACGTTTCTAAGCGCGGGAAGTTTTTTCCTTAACACGGCAATGCACTTGTCATTATCTCCGCCGCCGCTTAATGTGAATACAGAAGTGACTTTACCGCGCACACTCATATCTTTCAATACAGTATTAATTGGCGATGCATTCTTACCGGCCCAGATTGGAAAACCGAGAATTATCTCATCATAAGAACTTAAGTCACTGTATTCCTTAAGCTTCGGCGCCACACCAAAGGTCGCCTCTCTTCCGCCATGAACAAACTGCGCTGCCTTGGACTTCGACATCGGCTTCAGAAAGTCCACTCTCAGAAGTTCTGCTCCCGTAATTGCAGCTATTCTCTCAGCCGCTTCCTTTGTATTCTCTGACAGCGAATAATAAACAATAATTCTCATTCCTTTATCCCCTTCGCATATTCCGGTATTATTTCTACTGATTTTATCTCATTTTTCTCCATAAAACATCCATAGATTGCTCAGCAAAATACAGCCATCCTAACACAACAAACCGGAATTAAGCAGACACTTCACATAACGCAAAAATGAAAAAAAGACAATGTGTAATGATAAATGCAATATATACTTGACATTATGCTATTGAATTGGTATTGTAACTTCAGAAGCTGAAAAGAAAAATATTCTGCTTACTCAAAGGAGAAATAACAAATGAAGATTATCACTTATGTGGCAATGTTACTGGCTGTAATTATTGCTGCTTTGGCTGTTACTTGTACAATTAAGAAGGCAAAAGGCGAGTACGATGAACGCCAGAAACTGATAAGAGGAAAAGGATATAGGATCTCATTCTTTTTGTATTCGTTTGAATTTGCACTCCTTATGTTCATGGATAACATGGATGATTCTCTGCCGATGACTTATGGTGCTTTTTATGCAATCGCTTTTATACTTCCTATCTGTGTATTTGTCATCTATTGCATCAGCAAGGATGCATTCGTTGGTATAACTACTAATATCATTCAATATATTCTTCTTGTTGCTTTCATAGCACTGGTAGATATTGCGGGTACTATAGTTATGATCATACAAGGGAAACTGATAGTCGGAGGAAAACTCACGAGCGCCTGCATTACACCTGTATGCGGAGTCCTTTTCCTGATTGTGCTGGTTATGCTTCTGGTAAGAAACAGCAACGTCCAAGCTGAGAAGGGAACCGACAATGAAGAATCTTAAAATGAAGGCAGCCCGTGCGGGCAAAGACTATTCCCAGCAGCAACTGGCTGATATCTGCGGGGTGTCCAGACAGACAATCAGTGCGATAGAGAAAGGCGAATACAATCCTACGGTTTCTTTATGCATAAGGATTTGTAAAGCACTGGACAGAACCCTTAATGACCTGTTCTGGGAGGAACAGACAGATGCAATAAACTGACATATTTACGGAACGATTTGATACCCTGCTTTTTCCAATGCTTTCAGCGCTTGTTCATAGTCAGCTTCATGAACAAGAATATAGTCTGTATTGAAAGAAAACTCATCGTCTGTTTTTCCGACAAATACAAATTCATCTGCAGATTAAAATTGATCGGGCCGGGGATTATGCTCATTTTGTTTGCCTTGCAATACCGACTGCAGTACGTAGATATGGAATTCGTCGCACTACTTCGTATAGTAAAACCGTAATACCAAAGGAAGCTATGACAATAATTATAAATTGACTTGCAATATTTAGCTGAAGTTTCAAAACAAAATACCCAACTACCACCAAAATCGATAGATGTAAAATATATATAGGAAACGAAGCCTTAGACATATATTGACTAAACTTATTGGTGAAATTTAGTATGGTCTGTCCAATTCCCAAAAGAGCCAGTATGCCCATCCAACCGAAGAAAACATAAAGCCCTGTGCCCAATTCGTTTCTCATTTCACCAAAGCAGTAAAGATAAGTGTAGACACCACCAGACGATAGCCATATACCCAAACTAATTAAACGATATTTTTTAAGCTTTTCAAGGACCTTATCATCTGCCAAAATATAGTAACCGACGATAAATAAAAATAAATATTGCCCTATGCTTTTTCCACCAATGTTAAGGATATATTGCATTAACCATTCGGGTATAAACAACAGTATGATTGCCATGTATGGCATCTTGCTAAAAGATAAACTGGGGAATTTTCTTTTCTGAATATAAACAAGCAACAATGCAATTAGTGAGATTACAAACAGATACAACAAAAACCAAAGGTGTGCGGGAGTAAACCCGCCAGAGTAACCTGTCAAATCGGTTTGCTTTGTGAAAAAGAGAATGTACTGGTTTAGGTATGTTCCCGTATATCCATTAAAAAATATTTCTGCCACATATGTCATAATTGGAACAAGAACTAAAACGCCAAAAACAAACGGTATCATTAGCTTGTTAACCCGCTCTACAATAATTTGTTTGGGTGTTCTTTTTTGAAGTGCGAATTTAAGGCTCATTCCAGAAATTGCAAAAAGCAATGTCATATACCAAGGGTATACAAATGTTGAAAAAGCATACATAAAGTCATTTGTGTGCGACCAAATATAAAAACCACTATATTCGCCACCATTCCAAATCTGTGCAGTATGAAACGGAAACAACATCAGAATTGCCAGCCAACGCAAATTGTCTATGTAGTATTTACGTGTCATATATACCTCCTCACAAAATATAAATAATCTTGCTTGACAGCTTCCGGTTTTGAAACTCGGCAAGAGTCAGAACTAAGTATTCAAAAGTATTTGCCGTATGCTCAACGAAGAAATAACCGACTGTCATTTTTCCATACTCTGTATAGGCAACGGAATACGGCATGAGTAAAAGCTTCAGCGTTACAAAGCAGAAGGTCCATAATCCGACAACCAACAGTAAATACAGTAAGATATTTGTGTTTGACTTTTTCATAAACTTTTCTCCCCAAAGCACACTGCACCCATTACTATTCCAACCTTTGGGAAACTGTTTTTTGTCTTCTCTCAGCCAATTCGCTGCATCGACTGTTTTTATCCCTTCATATTGATAATCCTCATGTCTGGTTCTGGCAACAAAATCGATTTCATTTTTATTAGGAATTGCGGCTTGTTCTAAATCACTTGTTGATACTGTCCTGATCCATAAGAAATTCAAACAGGTTTAAAATAAAAATTCCGTTTTCGTTATAATGCGTAGGCCCGTCTTTCACAATGATTATCTTTTTAAAAGAATCATTTATTTTGCCCAAGGACTGCTGTTCCTGTTCTTCTTTCTCTGTTGTTGGTAAAGAAAGTGCTGACTGTATATAAATTCTCTTTGATCCCTGGTTACATACAAAATCCACTTCTAATTTTTTCTGCTTTCTCTTATTATCCTCATAATAATTGTATTCCACAACTCCTACATCCACATTGTATCCTCTGATAATAAGTTCATTATAAATGATATTCTCCATGATATGAGGCTCTTCAAACTGCCTGAAATTTAACCTTGTATTTCTCAGTCCCACATCTGTAAAGTAGTATTTTGCCGGTGTACTGATATACTTTTTTCCTTTTACATCGTATCTGTCTGCTTTCTGAATTAAGAATGAATCCTCAAAATAGTCAAGATATGTCTTGATCGTCTCTTGATGGACAGAAACATTTTTTACGCTTTTAAATGTATCTGCAAGCTTTTTGGGATTTGTCAAGCCACCTATTGCTGATGCAAGATAATCCAGTAATTCCTCTAATTCTCCCTGATTTCTCACATCATTTCTCTCAAGAATATCCTTCATATATGTTTCTGAAAAAATACCTTTCAAATAGGCAATCTTATCAGCGGGTTCTTCCATTCCGATCAGCTTTGGCATTCCTCCATACATTGCATAATCCTGCCAGCCTTGATGTATATCGTTCGGATACACCTGCATAAATTCAGAAAACGACAACGGATACAGATGGACCTGATCTCCACGCCCTCTAAATTCCGTGATAATATCTTTGGATAAAAACTTCGCATTGCTTCCGGTTACATAGGTGTCTACATTTTCAATATGTAAAAAGCTATTCAATACATCTTCAAATTCGTCAACCATCTGAACCTCATCCAAGAGAACATAATACATCTTTTCATCTGTAATCTGCTCATGTACATAACTGCATAATTCATCCGGGTTCCGATATTTTTTGTTCATTCTATCATCTAAAGCAATAGCAATAATATGATTCTTTTCTACACCTTCCTGTAACAAATGATTTTTGAACAATTCAAATAACAGATACGATTTTCCACATCTTCTAATTCCGGTAATGACTTTAATCATCTTGTTATGTTTTCTGCGGATCAGTTTATTCAGGTATATATTTCTCTCCATATTGTCCCCAACCTATTGAATTTTTTGTCTCCATGTCAACAATATATTCACTATCATTATAATTATCCATTTACCTTCCGTCAAATAATTACTGAATATTGATATTTTAAATTACTCATAATATTATCACCTTCAAGAGTAACAATAATATAAATCACTATTAATTTCATTGACGTATGTTAATTTTACTGTTATTACTCTCAGCTGATCTCAAAATCAACGGCGGCATTTTCCTTGTTGACATAGAATATATTGCCCCCGTCACCTATAGCCGCACAGACAGATCCGTTCTCGTGAGGCCTGTACCGGAGATATTCGTAACTCATGTTTCCGAACATCTTCCCGAGCTTAAGATGTTTTGGACTTTAATCGCGGCCGGTTCCGTTTTGCTCAGGCGGGAACGGAGAGCCCACTTTCCATAAGCGCTGCCAACTTCTTCCCGAGGAAGATTCCAGCAAGGCAAAGGCTTACGCTGAGCACCACATAGATGCTGCCGTTGAGGTAGTCGTTGTTTTCAAACAGTCCGTAGGCTTCCAGTGAAAATGTGGAAAAGGTGGTAAAGCCACCGCATACGCCGGTTTTCCAGAAGAGAACGGAATACGCGGAAACATTTTCCCGGTCGGAAACCAGTCCCACAATAAACCCAATCAGAACAGCTCCCAGAACATTGGTAATCAATGTTAAAACGGGAAATGTATTTTTGGCGGGAATTAAACTGATGGCATATCGCAGTACGGCACCCAGAGCCCCACCCATTGCGACGAACAGAAAATCCATGCTTGGCGCCTCCGGAACGGAATTCATAATGGTTGTATTATAACGGCAGAGACCCCGTTCAGCAATGATGTTTGCGTAGGACGGCAGAGTTTCCGGTCAATACCGGGGCATTGCTTATAATTCCGCCAGAAATTTCCGGGCATTGTCCGGGAGCATGGCATGTTTCAGTGACACAATATTGAATTCATGCGTAATTTCGAAGTTTCTCACCTGAAATGACGCAACGCCCGGTTCGTGCAGCATCACCGGTTCGTAGACGAAACTGATGCCGGCGTTGTCGGCAATCAGCTGATTAATCAGATAAAAGCTTCCAATCTCAAGGCACCGCGAAAACGTCCGCAGCGAGTAACCATTCCGGTTCAGCTCCTGCTCAAAAATGGCTCTTGTGCCTGACCCTTCCTCCCGTACAATAATGGTTTCGGTAAACAGATCGCTCAGTGCAACAATCCGGTTGGCGAGCGGATGACGTTCCGAACAGATGCCAATGAATTTCTCTTTGCTCAGCAGCCGTGTTTCGTATTTCCCTTTGTCAAAAATCCCTTCCACAATTGCAAAATCCAGCGTTCCCTGTTCCAGCCTGGAGAGCAGCGCCTCCGTGTTGTCGACCTCCAGCGCAAAATTGCAGCCCGACTTCTTCAGATAAGACTGCAGAGCTGGAAGAATGACAAAATCGCCGATGGTTTTGGTTGCACCAAGCCTCAGTAATCCGCTCTGTTCCTGTTTCATCTCATTTCTCATCTGACTGTAGTTGTAGCGCAGGGAGGTTACATAGTCTGCCAGAATGTCGGCGTACGGGGTTTTGGAAAGCCTGTGATGGTCATATACAAACAGTTTCCGTCCGAGTTCTTTTTCCAGCGACTGAATCTGCTTTGTGACGGCCGGCTGAGTTAAATTCAGCAATTCTGCGGTCCGCCGGTAATTCATAACCTGATACAGCTGAAAAAAGGTATCGTATCTGATGTCCATGGTTCTTATCATTCCTTTGAATTATTAAATAATAATTATTAATAATTAGATTTTATCATTATGCCGTATTAATATCTATGACATACAGAAAATCTGATAAAGGAGTTTGGACATGAAATTTATTAAAACAAACTGGATTGGAATTGCGGTCTGCCTTCTCGTTGCCGTTCCGTCCTGGTTTCTCGGGAAACTGCTTCCCACCGTCGGCGGACCGGTGTTTTCCATTGTCATCGGCATGCTGATCGCCCTCGTCTGGAAGGAGAAAGGCCGTGCCGACAGCGGAATTAAATTCACTTCAAAGTATATTCTCCAGTCAGCCGTCGTTCTCCTCGGGTTCGGACTGAACCTGAACGTCATTGCGAAAACCGGAGTGCAGTCGCTGCCGATTATCCTCTGCACCATCACCACGTCTCTGCTGCTTGCATTCGTCATGCAGAAAGTATTGAGAACGAGCGGGAACACTGCAACGCTGGTCGGCGTCGGATCCTCCATCTGCGGCGGATCGGCCATTGCCGCCACGGCACCGGTCATTAAAGCCAACGACGACGAAGTGGCACAGGCCATCTCCGTAATATTCTTCTACAACGTCATTGCCGCCATCCTGTTTCCCATTTTCGGTCACGCCATCGGAATGAGCACGACAACCGGGGAAGCATTCGGTATTTTTGCCGGAACGGCTGTAAACGATACTTCTTCCGTTACTGCCGCAGCTTCCACATGGGACAGTATGTGGAAGCTCGGAACACAGACCCTTGACAAAGCCGTCACGGTCAAGCTCACTCGGACGCTTGCCATTATTCCGATTACGCTGGTACTGGCACTTCTCACCGCGCGAAAAGAAAAACTGGCCGGTACCGCTTCGGAAAACACGTTCAGCTTCAAGCGGGCATTTCCGATGTTTATCTTATGGTTTATCCTGATGTCCGTTATTACCACGGTCGCAGTCCGTTTCGGTGTTCCGATTGCCTTCTTCAATCCACTGAAAGAACTGAGTAAATTCTTCATCATTATTGCCATGGGTGCCATCGGTCTGAACAGCAACATCATCAAGCTGATTAAGACCGGGGAAAAGCCCCTGCTGATCGGTGCGGTCTGCTGGGTCGGCATTACCTCCGTCAGTCTGGTAATGCAGCGGGTCATGGGACTCTGGTAAGAAAGAAAAAGCTGAGGCCCTGCGGCTTCAGCTTTTTTCTTTTTTATGAGACGGGCATCGCTCTTGTAGCTCGGAATTGGCAGGGTCAAGCTTTAACAGGCGGCTTACGTCCGTAAGCTGCGATTGTGTTTTTCGGATCTCCTTGTTTACGCCGGAGAAGGCTTTGGAACAGCAAGCAAAAGGCGCACCCTTGCGGATACGCCTCATGCCTTAGTTTTGCTTATTGTACTTCTTTGGTTCGGTTCCTTCATCCCAATAGTCTGGATTATGCCTATCCGGTGTCTTTCCCATTTGCAGGTCAAATATCTCAGCCAGTTTGTACTGCATATATCGTCCCCCACAAATTCATATTTTATGCTTTCTTTACCATAACATCATAGCATAAAAAATCATTGCAGCTTGTTTGAATTGCTTTAAATTCTCTTTCTGTATATCCACGTTTTCGATAGATCTTTTTTGCAGGTAATGAGGCATCTAATACTATTTCAGAATAGCAATGTTTTATACTTTTTTCTGCATAATCCAACATCTCTGTACCATATCCATATCCCTGATATGTTGGCAGAACAAATAACCTGCATATTTCGTTTTTATTTATAGTAACAGTTCCTACGATATTCTGTTCTCTGTCAAGACATAGAAAGACTCGATTCGACTCAATATCCTCAATAATACTCTTTTCGCTGTGATGATTAAGAAAAAATTCTACTGCACCATTAGGGTAATAATGCGGATAAATTTCAGATATTGTTATCTCAGAAATTCTTTTCACTGTACTTGTTTCTGACAGCACTGCTTGTCTTATGCTCATTCTTGTTTCTCCTTCAAATTAAAATTTATCTATTTCTTTAAACCACACCTTCTTGACCTGACGGTCAAGAAGTATCCCTCGCTCTAAAGAGCTCGGTCAATTCCAGTTTGTCTCTATGTATTCTTTGTGTTCATGTGTTCAGTAATAGAATTTCTTATCAATATTTTTCTTTAACAAGTAGCTGCCGGATGGATTCATTATATATTTTTTCTCCAAAGTTAACCATCCAGCATTTGATTTTCGCTAAAGTAATGTGGAACCCTTTTATACAAAATATTATACGCTGCCCATTATTTAACAACTTTACAATCTAATATATGTCCGCTCATCAAATCCACAGAAAAATCTCTGCCGCAAGAATCATGCGCATATAATTTTCCTTCATATATTTGCACACTTTCGTAGGGCATAGGATTGGGAATATCCAAGCCGGCATCACAAACATCTTCAACGCGCCACAACACTTCTGCATTTTCATCAAGGCAGAATATATTATTCAGTTCACTACAATAAGAAGGCACATCCAACAATACAATATATTTATCGGCGCACATAAGTACTTCTTTTATATTCAATTCGAAAGGAAGTATATTCAAACCGAAAGAAAAGCTATTAAGCCCGATATATATTTTATTTCTCTCATACAACAGCAGCCTGCCTTTCCCTGCGAAAAACGCCTTTAGCAGTCTTATATCCAGTACATTGTCATTGGCAACATCTCTGGGCGCAGCATATAGGGAAAAATCTTCATAACCTTTAACCCAACCCATACCGCCTGACAGTACTTCTTCGAATTTTTCTTCAAGCAAATAGAAAATCACTTCAAGCTGCCAGCTTGTTTCAGGAGCTTCTCCGCTGAATTTTCTGTCTCGTATATCATCTTTAAATTTATAGAAAATATAACTTCCAGATATCCAACAAAAAGAATTAATGCCATATAGCCATGATATGCACCGGTTGTACGTTGAATCACAATAGTACCTGTGTTTTTCCCAAAAGTTTGTGCAAGAAGCGGACAGCAAAACCACCAGGAAAGAATCAGAAAAGACCACTCAAAGAGGTTTTTATCCTTAGAAATCCACAACCAGATCCACGCAAAATTTGTAAACCCGTAACTGACAGACATCCAAAGCAAAACAAGGAACAAACTATATCCTTCTGTTATACTGCGGGAATGGGTAAGTAAATGAAAGATTCCGTAATCCACCAGCATGTATACCATTCCCATAATAAGTCCAACCACAAGGGTCATGTATTTTTTCTTCCAGACTAACAATGCAGCAAACAACACAAGGAATGCCAGGTCCAGCCATATGTACATTTCATTAAACTGTCTTCTTGCGATCAATTCGCCCATAATCCTTCTCCTTAACGAAACAGCAAAATCCAATAATAATGAAAGGAATCGACAACACAATAAATTGAAAAACACTTTCCGGTTTGACGATGCTCCAAATTTGGAACATCATAAATTCGCATTGCCAGAGGGTACAGGCATATCATCACATGACTCACGACTTCTGGACAGAGGAGAGGACGGCGCGTGAATATGGTGTCACTGTAGAGGCTGTCTGGGCTATGATATGCAACCGCAAGGATAGATACAACCCCGGGTGTTGTCTCGACTACACGGTAGCGGACAAGATTCTGGAAGAACGCAAGGCGGGATTGCCGGCATCTGACATTGCAGATTATTGGAGCCTGACTGTCGCACAGGTTGAGGGGGTCAGTCCCGGGGACGATTATGTTAACGGCAGAGAGCCACGGGAAGCCCGTGTCGTGTCTCCCGAAACCAAAGCACTTATCATTGATTCTCGATTTTAGCTACAATAATCTGTCTCCACAGTTCGTCCCGTCTTCCAATCGAAAGTTCAATCTGTTTATTCATAACAAGTGCCTGTCTTGAATTGCTTTCACATGAGGTAAGTATCGCCTTCGGCATATATTTTTCATCGATACATTGTAATAATATTCATATTCAGTCAACTGTATAAGCCCCATAGTTGAAATGCGAATATTAGGACCTATGCACGTTATAACAGAGATATCCCCTAATGGAATCGCTACTTCTCCCGCTTCCTGTTCTATATGCATCTGACCATTTTTCATATGTATTTCAGCTGGCCTTGTTATCTCTAATGTTCGAAATCCCAATTTTTCTTCTAAAACCCTTTAGTTACATTCAAATCATCTGAAAATATTTCAAAGCCTCCACAATCGCATCCTCTTTCTCCTTCGAACACTGCGGCTGTTTTGCATTCTCTGACTTTGGCAAGTTAAAATTCTCTCCTATTAATCTCTTCATATGTAGCTTTACTTTCCGCAGAAGTGATATCCAACTCATCCATATCAAGAGATACATTCACACGATTCTTCGCTTCATGAAGCTTGGACAATAAGCACATCGTCTCAACGTGGCACGATTGCTCCATCTTGATGTCCGGATATAGCAAATACGTTCCGATTGAAATCGATTACCTAATAAGAGAATATTTGGTTCCCCTGCCCGTTCCTATTCTCTCGACGGTCCTGTTTTCAATCAAGCGATTCAGTATACGGATGACCTTAGTCCGCTCCATGCCTGACGCAGTTTCAATCTCTCCTCTTGTCATGATCTTATTTGGTTTCAGCAATCCTTCTATTTCTTCTTCCTGTGAATCGAGGCTGATAACAGCATCTTTGGTCGGCAGTGTCAGAGTGATAGAGTTTTCAAATATCCCGAATTCTGGTTTCAGCCTCATTTCTTTATAACATTCATTGATCCTTCTGATTCCGGTACCGAATTTTTCGATGATTCCCAGTCTTGCAAACACGCCCGCAATGATCGGATTTCTCAGGAACGATACTCTTCCCCTCAGGAATTCTTCCTGTGAAAGATTGGAAGGGAGCCCGCCGGGCGACGTGATCTCGACTCTATCTTTGAACATTCCTATCTGAATGCTCTGTGAGACATCCCACGTCCTGTGGACAATCGCATTCGCCACTGCTTCACGATACGCTTTCTCCGGAATAATTTCCACGGTTTCACGCCGGGCGCCTGTAATTATTTCCTTTCTGTAATAGCGGATAAAGACTTTGATTGCTTCTTCATATGCACTGAGGATTGATCTGTTCTCAACGACCACCCTTTCTGAAATCTCATCTATGCTGCCTCCGAAGCGGACAATATCAAGAATTTTGTAATGATTTGAATCCGAAAGAAGTGCTGCGGCGTTATTCAGGTTTGAATCCCCGTCACACAATTCAAGCGTTTTCAGTGTATCTTCATCAAATTCAGTTATCTTCAGCTTGTCCTTTAGTTCCAACTCAAGCACCTTAAATGAAAGTGCCTTTTCCGACGTCTTCAGCTGTTCATATGTTCTGTTTCGGCCTTCGAGGACCAGCCGCGAAAATTCGAGTCTGTCGACCTGAACAGTCGAACTATCATTCCGTTTATAAGCCTTATTTTTATAGCAGTAAGGTTTATCTATCCCTTCGGAAACAGAAAGCTTGACCGTACGGGTTTTATTATCAACCGACAGTCTGTAATCGGGCTTCGGATCAATATTATCATTGATTAAATTCTCAATATCAAGACACAGTGCTGCCGGATCAGATACACCAACGACATCAGCGTTATCACGCACACCAAAGACGATCCTTCCGTCGCAATAATTTGCAAATGCTGATACGGTCTTTAGAAAAGAATTTGTCATCTGCTCTTTATATTCCAAGTTCCGGGTTTCTCTATCCATCATACATTTTTCTCCTATCCTGATATGTAAACGATAGCATAAGCGCGCCGTAAATGCAACGCAATTTTATCGTAGCATTTGCGGCGCACTGAATATTCTGAATCTTGTTTCCATTATTCAAAGTAAAATATTCCATCTTGATTTCCTCCAATCTGATATCACTACTTGCTCTTTTACCCGACACAGAGCTTTGCCCATGCAGCTGCCTGCTGTTCAGAAGACGTAGCCATGGCCGTCGTCACAACCGACACACTCTCACCGAAGGCATCCAACTGAGGTATGAAGATTTACAGAAAGAGCTGCTTCGAAAGGTCGAGGGCGGCAAAGACTACAATGCCATCACTGACGAGATGGTTCGCCTGCAGGAAATGAAGAAACAGTC
>Ga0116191_1002743_pt1 | contig 13203 bp, 8 predicted proteins | sample AD_UKC111_MetaG_FD_89897 | JGI IMG/M metagenome (GOLD analysis project Ga0116191, IMG submission 89897) | Active sludge microbial communities of municipal wastewater-treating anaerobic digesters from Hong Kong - AD_UKC111_MetaG | ecosystem: Engineered > Bioreactor > Anaerobic > Digestate | place...
TGTTGAGAAAGTTGGTACAACCAGCGGGTTCGCGTTGGTCATGCTGACGCCAATCATATCATGTTCAAGCGCCATCATGGCGTAGTACCCTGCAATTCCATAATGGTTGCTGTTTTGCGTGGCAACCCAGCCGGTTCCGGCAATTTTTGCTTTAGCTATTGCCAAGCGCATGGAGTAGAGACCTGCTACAGGTCCAAGCGCATTATCCCCATCAACTGTAGCCGTTGAAGGCGTTTCGTGTATTGTTTTTACTACTGGCTTGGTATTTATCCTTTCTGCTGCCACCATTTGGTAGTAGTCCTTCACCCGCATTACCCCATGGGACGAAATTCCTCGAAGTTCTGCCGCTACCAGCAGCTCTGCAACGGACCCTGCATCGTTTTTTGAACAACCCATTCGCTCAAATAGCAGGGTGATGTAGCTCTTAAGTTTTAGATGGTTAATCATTAACGTGAGTATTTATTTCTACAAAGATAATGAATATAGCTATTTTAAGACATTTGCAGTTGAAGCTAGCAGGTTACGCGTAAAGGTTTTCATAACCTAACGGTCTCTCAATCAGGATTGAACACTTTTGAGTTTGATTACTCGAATGGAGCATTTAACAAAGTTTAATAGGAATTTTTATTTTTAATAAAATTCATTGAATGTGCTGCACATGAGCAACTTAACACTTTTGTTAGTCATAATGGTTTTAAAATACGTAATTTATTTTATTTCAGTAATATAGATACATTTTTAATTCAAGGCATTCGCATCAATAGTAAAATTCAATGCATCGAATTAGAACTCCATATTCTGCCAGACCTGAAGAACTCCAGTTTTTTTGATTAAAATTGCATTGGATTTTTTATGTGAAACATTTGCATATGGAAAATACACACATCTAGAGAATAGAAAAACCAATAAACAATTGGGAGGGAGAGTTTTTGTGGTATATCCGGATATTTAAATGTGAATGGATTCGAAAGCTTGAGTTACGGTCAACTTGTAATTCTTAAATTTTCTACTGATGCAATATGATGAGGCGTTAGACTACATGGAATCCCAACTACCCATGTTTCATCGCATAGGCAAGTCAGCCTACAAGGCCAACCTGGGTAATGCGCTGGTGCTTGATGAGTATTTTGGCCATCCTCATAAAAAATTCTCATCTGTTCATGTTGCGGGAACTAACGGTAAGGGTAGTACCTCCCACATGCTTGCCTCGGTTCTTCAGCAAGCCGGATACAGGGTTGGGCTTTACACCTCCCCTCACCTTAAAGATTTCAGGGAGCGAATTAGGGTTAACGGCGAAATGATCTCGCAGGATGAGGTTACCCAATTTGTGGAGGAGCATAGGAAACTTTTCGACCGGGTAAAACCCTCCTTTTTTGAGATGACTGTTGCCATGGCATTCGACTATTTTGCCCGTCAAAACGTTGATGTTGCCGTGGTGGAGGTGGGACTTGGCGGGAGGCTCGATTCAACTAATATCATCACTCCAATCATTTCAGTTATTACCAGTATTGGTCTCGACCACACCGATTTGCTGGGAAATACGCTTCCACAAATTGCGGGGGAAAAGGCAGGAATAATAAAGAGGGGCGTTCCGGTTGTCATAAGCCAGTTTCAGCCCGAAACAGCTAGTGTTTTTACCAGCAAGGCCAGTGAAATGCAATCGTCAATTGTTTTTGCCGATTCAGCTTACAAGGTTCAGGAGATGAAGTACACCGGTTCCGGAATGCAAACCTTTCTGGTGGAGCATGGGGAAAGTATGGAGCAGTGGGATACCGACCTAATGGGTAGTTACCAGCGTTTAAACCTTCCGGGGGTTCTTGCCTCCCTTGATATTTTGAGGGAGGAAGGATATAGGATTACGCTCGATGCCCAGAAGCAGGGCCTCAGGATGGTGCAACAGCTCACCGGCCTGATGGGGCGATGGCAAAAACTTCAGGATAGACCATTAATATACTGCGATACAGGACATAACGTAGATGGTATAACCATGGTGATGGAGCAAATCCATCGGATGAGCTACGCTAAGCTTCATGTTGTTTTGGGTATGGTTGCCGATAAGGATATCGATGGCATGCTTAGCTTGCTGCCTGCCGATGCCATTTACTACTTTACCCGGGCAGCCCTTCCCCGTGCTCTGGACCAGAATGTTTTGATGGCCAAAGCCATGTTGCATGGATTAATGGGTGAAGCATACCCAACGGTTACCCAAGCCCTTGAGGCAGCCAAGGACAGAGCTGATGAGAACGATCTTATCTATGTGGGTGGAAGCACATTTGTTGTGGCAGAGGTTGTGTAGAAATATTTTTTAGAAAAAATTTGCCAATTTAAAAATTTAGGCTATCTTTGCTCCGCATTTCAAACGAGAGTGCAGTCAAAGTAAAGTATTGGGAGCTTAGCTCAGCTGGTTTAGAGCACCTGCCTTACAAGCAGGGGGTCATAGGTTCGAACCCTATAGCTCCCACTAAAAAATTTAAACCGCATACATTCTTTCAATGTAGGCGGTTTTTTTATTGGATGAAGTTTCCCTTGTTAACGGAATAGTATTCTACAATACATCCAGTAAACGTTCAAGCCCAACACCCCGTGAACCCTTTAAAAGAACGGTTGCATTTGTCACATTGTGGCTTCTGAAGTACTCAGCACATGCTTTGGCGTCTGCAAACCAGCCGTAGCTGCTACTTAGGCCCGAAAAGTTCTGTCCAATAAGAAAAACTTGTTTTACCCCAAGTAATTCAAGTAAATGTACCACCTTTTCATGCTCTTTTTCCGCATAGCTGCCTAGCTCTAACATTTCACCAAGGATAATTATTTTATTAGGACTCATAAGAGAGGTGAAGTTGCGTACAGCCGCTTCCATGCTGGTTGGGTTGGCATTGTACGCATCCATTATCACCGTGTTATGCTGTGTTTGTATGAGCTGTGAGCGGCTGTTTGAGGGAACGTATCCCTCAATTGCATTTTTAATAAGTTCAGGCTCTACTCCAAAGTGCAGGCCAACTGCTATTGCTGCCTCAATGTTTTCGATGTTGTAGTTACCCACCAGCTTCGTTTTGAGGGTAATTGGTTTCCCAATGCCTGCCATTTCAACAATAACCGAAAGGAATGGTGTATCAAGCTGGGTTACTGCTTGTATGCTTTTGCAATAGCTGGAATATTCCAGCTTATTGGCTACGCCAATTTTTAGGGCAAGCTGTTTAATCACTTCATTCTGGTTGTTGTATATAATTAACCCTCCATGACGGGCGATGTACTCGTAAAGTTCGCCCTTTGTCCTTACCACTCCTTCGTACGACCCGAACCCTTCGAGGTGTGCCTTTCCAATGTTGGTTATTATCCCGATATCGGGTGCTGCTATTGAGGCTAGCTCTGCAATATCCCCAGGATGGCTAGCACCCATTTCCACAATGGCTACTTCCACATCTGGAGTAAGGGATAGAAGTGTTAGTGGAACCCCTATTTGGTTGTTTAAATTTCCTCTTGTAGCAAATGCATGGTATTTTTTTGAAAGGACGCTATGGATTAGCTCCTTGGTTGTGGTTTTACCATTAGTCCCGGTTATCCCTATTACCTTGGTTTTAAGTTGTTTTCGGTGGTAGGCGGCGAGTTCCTGCAGGGTTTTTAGGGTGTTGTCAACCAGCATACAGCCATCAGTCATGAAAGTTGGATTGTCTATAACAGCCAACGATGCGCCTTTTTTTAGTGCCTGCGCAGCAAACTGATTCCCATCAAACTTATCGCCCTTCAGGCCAAAAAATATTGTCCCCTCAGCTATTACGCGGCTATCGGTGGTAACTGAACCATGGTTAAGGTAGTGCTGGTAGAGTTCTTCAAGCATTTGATTAGGGTTGAAAGTCAATTTAAATTCTTTTATAGGCTTTAATTAATGTGCCCGACTCGGAGGATTGTAGGTGTAGTAGAAAGTAGCAGTGGCCGATGGCAGTTTTGTGGTGGGGTAGGGGGAAGTAGTAAATTATCCGGTTTTTTCCGGTATTGGTCGTTTGGTGTCTGCAAAAATGAGAAAACCTCATAAGCATGAGGTTCTCTCCGAAATAATTCAAATGTCATTAGAAACTATTTACTCGCCCCTTTGGCGTGCAGACTGGGCACCAACGGCCTCCATGGCGCAACGAAATCCGATATCGTTGGTTGAAGAGGCTTCGTCCAAATACCTTCTGGTAGAAGGACTTAACCAGTAAGCCCTATCCTTCCATGAACCACCCTTGTAAACTCGAACATGGTCGTTAATTAGGCTGGTCATACCTGCGTTTTTTGCCTCAGGTTTACCCTGATCGTACATGTTGTTCGAGTCCTTTGTTTTAAGGGTTTCGCCCTCTGGATAATCTAGAGTGGAGGCAACATCGCCATCCTTATAGTTAATGTAGTAGGCCTTGTTATAGTTTCGCCTGTTAGCTGCCTCTTCCTCGGTAACCTCCCGGTAGGGAATTCTACCTAGGCTATCCTTTTTAGCATAGTTTCCTTCCAGGTCGTAGGGAGTTTTGAATACGTTACCCCGGAATGGTCTAATTTCATCAAAGTCTTCGTAACTTAAAGGACGATAAACGTCAAGCACCCACTCGTTTACATTACCGGCCATGTTGTATAACCCGTAATCGTTAGGCCAGTACGATTTAACTGGGCCCGGGAATGTGTTTTGGTCATTAAGATTGCCTGCAAGACCCATGTAGTCGCCACGTCCCCTGACAAAGTTAGCCATCATTTGACCCCTGTTTTTTGAATCGGAGTTTCTTACATTATGGCCATTCCACGGATAAATACGACGCTCAACCATTCGCTCTTCATAGGTATTTCCAACCAATCCCGAAGCGGCAAATTCCCATTCGGCTTCAGTTGGGAGGCGGTATTTTGGTAGCAGAATGCCATCCTCAAAGCGAACCGGGCGACCTTCGGGCTGCTCAGGGTTAAGGCTTGGCAGGTTCTTCTTAACTTTTCCTACGTACTGGCCGGCAAGGTAGGCTTCGGTGTTGAAAACATCATCACCCTTTTGTCCGAGTTCAATTTCAAGAATACCCTTTTGAACGAGCAGCATTTCATTTACCCTATCGGTACGCCACTGGCAGTAGTCGTTTGCCTGTAGCCAGCTTATTCCCACAACAGGGTAGTCGTTATATGCAGGGTGACGGAAGTAATCGGTAACATAAGGTTCGTTATATCCCAATGGGGATCTCCATACCAGGGTATCAGGCAGAGCTTGCTTGATTACCTGAGGGTAGTCTGAATAAACTCGTTTTAACCAGTAGAGGTATTCCCGCCAGTCAACATTACTAACCTCGGTTTCATCCATGTAAAAAGAAGTTACAGTTACCCTTCTGGGTTTGGCATTCCAGTCGTACATCAAATCCTGTTCAACTCTACCCATGATGTAGGTTCCTCCCTCAATGAACACTAATCCTGGACCTGCTTCCGGTTTCCAGTCGGTAACAACTTCAAATCCCCCTTCATCGGGTGAATTATAGGCCCATCCGGTTTTTGACGACATGTTTGAACCTCCTTTGCCTGAAATTCCACATGAAGAAAGCCCCAACATGGCTACCAGAATAAGGCTTAATGGTTTATTCTTTAAGTTCATACCTATTTATTTTTTACCCTTAAAACAAGTTCAAATATAGTGATAAAATTGTTTACCACAATGTAGTAACGTAAAAAATTAAAATTTCGGACATTTAATGTATTTATATTTACTTTTTCCCTTTTTATACTCAAAATTCCACCCTAAGGTTACTTCGTGCGATGATGTTGGCAATCCCCGAAGGCCATACCTCATTATGCTGAAGTCGTAGCTATAGCCCATCCTGAACATGTCGTCGGCGTAGCCTACTGTAAAAATAAATGAATGGCTGTTCAGGCTTAGGTTTTCCCTTAACCAAAATCCACCTACCAACCAATGGCGGGAAAGGTAGAAACCAATGTTGAGCTGGTTAAACTTAGCCTGTTGGATGTAAATGATGTTGGGTGAAAGCATGAGAACCTCCTTAAATCTATACCACTTGTACAGGTTAAAGTCTGCTCCGACGTGTACGGTGTACTTTCGTGGAATGTAGGCCTTAGTTTCCTGGTAGCTTGCCTCCACCGGTTCCAACAGGTGATGAACGGCAATTCCTCCATAAAAGTTTTCCAGATCTCCTGCAACACCTAGGCTAAAATCGTAGTTCCATGTTGTTATGCCCGAAGTACCATTAGTTCCGGTTACTTCACCATTTACATCAATCATGTCTGGGAATACCAGCCCCGAGTAGTTGCGTGTACGCACAATGCCACTTGTTTGAACACCAAAACGCAAATGTGAGTTATAGGAAGGCTGAATCCCGTATGCATAGACCAAATCTACTGTGGTACGGCTAAATACTCCATTACCCTCTACATCGGCAACAATATTGAAACCTACACCACTCTTGATGGATTGTATTGTCCTGTCAAAGCTGACTCCATAGGTAGAGTAGGGCATGTCTATCATTGTCCATTGATTTCGGTAAACAACACCTAATCTCATGTACTTACTTGCCCCAGCATAGGCTGGATTTAGGTATAAAGGATTGAAAAATAGCTGGGAAAATATAGGATCTTGCCCAAATATCTTTGTTGTAAATAATACCATGCTAATACCTACTACAACAAAAAATTTTCTAAACATCTCAATATCAGTAGCTAAATATTTTGTTGATAATAATAGGAATCCTTTGTCGTTTTTATTGTTTTAGTAATCCGTAAAAGTAAAATAAAGTTTTTATTTATTTGCAACCGTGAAAGCAATTTGGTGATGCGTATATTCAGAAGAACGTTTTTATTATCGCTTTTGTGTATTTCTAATGGTATTTTTGCCCAGGATACCCTGGATCGGACAATTAGTTGGAAGTACAGGCAATCACCTACTTCTCAGGGGGAGCATTCTTTGCTGTGGTTCGAGAATGCCGTTTACACAAACCCACAAATCATGCTTCCTTCTTACTTTGAGCTAATTACGGTTGAAAAGAACGAATATGATTCTACTCCTAATGTTTCTGTGGTTAATGAGCAGTGGGTTTTGATGGGTAGGGACGAGATTCCCCTGTTACAAGTGCCCGATAGCTTTATAAATGAAAGAGTTGACTGCAAAGCAGCCATTCAAAGGGGAAAAACGATGATTCAGCTTACCGTCCCAGCGGTGAGGCTTAATCCTGACAACCAGCTTGAGAAGCTGGTTTCCTTTAAAATTATACTAAAGAGGACAGAAAAAACAAATGATGAACACAGCTATGACCCTGTCCGTCTTGAGGCCAAATCATCGGTGTTAAGTTTCGGGAGCTGGATTAAAGTAAGCGTTCGGGAGGGTGGAGTATATAAAATTTCCTACAACGAACTTCAATCATATGGGCTGTCAAAACTGGAAAATGTCAGCCTGTGGGGAAATGGTGGACACTGTCTTCCCTATATGAATAGCGAGCAGACGCCTGACGATTTAAATCCAATTCCAATTCTCATGAGTAAGGGTGATGATGGAATCTTTAACTCTGGCGATTACATTCTTTTTTATGCTGAAGGTCCTAAAACTTTTTCTTACAACGCTACCATGGACATGTGGGAGGAGAAGAGCCATCCTTACGCCCAACAAATTTCCTACTTCATCACAACTTCCCTGCCTCAGACCCTTATTGAAACTCTAGAAGAGCCAAGCGCTCCATTCAACCGCACGACCACTACTTACGATGCTTTTGCTACAATTGAAAGTAACGACACCAATATGGTTAAATCGGGAAGGGAGTGGTTTGGCGATGTGTTCGATTTAACCACAACCCGAACCTATTCCACCGGTTTATCTCAACCGGTTGTAGGAACGCCCCTTAGGGTGTGGCTTAGGGCTGCAGCACGCTCTTCGCTTTCAAGCAGCTTCAATGTAAAGGTTAGCTCAACCAGCATAGGAACCCTGTCCTTAAACAGCGTGGTAATTGGTGATGAGTACGCCGATGTTGTAGCAGTGAAAGAGCAGGTTTACGCCTCTACACTGAGCGAAGGCAACCTGACGCTTGAGTTGAGCTACAGCAAACCAAACTCTGCCGCAGTTGGCCTACTAGATTTTATCACCATAAACACCCGCCAACAACTTAAACTTAATGGGTCGCAGTTGATTTTCAGGGATTTGCAGTCTATAGGTAGCGGCAATATAACCGAGTTCAGCATCCTTAATTCAAACCAAAATGTTCAAGTTTGGGATATTACCAGTTTCAACCATCCATTCAGGCTTAGCTCCAGGTATTCGGGGGGAGCTACAACCTTCAAACTGCCCACCGATTCGCTTCGCCAGTTCATTGCTTTTGAACCTGAAAAGGCCAAAAGCGTTACTTTTGCTGGGGCTATTCCAAACCAGAATATACATGGAGTTGGCCAGCCCGATTTTGTAGTAGTAGCCCATCCGCTATTCATGTCTCAGGCGCAGGAGCTGGCGCAACTTCATCGTGCCCTTGATGGATTGGATGTTGTGGTTTTTACAACTGATGAGGTCTATAACGAATTTTCTTCTGGAAACCCCGATGTATCCGCTATTCGTAACATGATGAGGTATTTCTACAGGTGTGCAGCTACATCTGGGGAGAAACCCAAGTACCTTCTTTTGTTTGGCGATGGTTCATACGACAACCTGTCGAACAAAAATGGTAATACCAACTTCATTTTAACCTACCAATCGCCGCGTTCAATCAACAAGGTTGGTTCGTTTCAATCCGACGACTACTTTGGGTTGCTCGACGACGACGAGGGAGAGGCTTATGGTGTGCTTGATGTTGGAGTGGGCAGGCTGCCAGTTAGCACTGCCGATCAGGCTAATGCTGTTTTAGCAAAGATTAAGAATTATGTGAGCATTGGTAACGCTGGTGATTGGCAGAGCAAGCTTTGTTTTATTGGCGACGATGAGGATGGAAATATTCACATGACGGATGCCAACACCCTTGCTGATTACCTTTCGACCAATAATCCTGAATATAACATTCAAAAGATATTTTTTGATGCCTATAGGCAGGAATCTTCCTCGGGAGGAGCTAGCTACCCGGAGGTAACCAACGCCATAAACACAGCGGTAAACAATGGCGTATTCCTGGTAAACTATACGGGACATGGGAACGAAAGATGGCTTGCCCACGAGAAAGTGCTTATGCTTTCGGATGTTTTATCATGGAAAAACTCCAGGCAGTTGCCCCTCTTTGTGACGGCCACCTGCGAGTTCAGCCGGTTCGACGATTACCACCTCACATCAACCGGAGAGCAAATTCTACTCTCGCCCGATGGCGGGGGTATTGCCCTAGTTTCCACCACACGGCTGGTTTACTCAAGTCCTAACTTCACCTTAAACAAAAACTTTATTAACCATCTTTTTAAACTTAACGAGGACTCCACCGCCCATTACCGGTTAGGCGACCTGATAAGAATCTCCAAAAATCTTTCAGGAACTGGTAACAACAGGCGCAACTTTACCCTGTTGGGCGATCCTGCCCTAATGCTTCGCTACCCGGAACTTGGCGCTGAGCTTACCGGCATAAATGGCAAACCGGTTGGTGAAGAGGCCGATACTCTTAAGGCCCTATCGGTGGTTAACATTTCAGGCAGGATAGTAAATCCTAATGGCCTGGTCGTATCCGATTTTAGTGGTAATGCCACCATTACGGTTTTTGACAAGCTGAGCGAAATTAAAACGCTGGCAAACGACGGTGGAATACCGATGACATTTTTAAGTAGGGATAATGTGCTCTACAAGGGCAAAGCTAGTGTGATTGACGGCTTATTCAGCATCAATTTTGTTGTACCAAAGGACATTCGGCTATCCTTTGGTGCAGGCAGGGTAAGTATTTTTGCTAGCGATTCATCAAGGGTGGCAATGGGCTACAACGAATCGGTAGTTGTTGGCGGGGTTTTCAGCTCACCTCAGGCTGATAGCGAAGGACCTGTTATAGACATTTACCTCAACGATACCCTTTTCAACAGTGGAGGAATATCCAATAACAACCCAAAACTACTTATCAGGTTAAGGGATGAAAGTGGAATTAATACTTCCGGAATTGGTATTGGACACGATTTGACGGCAACCCTTACTTCACCTAATAGCGATGAGGTTAGCATAATTCTCAACACCTACTACCAGTCCGAACCCAACAGTTATCAGGAGGGGTACGCCACCTACCAGCTCATCGGCCTGACCGAAGGGAGATACTTGCTCAAGGTCAAGGCTTGGGATACCTATAATAATAGCTCGGAAAAAATTATTTCGTTCGTTGTGGTTGGCGCTAGCACCCTTAAGCTGGAAAAATTTTACTCCTACCCTAACCCGTTAACCGAAGGTACATCGTTCTTTTTTGAGCATAACATGCCTAATGAGGAGTTCGACCTTACCATTCAGATTTTTGACATCACGGGAAGGTTGGTGAATACCATCTCCCAGCACCAAGCATGCCCTGAGGGCTTCCGTATTGGGCCTATCTATTGGAATGGAACTGACAGCAGGGGAAGCCGCCCTGGAAGGGGTATTTACATCTGTCGCCTTTCAGTTAAAACCTCAAGTGGATATGCTGCCAGCTTACAGCATAAACTTGTTATTTTGAGGTAAAATATTATTCCGGGTTTTACGTTCGCTAGAATGTATTTCACAATCAGCTAAATTTGCACACTAAATTTATATCAGATGCGTAGAACACTTTTTACACTTCTTGCTTTTGCCAGCTTTGCTTTGTACTCACAGGTTTCAAATGCACAGTTTGATAGCACCGTTTCACTTACGGGTGGTTTAAATGCACTCAAGATTGCCGTTCCGTTTTTAACCATTGCCCCCGATTCACGAGCAGGTGGGATGGGCGATGCCGGTGCTGCAACTTCACCCGATATCAACTCACAGCACTGGAATCCTGCAAAGTTTCCATTTATTGAAAAGAAGTGGGGTGTTGCCTTTTCCTATACTCCTTGGCTTAGAAATTTGGTAAATGATATCAACCTTACCTACCTCACCGGTTACTACCAGGTTGACAAGATGCAGGCCATCAGCAGTTCGCTTCTTTACTTTGCCATGGGCGAAATCCAGTTTACCACCGATAACCCCAACGACCCGCCGGTTAAATTTTTCAACCCGAATGAATTTGCTATCGACATTGCTTACTCCCGCAAATTTTCAGATTACATTTCGGGTGCCCTTGCCTTCAGGTATATCCGCTCCGATTTGAGCGGGGGATACTCACAACCCGGACAAGCCTCGGCTAAAGCCGGAACATCCTTTGCAGCCGATATTGCCATGTACTACCAACACCCTGTGAAGCTTAGCGATAAGTTTGGGCAAATGGCTTTTGGGCTCAACATTTCCAACATTGGCAACAAGCTTTCCTACAGTGATGACCCCATGAAGGACTTCATACCAATTAACTTACGGTTAGGCGGAAGGTTGACAATGGATATCGATAGCTACAACTCGTTCTCCTTTACCTTGGATGCCAACAAGTTGCTGGTTCCAACACCTCCCATATATGGTGTTGTTGATGAGCAAACTGTTATTGTTAAAGGAATGAACCCCAACGTGTCTGTTGTTCAGGGAATGTTACAGTCGTTTTACGATGCCCCTGGTGGCTTTAAAGAGGAGCTAAACGAAATCTACTATGCAACAGGCGTCGAGTACTGGTATGCCCACCAGTTTGCGCTCAGGGCCGGATACTTTTATGAGAATGCAAATAAGGGTAACCGAAAGTACTTTACTGTTGGAGCAGGGTTGAAATACAATATCTTTAATATTGATTTTTCCTACCTTATTCCTACAGGAGGTTTCAATAGCCCTATGGCAAACACGGTTAGGTTTTCGCTGTCCTTCGACTTTGAGGCTACACGCAAGCGTGGTCAGAATGTTAATAAAAACTAGCCCATGAAGATTAGGGTCGGATTTGGCTATGATGTTCACAAGCTGGAGAGTAACATTCCTTTCCACCTGGGAGGAATACATATTGAGCATTCTAAAGGAGCCGTAGGTCATTCCGATGCCGATGTGCTTATTCATGCCATTTGTGATGCCATGCTTGGCGCGGCGAACCTTAGGGATATTGGCTACCACTTTGCTGACACTAACCCGGACTTAAAGGGAGTGGATAGCAAAATCATTCTTGCTGAGACCTTGAAGCTTATAGAAAGTAAGGGTTTTAGGATAGTTAACATTGATTCGGTTGTTTGCCTCCAGCGCCCCAAGCTTATGGATATTATTCCCTACATGCAAATAACCCTTGCATCTGTTCTTAAGATGGATATGGAGGATATTTCAATTAAGGCTACAACCACCGAAAAGTTAGGATTTGTGGGGAATGAGGAGGGAGTTGCTGCCTATGCCGTTGTCCTGATTCAAAAGGATTGACCCTCATGGTACCTGAAAATGCTGAAACGTTTTCTACCCTTGTACTAGGGGCCAGCTGCAAACCGGATAGGTTTTCCTATTTGGCTATTAAAAACCTTGTGAAAAACGGAGTTAGGGTCTATGCAATTGGCTCAAGGCCATGTTTTGTTGATGGAATTCAAGTTTATGTAGAAAAAATAGACATTAGCAATCTGCATACGGTAACCCTTTACCTTAACAATCAAAATCAGATTGCCTTCTACGACTATATTATAGGCCTAAAGCCCAAACGAATTATTTTTAACCCTGGTTCCGAAAATCCCGACATGGTAAGGTTAGCCCGAGAAAACGGCATAAGCTACGTATTTGGTTGCACGCTGGTCATGCTTAATGATGGAAGTTTTTTTGTATGATAAATTATCCAGTGGCTATTTCCGTAGAAATACCAGAGAGAAACTTTTTATTGTTGGTTCAAGTTGATAAGTCGCATTAAAACAGACGATTACGAGCAACTTCGCTCTAGATAAAAGAAGCGCCTTTAAATTTTGTTAAAATATTTTTGTTTTTTGAATACACAAGCTTAAAACTTGTGTAAATTTGCAGCGGTAAATAAAAAATACCAGTGGAAATATAACTTAATTAACCCAAACAATTCGATTATGAAAAAGACAGTTTTACTTGGATTTGCAGCCTTAAGCATGGTTGCAGTTCTTTCTGGTTGCGGCAAGGTCCCCCAGGAAAAGATTGATGCTGCCAATGCAGCTATTGACTCTGCCAAAATGGTTGAAGCTGATGTATATGTTGCAGCCGATTTTGCAGCAGTTCAAGATTCGATGAGCGCTGTTATGGCCGATATCGAAGTTCAA
>Ga0116191_1002744_pt1 | contig 13203 bp, 12 predicted proteins | sample AD_UKC111_MetaG_FD_89897 | JGI IMG/M metagenome (GOLD analysis project Ga0116191, IMG submission 89897) | Active sludge microbial communities of municipal wastewater-treating anaerobic digesters from Hong Kong - AD_UKC111_MetaG | ecosystem: Engineered > Bioreactor > Anaerobic > Digestate...
CCTGGTCGGCCTGCTGCGCGTCCTCGACGCGATCCGCGAGCGCCACGCGATCCCGACGCAGACCTGCGTGCTCGCCCACGTCACGCAGACGATCCGCGCGATCGAGCGCGGCGCGCCGGTGGATCTGGTGTTCCAGTCGATCGGCGGCACGCAGGGCACGCTCGAGGGATTCGGCGTGTCGATCGCGCTGCTCGACGAGGCGGCCGACGCGGTCGCCTCGCTGCGTCGCGGCACCGTCGGCGCGAACGCGATGTACTTCGAGACCGGCCAGGGCAGCGCGCTGTCGGCCGGCGCCCACCACGGCGTCGACCAGCAGACGATCGAGGCGCGCGCCTACGCGGTCGCCCGCCGCTACGCGCCGCTGCTCGTCAACACCGTCGTCGGCTTCATCGGACCCGAGTACCTCTACGACGGCAAGCAGATCGTGCGCGCCGGCCTGGAGGACCACTTCTGCGGCAAGCTGCTCGGCCTGCCGATGGGCTGCGACGTCTGCTACACCAACCACGCCGAGGCCGACCAGGACGACATGGACACGCTGCTGACGATGCTCGGCGTGGCCGGCGTCAACTTCGTGATGGGCGTGCCCGGCGCCGACGACGTGATGCTCAACTACCAGAGCACCTCGTTCCACGACGCGCTGTACCTGCGCGAGGCGCTCGGGCTGCGCCGCGCACCGGAGTTCGAGGCGTGGCTCGAGCGGACGGGGCTCGCCGACGCGCGCGGGCGGCTGCTGACCGGACGCGAGCGGGGCCGGGCGTTGCTGGCGATGGCGGACACGGTGGGGGCCCGACCGTGAGCGGCGACGGCGAACGCGGCACGGACGCGCCGGCGCTCCCGCTCCGCCCGCCCGCCGTCGAGCCGGACGACTGGTCCGCGCTGCGTGCGTTCACGCCCGCGCGCCTCGCGCTCGGCCGCACCGGCGCGAGCCAGCCGACCGCCGCCCAGCTCGCGTTCGGCCTCGCCCACGCCCGGGCGCGCGACGCGGTGCACGCGCCGCTCGACGCCGACGCGCTCGAGGCGCTGCTGCGCGCCGACGGCTTCGCGGTGCTGCGCGCCCGCAGCCGCGCGCCCGACCGCCCGACCTACCTGCGCCGCCCGGACCTGGGCCGGCGCCTCGACGACGACAGCCGCGCGCGGCTGCGGGCGGCCGCGCCCGCGGCGCCGCCCGATCTCGCGTTCGTGCTCGCCGACGGCCTGTCGGCGATCGCGGTCGCGCGCCACGCGGTGCCGCTGCTCCGCGCCGCGCGGGAACGGCTGGCCGGCTGGTCGATCGGCCCGGTGACGATCGCGCTGCAGGCCCGGGTCGCACTCGGCGACGAGGTCGGCGAGACGCTGGGCGCGCGCGCCGTCGCGCTGCTGGTGGGCGAGCGGCCGGGCCTGAGCTCGCCCGACTCGCTCGGCGTCTACCTGACCTGGGCGCCGCGCGTCGGCCGCACCGACGCCGAGCGCAACTGCATCTCGAACGTGCGGCCCGAGGGGCTCGCCCCCGAGCGTGCGGCGGCGACGCTGGCCGCGCTGCTCGACGGGGCGCGGCGGCTCGGCGCCACCGGGGTGGCGCTGAAGGTGGACGGGACGGCGGCGCGATCGGTCGGGTCGGCCGGGTCGTGATCGCGGCGGTCGGGCCCGACGAGGGGATCACGGCGGTCGGGCCCGCCGATGGGATCGCGGCGGTCGTGCCCGACGAGGGGGACGCTGCGCGAGCGGCGCGGGGACGCCGGCCCGGTCAGGCGGCGGACGCCCGGGCCCGCACCTTCGCCTCGAGCGCCTCGAGCGCGGCGTCGCGGATCCCGAGCTCGCGCAGGTGCGCGACCGTGTCGTACAGGTAGTCGCAGCAGCGACCGAGCCGCCCGCTCCCGGTCGCGATGATGCGCACGACCGCGTCGGCGTCCAGGCCCGGCGCGTAGCGCTCGTGCGTGCGGTTCGCGGCGAACGCGATCGCGTGCTCGATCCCGTCGGGCGTGCGCGCGCTCACCCAGACCGGCCGATACGACATCGTGAACATCTCGCGGCGCCACAGCACGTCGAGCTCGGTGCGCTCGGTGCCCGGCGCGAGCCGGTAGACCACGCCGGCGCAGCTGCCTCCCGACTCGAGCGACAGCATCAGTCCCGGCTGCTCGGGCGTGCCGCGGCCGGCCTTCACCCACAGGCAGAACTGCCGGTGCCAGCCGTGCACGCGCGCGACGCGGCGTTCGACGTGGTGGAACGCCGGGTTCCAGATCAGCGAGCCGAACGCGAACACCCAGACGCGGCCGGGCGCGGGCGCACGGGCGAGCATGTCGTCGATCTGCGCGCGGCGCTCGTCGTCCGACATGAAGGGGACGTCGGGGCCGAGGACCTCGCGCACGGCCGCGTGCAGCGAGCCGTCGAGGATGGTGTCGCGGGTGAGGCGGAGCGCGGCCATGTCGGACGTCGATTGTGCCACCTCCGGGCGCCGCGACCGCCCGGGTCGGCCGGACGCGGCGCCGCCCCCCCGTCCGGAACGCCGGTGCCGCACCGCCGCTTGTCATCCCGCCGTCACGTCGGCACCCTACCGTCGCGCCTTCCGCGCCACGACACCACCCCGGGGACACCACGATGAACCGTCGAGACCTGCTCGGCACGGCCGCCGCCGCCGGCGCCGCCGCCCTCCTCCCGGCCTCCGCCCGGGCCCAGGCGCAGCGGGCGATCTGCTACAACTGCCCGCCGGAGTGGGCCGACTGGGGCGGCATGCTGAAGCTGGTCAACCAGCGCCTCGGCATCGCGGTGCCGCCCGACAACAAGAATTCCGGCCAGGCGCTCGCCGCGCTGATCGCCGAGAAGGCCAACCCGGTCGCCGACGTCACCTACCTCGGCGGCCAGGTCGGTCCGCAGGCCCGCGCGGCCGACGTGCTCGCGCCGTACAAGCCGCAGCGCTGGAACGACATCCCCGCGGGCCTGAAGGATCCGGACGGCTACTGGTTCGCGATCCACTCGGGCACGCTGGGCCTGTTCGTCAACACCGCGGCGCTGCGCGGCAAGCCGGTGCCCCGCTCGTGGGCCGACCTGCTCAAGCCCGAGTACAAGGGCCTGGTCGGCTACCTGAACCCGGCGAGCGCGGCGGTCGGCCAGGTCGGCGTGATCGCGGTGAACCTCGCGCTCGGCGGCAGCTACGACGCGCTCGATCCGGGCATCGGATTCTTCAGGAAGCTGCAGGCGAACCAGCCGATCGTACCGACGCAGACCGCGTACGCGCGCGTGCTGTCGGGCGAGATCCCGATCCTGCTCGACTACGACTTCAACGCGTATCGCGGCCGGTTCACCGACAAGGCCCCGGTCGAGTTCGTGATCCCGCAGGAGGGCACGCAGCAGCTGCCCTACGTGATGGGCCTGGTCGCGCGGGGGCCGCACCCCGAGCAGGGTCGCAAGCTGCTCGACTTCGTGCTGAGCGACGACGGCCAGCGCCACTGGGCGAACGCGTTCCTGCGCCCGGTGTTCCCGTCGGCGATGAGCGCCGAGGTCCGCGGCCGGTTCCTGCCCGACGCCGAGTACGCGCGGGCGAAGCCGCTGGACGTGTTCAAGCTGGCCGCGGCGGCGAAGACGATCGGCGAGCGGTACCAGAAGGACGTCGGCTGACCGCGCGGCATGCATCGGAAGGACGTCGGCTGCGGTCGCCGCGCGCATCGGAAGGACGTCGGCTGAACCCCTCGGGCGCCCTCGACCGGCACGACCGGTTCACGCTGGTCGCGCTGCTGCTGCCGGCGGCGATCGTGTTCGTCGCGTTCTTCCTGGTCCCGCTCGCGCGGCTGTTCGCGATCGGCGGCACCGGCGCGCTCGGCTGGTCGGCGTACGCGGCGGTGTTCACCGAATCGCGCTACCTGTCGAGCCTCGCCTCCACCGTCGCGCTCGCGGCCGCGACGACGGTCGCGACGCTCGCGATCTCGGGGGTCGCCGGCGTGTTCCTCGTGCGCAACCGCTTCCGCGGACGCGAGGTGCTGACCGCGCTGCTGACCCTGCCGCTCGCGTTCCCCGGCGTGGTCATCGGCTTCATGGTGATCATGCTGGCCGGCCGGCAGGGGCTGGTGCCCGACCTCACCGACGCGCTGTTCGGCGAGCGGGTGGTGTTCGCCTACTCGATGGCGGGCCTGTTCGTCGGCTACCTGTACTTCTCGATCCCGCGGACGATCCTGACGGTGATGGCCGCCGCCGAGAAGCTCGACCCGCGGATCGAGGAGGCGGCGCGCTCGCTCGGCGCGGGCCCGCTGCGCGTGGTGCGCGACGTGATCGTGCCGGCGCTGACCCCCGCGCTGCTCGCGGCCGGCGCGATCTGCTTCGCGACCGCGATGGGCGCGTTCGGCACCGCGTTCACGCTTGCCACCAAGATCAACGTGCTGCCGATGGTGATCTACACCGAGTTCACGCTCGCCGCGAACGTCGCGATGGCCGCGGCGCTGTCGTTCGTGCTCGGCGCGATCACCTGGGCGGTGCTCGCGGTGGCGCGCACGGCGGCGGGCAACACCGTGGCGGCGGCCGGATGAGCCGCGCGCGGCGCTCGCCGTCGTTCTGGGCGCTGCTCGCGTTCACGCTGGCGGTCTGCGCGTTCCTGGTGGTCCCGGTCGTGCTGTCGATGCTCGCCGGCGTCACGCTCAACTACTTCGTCGGCTGGCGCGGCGGGCTCACGCTCGACTGGGTCGCCAAGGTCTGGACCGACTACCGCCACACGATCCTGCTGTCGATCCAGATCGCGCTCGCCTGCCTCGCGTGCACGCTGGTCATCGGCGTGCCCGCGGCCTACGTGCTCGCCCGCAGCCGCAGCGGGCTCGCGCGCGCGATCGAGGAGCTGCTGGTGATGCCGGTCGCGATCCCCGGGCTCGCGACCGCGCTCGCGCTGATCGTCACCTTCGGCGGCTGGGGCGACCTGAGGAAGAGCTGGGTCTTCATCCTGATCGGCCACGTGCTGTTCACGCTGCCGTTCATGGTCCGCAGCGTGCTCGCGGTGCTGGCGTCGATCGACCTGCGCACGCTCGAGGAGGGCGCGCGCAGCCTCGGCGCGAGCTTCGCGCAGCGCTTCTTCGGCATCGTGCTGCCCAACTGCCGCTCGGGCATCGTCGCCGGCTCGCTGATGGTGGTCACGCTGTCGCTCGGCGAGTTCAACATGACGCTGCTGCTGCACACCCCGCTGACGCCGACGCTGCCGGTGGGCCTCGCCGACGCGTACGCGTCGCTGCGCATCGAGGTCGGCTCGGCGTACACGCTGGTGTTCTTCGTGATCCTGATCCCGCTGCTGGTGGCGATGCAGTGGGCGTCCCGGCCGCGCGACCCGTCCTCCACGACCCGCTGAGCGCCCGATGTCCGGCATCCCGATCCTGCTCGAGCGCTGCGCGAAGACCTTCGCCGACGGCACCCGCGCGCTGCATCCGACCGACCTCGAGATCGCCGCCGGCGAGACGGTCGTGCTGCTCGGGCCCTCGGGCTGCGGCAAGACGACCACGCTGCGGATCGTCGCCGGCCTGGAGTCGCCCGACGAGGGCGGGCGCGTGCGCTTCGGCGACACCGACGTGACCGAGGTGCCGATCGAGAAGCGCAACGTCGGCATGGTGTTCCAGAGCTACGCGCTGTTCCCGAACCTCACGGTCGCCGGCAACGTCGAGTACGGCCTGAAGGTGCGCGGCATGCCCGCGGCCGACCGTGCCGCGCGGGTGCGCGAGATGCTCGCGATGATGCGCATCGAGCCGCTCGCCGGTCGCGCGATCGACCAGCTCTCGGGCGGCCAGCGCCAGCGGGTCGCGCTCGCCCGCGCGATCGCGCCGCGGCCGCGCGTGCTGCTGCTCGACGAGCCGCTGACCGCGCTCGACGCGCGGCTGCGCGAGGACCTGCGCCTCGACATCGACCGGCTGCTGCGCTCGCTCGGCATCACCAGCGTCTACGTGACGCACGACCAGGCCGAGGCGATGGCGCTCGGCGACCGCATCGCGGTGATGTCGCAGGGCCGGATCGCGCAGATCGGCACGCCCGAGCAGGTCTACTTCGAGCCGGCCGACGCGTTCGTCGCCGACTTCATCGGCACGATGAACCGCGTCGCCGGCACGATCGAGGACGGCGCGCTGCGCTTCGAGGGCGGCCGCGTGCCGCTGCCCGCCGGGCACGCGGCCCCGTACGCGATGTTCCGGCCGGAGGACCTGCGCGTCGCCGACCCGGCGCACGCCGACTTCGCCGGTCGCGTGGTCAGCGCGTTCTTCCTCGGCGACCACCTGCGCCTGGTCGTCGACGCCGGCGGCGAGACGCCGCTGGTCGCGAAGCTGCCGCCTCGCGCGGGCGTGCGCGCCGGCGACCTCGTCCACTTCACGGTCGACGCCGCGTCGATCGCCTCGCCCGCCGAACGGTGACCGACATGCTGCTCTGCCAGATCAGCGACCTGCACATCAAGCCCGATCGCAAGCTCGCCTACCGGAAGGTCGACACCGCGACGATGCTCGAGCGCTGCGTCGCGCGGATCCTCGCGCTGCCCCAGGTGCCCGACGTCGTGATCGCCACCGGCGACCTGGTCGACTTCGGCACCGAGGCCGAGTACCGGCTGCTGCGCGGGCTGCTCGCCCCCCTGACGATGCCGCTGTACCTGCTGCCGGGCAACCACGACGCCCGCGAGGGCCTGCGCGCGGTGTTCGACGACCACGCGTACCTGCGCCAGTGGGCGCCGTTCGTCCAGTACGCGATCGACGACCATCCGCTGCGGATCGTCGCGCTCGACACGGTGGTGCCGGGCCAGGGGGGCGGCGCGCTGTGCGCCGAGCGCCTCGCGTGGCTCGAGCGCACGCTGGCCGCGCAGCCGTGGCGACCGACGGTGGTCGCGCTCCACCACCCGCCCTTCGCGACCGGCATCGGCCACATGGACCGCGTCGGCCTCGCCGGCATCGACGACCTGGCCGAGGTGATCGCCCGCCACCCGCAGGTCGAGCGGCTGATCGCCGGGCACCTGCACCGGCCGATCGTCGCGCGCTTCGCCGGCACGGTCGCGACGGTGTGCCCGAGCCCCGCGCACCAGGTCGCGCTCGACCTCGACCCGCAGGCGCCCGACGACTTCGTGATGGAGCCGCCCGCGTTCCAGCTGCACCGCTGGGACGGGCGCACGCTGGTCACGCACACCGCCTACGTCGAGCGGTTCGACGGGCCGTATCCGTTCAGGGAGGGGGGGCGGCTGATCGACTGAGCGAGGCCCGCGCGGCGCGCGCCGCCGCGCGGGGCCGTCCGCCTACCCCACCGGCCGGATGTTGCGCGCGCGGATCACCTCGCCCCAGCGCTTCGATTCGCTCGCGATCAGCCGGTCGAAGGCCTCGCCGTCGGCCGGCGTCAGCTGCGCGCCCATCTTCTCGAGCCGCGCGACGACCTCCGGCGCGGCCAGCGCCTTCTGCATCTCGTCGGACAGGCGCTTGAGCAGCGGCCGCGGCGTCGCCGCCGACGCGACCACGCCGAACCACGGCAGGAACATCGCGTCCGGGTAGCCGGCCTCGGCGATCGTCGGCACGTCGGGCAGCTCGGGCGAGCGGCGCGGCGCGCTGATCGCGAGCGCGCGCAGCCGGCCGTCGCGCACGAAGGGCAGCGCGAGCGCGATCGTGCACAGCCCCATCGCGCAGTCGCCCGCGACCAGGCCGGGCAGCATGTCCGCCTGCGTCTTGTAGAGCACGTTCTGCATGTCCATGCCGGTGAGGCTGAACAGCAGCTCCTGGCCGAGGTGGTTCGAGCTGCCGAAGCTCGGGTTGCTGACGTTGAGCGCGCCGGGGCGCGCCTTCGCGTGCTCGACCAGCTCGCGCATCGTGCGCACCGGCAGCGAGGCCGGCACGACGAAGACGTTCGGCGGCGCGCCGATCAGCCCGACGCCCGCGAAGTCGGCCGATTTCCAGCGGGTGTTCGGCACCAGCAGCGGGTTGGTCGCGAGGTACGGCGAGCACGCCATCAGCGTGTATCCGTCGGCCGGCGCGCGCAGCACCGCCTCGGTGCCGATGTTGCCGTTCGCCCCGCCGCGGTTCTCGACGACCACCGGCTGGCCGAGCTGCGTCGACAGCTGCTGCGCGACCGCGCGCGTGGTGAGGTCGAGCACGCCGCCGGCGGCGAACGCGACCACGCAGTGGACGGGCCTGGAGGGGAACGCGTCCTGCGCGCGGACGATGCCGGGGCGCGCGGTCGCCGCGAGCGCGCCCGCCGCGGGCAAGGCGGCGGCGGCGCGCAGCAGGCGGCGGCGCGGCGCGGCCTCGGCGGTCGGATGCGTTCCCGCGGGAACGTCGGACGGCCGCGCGCGGGGGGCGGCGTCGGGGTCGTGATCGGTCATGTCGTCTCCGTCGTGTCGTGCGGGGTCGTCGCGTGCGGCGCGCCGGGCACTCAGGCCTTCACCGCCCAGAGGTCCGGCTGCGCGTCGAGGCGCGGCAGCGGCCGGTACACCTGCGGCATCTGGCCCAGGTCGTCGAGGCGCGCGCCGTCGACGGTGCGCAGCCGCGCGTCGTGCGTGCCGTCCGGGTGGAACGCGTGCTCGACCCAGCCGACCAGCTTCGCGCCGAACGCGGGCTGGTACGCGTCGCCGAGGATGAACGCGGTCGACGGCGCCCAGACGTGGCGCACGCCGTCGAGCGCGCGGTCGCGCCACTGGTGGACGTGGCCGCTGAGCACCAGCCGCAGCCGCACGCCGTCGAGCAGGCCGAGCAGACGGTCGCGCGTGCCGGGCGCGAGCGCCCAGTAGCCGGCACCGGTCTCCTGCAGCGACGCGACCAGCATCGGCTTGTGCTGGACCAGCGCGACGCTGCGCGCGCCCGCGTCGCGCAGTCCGCGCGCGACCGTCTCCCAGATGCCCTCGTCGAGCTCGGCGCCCTGGCAGTCCCAGCCGACCAGTCGCCAGCCGGGCAGGTCGCGCACCCAGGCCGACGGCCCGGCGACGCGCTGCCAGCGCGCGACGCGCTCGGCGGTCGCGACGCCGCGCTGCAGCGCCGGCTCGTTGCCGACGTCGTGGTTGCCGGGCACGCACGCGAGCTCGGGGCCGATCGCCGCGTGCTCGGCGACCGCGTGCGCGAGCTCCGTCTCGTGCTCCGAGCCCGACAGCGACAGGTCGCCGGTCGCGAGCACGAGGTCGCACGCGCACGCGCGCACCGCGTCGGCGACGCGCGCGAAGTTGGCCGCGAAGAACGGCCGGGTGTCGGACAGGTGCGCGTCGCTGAGCTGCGCGATCCGGACGGTCATGGGGTCTCCTCCCGTGCCCCGATCGTAGCAGCGTGGCCGTCAGCGCAGCGCGACCGGCCCGCGCGGCGGCTGCGCGACGCGCGGCCACAGCGCCCGGGTCACGCGCCGGTGCGCGAGCGCCGCCATGTCCATCGAGCCCGATCCGGGCGCCGACAGGTACAGGATCTCGCGCGCGATCGGCGCGAAGCCGGCGTGGAAGTGCTGGGTCGACTTCGCGACCAGCGCGCGCGGGCGCAGCGGGTCGATGCCGGCCTGCGAGAAGCAGTCGGGGTGGAAGGTCTGGATCCGGTAGTCGTTGACGACGACGTCGATCGCGTCGGCGTCGTCCGGACCGCCGATCCGCAGCCACGCGAGCCGCCCGAGCGGCGCGATCGCGCCGCCGAAGGGCTGCGTCGCCTTCGGGTTCAGGCCCTTCACCTCGATGCGCGCGTCGATCGCGGCGCCCGAGCCCGGCCCGAGCTTGCCGCCGATCCGGATGTCGAAGCGCGCGCCGACGCCGGCGTCGAACGCGAGCGCGGTCGCCACCGGGTCCCACAGCGGCGACAGCGCGACGCCGCCGACGCCGCGCTCGATCAGCCGCGCGAGCACGAAGGTCGAGTCGCCGGACGTGCCGATGCCCGGGTTGTCGGCGGTGTCGGCGAGCACGAAGGGCCGGGTGCCGGGGCCCGCGGCGAGCACGCGGTCGATCGCCGCGTCGATCGACAGGAACGGCGGCACGATCGCGTCGCGCGCAGCCCAGACGCGCTCGGCGAGCGCCGCCGCGTGCCGCGCGGCGAGCGCGGCGTCGCCGTCGGCGACCACCAGCGCGCGCGTGCCCACCTCCGGCGTGTCGCCCCACGGGAAGCCGTGCCCGAGCGACACCGACAGCACGCCGGGCTCGCGCTCGAGCGCCTGCATGCCGGCGACGATCGAGACCATCGGCTCGGCGGTGGTCGGGTAGACGCCGAGCATCCCGCAGTCGTGCAGCGCCATCGTCGGGCGGATCTCGCCGGCGAGCGTGCGACGCAGCAGCTCGAACACCTCCTCGGCGCGCTCGGCGACGTCGACGTGCGGGTACTCCTTGAAGATCACCAGCACGTCGGCGCTCGAGACCTTCAGCGCGGTCAGGTGGCAGTGCAGGTCGAGCTCGGCGGCGATCGGGACCGCCGGGCCGACGATCGCGCGCACGCGCGCCAGCAGGTCGCCCTCGGCGTCCGGGTAGCCGTCGGCGATCATCGCGCCGTGCAGGTTCAGCATCACCGCGTCGACCGGCATCGCCGCGCGCAGGTCGGCGAGGATCTCGTCGCGCAGCGACTCGAAGGTGACCCGCGTGGTGTCGCCGGCCGGCGACGCGAACGCGGCGAGGCCCTCCCGCACCTCCCAGCCGAGCGCCCGCGCGCGCTCGCGCCAGCGGATCAGCGGCACCGCGAACAGGCCGGGCGTGTCCCCGTGCCGGCCCCCGCGCACCAGCATCGTGTCCTCGAAGACGGACATCCCGGTGGGGATCGGGGAGAACGAGTTGGTCTCGGTGCCGAGGCAGGCGGTGAAGAGGCGGGTCATCGTGCGAAGGAGGGGTCGTCGGGGGAGGGGCCGGACGCGGCCGGCCGCACGGGGTCGATCGGCGCGAGCGTACCGCAGGCGCGCTCGATCGCGGCCGCGGCGTCGAGCACGAGGTCCTCGCGGAAGCGCGGCCCGATGACCTGCACGCCCATCGGCACGCCGCCGACGAGGCCGGTGGGCACCGAGACCGACGGCAGGCCGAGGAACGCGGTCGCGAACAGCCACGCGTGGGAGCGGTACAGGCGATCGACGCTCGCGTCGTCGCCGACGTCGACGCCGTAGGGCAGCGCGGGCTCCGTCGCGACCGGGCACAGCACCAGCGGGTGGCGGACCATGAACAGCTGCCATCGGCGCAGGACGGTCGCACGCGACGCGGTCAGCCGCATCAGCGCGGGCACGTCGAGCTCGGGCGTGCGACGCATCATCAGCTCGAACGCGCGGCGCGCGAGCGCGTCGCCGTGCGCGGCGATCGCCGGGCCGACGGTGAGCCGCGCCTCGCCCTGCGCGAGGTCGTTCCACGCGCGGGCGGCCCCGGCGACGTCGGGCGGGTCCGCCTCGACGACCGGGTGGCCCGCGTCGGCGAGGATCGCCGCGGCGCGCCGTACCGCCTCGCGGACCACGGGGTGGACGCCCTCGCCCACCGGGTCGACGCTGACCGCGACCGCGGGCGGCGCGCCGGTCGACGGGCCGTGCAGCGGGACCGGCACGTGCCACGGGTCGCGCGGGTCCGGCGCGATCATCGCCCCGAGGGCGAGCCGCGCGTCGGCCACCGTGCGGGTGATCGCGCCCTGCACCGACACCCACTGCAGCGCGAGCGGCCGCTCGCCCGCGGCCGTGCCGTTGAACGCCGGCACGCGCCCGAACGACGGCCGCAGCCCGACGGTGCCGGTGCAGTACGCCGGATAGCGGATCGAGCCGCCGCCGTCGTTGCCGTGCCCGACCGGCACCATGCCGGTCGCGACCGAGACCGCGGCGCCGCCGCTCGAGCCGCCGGGCGTGCGCGACGCGTCGAACGGGTTCAGCGTGCGGCCGTGCAGCTCGTTGTCGGTGTACCAGCGCATCGAGAACGACGGCGTGTTCGTGCGCCCGACGATCACCGCGCCGGCCGCGCGCAGGTTCGCGACCACCGGCGCGTCCTCGGCGGCGACCAGGTCGGCGAACGCGACCGTGCCGTTCGTCGTCGGCAGGCCCGCCTGGTCGACGTTGACCTTGGTGGTGACCGGCACGCCGTGCAGCGGGCCGAGCGGCTCGCCGCGCGCGACCGCGCGGTCGGCGGCGTCGGCCTCGGCGAGCGCCCGCTCGGCCTGCACCGAGACGACCGCGTTCACCGCCGGGTTGACCGCGTCGATGCGCGCGAGCGCCGCGCGCACGGCGTCGCGGCTCGACACGCGCCGCGCGCGGATCGCGTCGGCGAGGTCGCCCGCCGTCCATCGCCAGAGCTCGTCCATGCGGCACTGTAGCGCCGCGACCCGATCGGACGCGCGGCGCGTTCCGCGCGGGCCGCCCGAGTCGCGCGCGCGGTCTAGCCGCCGACGACCAGCGCGCGCACGGCGACGGTCGCGATCGCGGCCGCGATCCACGCACCGGCCCGCTTCAGCAGCGCGGTGTCGACCGTGCCGGGCGCGGCGCGCGCCTCGCGCGTGAACCCGAGCACGAACGCGTGCGCGGGCAGCGCGACCAGCAGCAGCGTGCCGGCGACCAGGCCGACGTCGAAGGCCGAGCCCGAGCCGCCGAAGCGCGCCCAGAGCATCGGCCAGGCGACGGCGGAGAAGACGCCGGCGGCGGCGGCGGTGACGGGGGTGGCGGCGAGCTTCATCGCGCGCAGTGTACGGGGACCGCGGGCACGCTCAGCCGGCGCCGCGCTCCTGCACCAGCGCGTCGAACGACCCGATCCGCCCGAGGATCGCGCTGGCGGCGACCGTCGGCGGGCTCGCGAGCCAGACCGCGCCCGGCCCCGAGCGGCCGGGGAAGTTGCGGTTGATCGCGCTGACCGTCACCTGTTCGGCGGATTCGGACGAGCCCGGCCCGCAGTTCGCGCAGGCGCCGCAGGCGGGGCGCAGCAGCTCGGCGCCGACCGCCTCGAACGCGGCGAGGTAGCCGCGCTCGACGCAGTGGCGCCGCACGTCCTCGGTGCCGAACTGCAGGTACAGGCGCACGTGCGGCGCGACGCGCAGCCCGCGCCGCGCGGCCTCGCGCGTCAGGCGGCCGAAGTCCTCGTCGCTGCCGAACGCGGGGTCGATGTGGCGATAGTCGGCGGTGTCGTACTTATGATTGCTCGCCGCATAGAACAGCGGCGTCAGATACAGCGTGTTGGCACCGAGCTCGCGGATATAGTCCAGTTTCTCGATGATCCCGGCGATATCGCCGCCGTAGAAATCATTGCCCGACCAGTCATCCGAGCCGTCGCCACTGTGCGGCACAAAGGGCGGCTCATTCCAATCCTGGTGCACTTCGATCGGATGTTGGTGAAACGTTCGCGCGCCGACG
>Ga0116191_1002748_pt1 | contig 13192 bp, 13 predicted proteins | sample AD_UKC111_MetaG_FD_89897 | JGI IMG/M metagenome (GOLD analysis project Ga0116191, IMG submission 89897) | Active sludge microbial communities of municipal wastewater-treating anaerobic digesters from Hong Kong - AD_UKC111_MetaG | ecosystem: Engineered > Bioreactor > Anaerobic > Digestate...
AAATTTGGTGAATTCTCCATAGACCTTGAAGATCCTGATACCGGTCTGATAATGCATCAGGAAAAGAAATATGATGCAATTATTTCAGATTTTGATATGCCTGGATCAAATGGCATTACCTTTCTTATCAATCTTCGATCAACTGGTGACAAAACTCCATTTATTCTTTTTACCGGGAAAAGCAGGGAAGAGATAGCGGTAGAAGCCCTGAACTGGGGTGCAGATCACTATCTCCATAAAGGTGGAGGCTCTGATCAGTTCCGTGAACTTGCTCATGTTACCATACATGCCATCCAGCGGCATCAATCAATTGAAGAAGTAAAACGATCCAGGCAGGAGATGAAAGATATTATCAGTCATCTTCCGGATCCAACGTTTGCAATCAATACAAACGGAACGGTAATCGCCTGGAATGAAGCAATGGTTGAATTAACCGGTGTAAACGCAGAATCCATGCTGGGTACAGGGGATTATGCGTACTCAATCCCCTTTTTTGGTGAGAAAAGACCGCTATTATTAAATTACCTTCTCACTCATGACCTTCCAGAACCTGAAAAATACCAGAAAGTCGTGCGAAATCATACCGGTATAACCGGTACCTGCTCTATTCAGATGGATGGAATAGAGAGAATATTCTGGATTAAAACTACTCTTCTCAGGGATTCAGAAGGGAATATTACCGGAGCGATAGAATCTCTCCGGGATACTACTGAGCGGGTTCGGCTTCTCCGGTCAATGCGGGATTCAAGAAAAAATTTGGAGAATATTATCAATCATCTTCCTGATGCTGCGTTTGTAATTAATCATACAGGAACGGTAATTGCATGGAATAAAGAGATTGAACGAATCACCGGAGTCCCTCAAAGTGCTGCCATTGGAAATAATGATGGGATTCATGCATTATCTCTGTATGGTGACAAACAAAAAACTCTTGCAGATCATTTGTTGTCCGGTACTCATCCCCCTCCAGAGGATTATGAATTCCTCAATTACAGTGACAATAGTATAACCGGATTATCGGACGGACGTTTTCTCTACAAAGAATCAGTTTCATACCTGAAGACTGCTTCAGTCCTTCATACGACAACCGGAGAGGTTTTTGGTGTTATCGAAACGCTTCGTGATGTGACGCAATTACGAACCATGGAAAAGGAGTTTCAGAGACAGCAGGAAGCCCTTACCCAGTCATATGAAGAACTTGAACTTGCCCAGGAAGAACTACGGGAGAGTTACCAGACTCTTGCAGAATGGCAACGGGCACTTGAAGAGAGTGAACTGAAATACCGCACTCTTGTTGAAAACAGTAATGATGGCATTTTCATCATTCAGGATTACCGGATACTCTATATGAACCCGACATGTGCAGAAATGACAGGATATGGTGAGGGGGACATATATCAGATGGATTTATGGGACATTATTCTTCCGGAGGATAGGAAGTCCATGATCCAGGAGATGGAAAATTCACTCAAAGAAAAAAAGCGAACTTTCAGACATACAGCAAGGATATTATCACGTACAGGGGATATAAAAACAATAGAGTTTGCTTTTGGCATTGTGGAATATAAGGGGAAAGAAGCCCTGCTGGGAAGAGGGAGAGACGTATCTGAAAAAATCAGAATTGAGCAGGCACTGGAAAGGGCAAATAAAAAACTCCATCTCATGTCAGGAATAACACGCCATGACATTAAAAATCACCTGACATTACTCATGGGTTCACTTTCCCTGATTGGAGAATCGAACCTCAGTGAAGAAAATCGGAACCTCATTAATTATGGATTGGATGCTGCAAAATTAATTGATCGTGATATCTCATTCACCTCGATATACCAGGATATTGGTTCTGCTTCTCCAATGTGGATGTCAGTCCAAAAAGAGTTTTTATTACTTTCATCACTTATGGAATCACATCAGATCAAGTTTTATTCTACTATTCCAGAATCCTTGGAGATCTATATGGATTCATTATTTACAAAAGTCTGCTATAACCTGATTGAAAATGCTATCCGCCACGGAGACATTTCACAAATTACTCTTTCTTCAGAAGAAAAAAACGGCTATATGTATATTTATTTGAGTGATAACGGCATCGGTGTTCCGGAAAAGGAGAAATTAAAGATATTCCACCGGGGGCATGGAAAAAATACCGGAATGGGATTATTTCTTACCCGTGACATTCTCGACATTACGGGCATTTCCATACGTGAGATCGGAAAAGAGGGATGTGGTGCTGTGTTTCAACTTCTCATTCCACCGGGAGGATTCAGATATGCCAACGATCTCAATCTGTAATCTGAAGGAAATATTTTTGAAAAATTATCACAACAAAACATGAAAGAAATTATCAATATATCTGGATATTCCGTTGATTTGGAACGGTATAACAACTCCTGGGAAGAAGTCAGGAGATTTGTAAAGGATATGGAATGTTCAGGTGTTGAACTCCTGATGGGGGGAGAATATGACGAAACAATCCCAAGGGATCTCATATCATCGGTTCACCTTCCCGGCTGGCTTGGATGGGTACGCCTCTGGCGGGAACCTGAATCAGTTCCTGCGAAATGTGATCCATTCAAACAGGCATACTATTATGGAGCTGCAACGCCGGATACACTCATCCGGACATTTTGTGATAACCTGGAAAAAGCCGGAAAACTGGGTGCAGTATATGCGGTGTTTCATATCACCCATATTGAACTTGACGAATTTTTTACCCGGAACCACCGGTATTCCTATCACGAAGTCCTCTCCTCTGCTGCCTCATTTTTAAATGCCGTCTGTAGGAATTATCCAGGTGGTGAGCCCCCGGTGACTATTGGATTTGAAAACCTCTGGTGGCCTGGGCTGACGTTCTTATCACAGGCTGAAGTGGATTTTTTTACGGGGCAACTTGAATTTAATAACTGGATCTTTGTCCTTGATACCGGACATATGATGAATGCTGGAGATATCCGGACTGAACAGGATGGAATTGTATATGTTATATCAGCTCTTGATGGGTTATCTGAGAGAACGATAAGACGGATTCGATCAGTTCATTTCCAATGTAGCACCTCCGGAGCATATCAAAGAGAACACTTTTTCAGGGAACCCCCATCCGGTTTTTCGAGTCTCTCATATGGGGATCAAATTTCTCTGCTCATGCCAATGGTTGCTAAACTTGATGAACACCGGCCATTTTTAAATCCTTGGTGTAAAAGGATTATTGACATGATTAATCCGGACTACCTGGTTCATGAATTTCTCAGTCGAACAAGAGATGAATTTCAGGAAAAGATCATGGCTCAGAAAAATACTCTAAAAAGGAGTATAGAAGTTACAATTCCCTGATTTTCGGGGCAATCTCCTCTAACAGATCCCACAGACGCGGACCGGCACGATCTGCAATATCACTGTCAACCATGATGGTTTTATTTGAAGCAATTGCTGACAACCCGGATAATCGTGGCTCGGTCATGAAATATTCCAGGATATCAGTTTTATCACTTCCCATTCCACTTCCTGAGTTTACCATGATGATATCCGGTTTCTTACTGATAAATTCCTCAATATTTGCGATTGCATGACTGTTCTTATCTGAAAAGGCATTCAATCCCCCGGCAATCTGAATAAGTTCATCCTGGAATGTCCCTTTCCCACTTACGTAGATCGGATCATACCAGATAACATGGGCAATAATCGGTTTTTTCGTCAAGGCTTCTCCCTCTTTCCGGACTTTTTCTTCCCTGGCTTTCAGTTCAGCAATTATTTCCGATGCCTTATCAGATGTTCCGGTGATGTATCCCAGTTTTTCAAAAGTGGCATATATACCAGCAAGGTTCTGGGCATCTGCAAAATAAACCGGAATACCAAGGTCTTTGATCCGATCAACCGCTTCCTGGTTATTTCCTGGAGAGGCAATAACAAGGTCAGGGTGTAATGCAACGACTCTCTCGATACTCACCGTAGAAAATCCGCCTATTTTACTTTTTTCTAATGCTTCTGCCGGATAATTACAAAAATCGGTGACTCCGACGATCCGGTCACCAAGTCCGAGGGCAAAAAGAACTTCGGTATTCGATGGGGCAAGGGAGACGATACGTTGAGGTTCAGAAGATACCAGTACTGATTGCTGTTGATCATCCTGAATTGTCCGCGGCCATGGATCAGAATTCCCTTCCTGAAGAGTACCTAAAAGAGGAGAACACAGAAGAGATATGAAAATTATACAATAAATCGCCGCTTTCAGCCATTTCAAACTGAAATTAGATCTTATATCAGATTCGGATTTTCTCTTCATCATAACACAATCACTTATCTTACATTAAGTAAAAATTAATTTAATAATTTCCCACTCATCATATGAATACCATTCGAAATTCACTGATACTAATCGGACTCTTTTGTGCGGTGATTATAGCGATCCTGCTATCTGTCATCACCGGCCCGGTTGAAATATCATTGATCGAAATTCTGACCGGTATAATGCAGGATACCACGCATTCGCAGATCCTTTTTGAGATCCGCCTGCCACGGGCTATCGCAGCGTCGCTTGTAGGTGCCGGACTTGCCTGTGCAGGAGCAGCCATGCAGACATTATTCCGCAATGATCTTGCTGATCCGTATACGCTTGGAACATCAGCAGGTGGGGCGGTTGGTGTATCCCTTGCCATAATCACCGGTGCTGTTTTGCTGGCACCGATTGCAGCATTTTGCGGCGCAATAGGTTCGGCATTTCTCGTGTATCTACTGGCAGCACAAAAGAGACGACTCAGTACAGGAAATCTTCTCCTTACCGGGATCGCGGTTTCCATGTTTTTCTCGTCGGTGGTTTCTGTATGTCTGGTATTTTCCGGAAAGAACATGCACCAGATAATGTTCTGGCTGATGGGAGGACTGTGGAATGCATCATGGGCAGATATTCCCCTCCTTCTCATAACCCTCATCCCTGCCGGGATACTTGCACTTTTTTCCCGTGACCTGAACATCATGTCTTGTGGAGAGGCAGAGACACGAACGCTTGGCATTGATCCAGAGAAAACAAAACTCCTTCTCCTTGCGGTATCAGCAGGAATCACCGGCCTGGTGGTTTCAGTATCCGGATCAATCGGGTTTATCGGGCTTGTATCTCCCCATATTATGCGTATCATCACAGGTCCGGATCACCGGGTCCTGATTCCTGCATCGCTGGGATGTGGAGCACTCCTGTTGGTCTGTGCAGACACTATCTCCCGGACATGGCTTGGAGATCTGCCGGTTGGAATTGTTACCGCATTTTTTGGGGCACCATTCTTCCTCATGCTCATCAGACGGAGATCAGATTTATGACTGGACAGATCCTCGAAATATCAGATCTCTCTACCGGTTATGATGAGAATGATATTCTTCATGAGATCTCACTGCTCGTCAGGGAGAAAAGTTTTATTGGAATCATAGGACCGAACGGCTCAGGAAAAAGTACGTTTATGCAGGTGCTTGCCCGATCACTTCCGGTCAGGGAAGGGGACATTATGCTTCTGGGTGATTCCCTTCAATCCTATTCATTTCGTGATTTTGGGATGAAAGTGGGCTATGTACCACAGGAATCGGAAATAAAATTCAAATATCCGGTTTATGATGTGGTTATGATGGGCAGGAATCCACATATCGAGCGATTTCGTTCTCCATCAGAAGAAGATCATGAGGCAGTCAGAAGGGCTCTAACGCAGACCGGGACCCTCGAACTTGCAGACCGACCAATTACCGCACTCTCCGGAGGAGAACGGCAACGAGTTATGATCGCCCGGGTGCTTGCACAGGACCCAGTTCTTCTTCTGCTTGATGAACCCTTTGCCCATATTGATATTCACCACCAGTATGAACTCATCCGGATTATTCGTGAGACATCCAAGGATAAAAGAGCAGTAATCGGGGTTTTTCATGATATCAACCTTGCTGCGGCCTACTGTGATGACCTGGTACTTATGCATGATGGCAGGATACGGGCATGTGGAAAACCAGAAGAGGTCCTGACCACCGAACTTATACATGAGGTATTCAGGATAAGACCGGTTATCAATATCAATCCCATCACCGGAACACCCTTTGTATATGTAGAGGAGGAGTGGAAAGAACCAGATGTGCACAAACCCAGTATTCACCTGATTTCAGGGGGAGGAACGGGTTCATACCTTATCTCACTTCTGAGCAGATCCGGATATTCGCTCAGTTGCGGAGTATTGGCTGAAAATGATTCAGACTGCCTGATGGCAAGAAAAAATAAAGTTCCAACTCTTGCAGAACCACCTTTTTCCCGTCTCTCCCTGGAAATGGAAGAAAAACTTAGCGAACAAGTACAAAAAGCTGATGTTGTCATCGTAACATCAATGCCGGTCGGGTGGGGGAATTATCCAAATATCAGGGTTCTTGAACAGATTGATCCAAAAAAGATAATTTGCATTCTCCCTTCGTCAGAACCATTTCTTCCGGATTTTACAAGCGGGGTTGCAACCGAAACCATAAAAAGGCTTTTGTCAGCCGGTGCACATAAGATATCAAACCCGGCTGAACTTCTGGAGATGATGCAATCAAAAATTTTCTCTAAAGATACAATGCAATAATTATGCATCATTATTACTCTCAGTCACCTAATATCCTGAACGCCCCTCATTATGATAACGACACCGGAGATTTCTATACAACAAGCCGCAAAATTACTTGGATTTTCTAATAAAGCCAGCCTGATGGAAATCAGGAAAAGATATCATAAATTAGTCAGAGAATGGCACCCGGATGTATCAGTACATGAACCTGATGAATCCCATGAGATGATGATACGGTATAAAGAAGCATATGAAATCCTTGTAGATTACTGTATGAATTACCCGGTCATCTTTACCGATGAAGGAAAAAATAAAAGGCATATTTCCCGATCAATGGAATACTGGCAGGAACATTTTGGTGATGATCCAATTTGGGGATAACCGGCTGATGTATGGACTATTTTTTAGATTTTGTCACGCTTATTAAATTTCAGGATACAAAACCCCAGTCTGCAATCGATTGATGTGATTTGAAATCCGGTCCCGGTGATCATGTGAATCACCTCATCATGCTCATAAAACCGGGCATGCGAAAGAAATCTGCCCTTATCCGGACGGGCCAGATATCGCTCTGCAATGACCCCTCCTTTTTCAATAAATGCAACGAGAAGGTTCCCATCATGCTTGAGTATCCGATGAACCTCACGGAAAGTCTCTTCCGGTTTTGTCAAGAAACAGAGAACGGTTATCATAACGACCATCCAGTATATTCTGGGCTTAATCGGAACTGCTTCTCCCACAGCACGGATAACCTCAATACCCCTGTCTTTCGCCATCAAACCAAGAGCACGGGATGGTTCAATGCCAGACCGGATACCAAGTGGCTCTGAAAAACGTCCGCTGCCAACCCCGATTTCAAGAGCAGAAGAGGGGATATCCCCTATAGCCTCCCGAATCCGTTTTAATTCCTCCAGATAAACATCGCGATTATCTAAAAACCACTGATCATACTCATCAGCATACTCTTCAAAGACGGAAAAAGACATGAAATCAGGATGAATTACCATATAACCGGGTTTTCACACGCTCCATGAGAGCGGCATCACGATAGTTAAATCCAGAAAATCAGGAGTGACTTCTGTATCAAGGATGAATTCTTTCATAAACGAACCATCAGCACAATATTTATGGTGATTAGATCTGAGAATCCGCATGGTGGGCAATCTCCTTTATAGCATCAGCGGCGATCTGGCATTCTTCATCAGTCGTAAACCATGACGGACTGATTCGTACGCATCCGGCTCCATCATCTATTGCATTATGCAGCAGTGGAGCACAATGAAGACCGGTTCTGACAACGATATTATCTTTCCTGGCAAGAATATACCCCACATCATCATTATCAAGTCCGGTAATATTACACTCAATTATCGGAAGATTAGGCTCAGGATTATAGATGGTAATCCCTGGTTCTGATGAGAGTTTCTTCATGAAGATCTCAATCTGACGATCTGATCTCCTCCGAAGAGCATCCATCCCGATTGTCTGGAGGAAGGAAATACCTGCAATCAGCGATGCAACTCCCGGATAGTTGTGAGTTCCGATCTCATACCGCTCCGGCAGATCACCCGGTTGATCAAGGGATTTGGAATTAGTGCCAGTCCCACCCATCCGAACCGGAAGAACCGGATCAGGATTTCGAATACAGAACCCGCCAATACCGGGCATTCCAAAGAGACCTTTATGCCCGGTAAACACAAAGGCATCTAGTTCGAGAGAAGAGAGATTCTGGGAAATATGTCCAGCGGTTTGTGATCCGTCAACAATAAAGAAAATTCCTTTATCATGCAGATACTCCCCAACCGCACGGATGTCCTGCACCGATCCAAGGACATTGCTTCCATGATTCATTACCACCAGATGGGTTTTATCGGTCACCGCTTCAATGATGGACTCAGGATTTACCTGTGCATTGGAAAAAGGGATATAATCCAGATAAATCATCCCTGTTTTTTCCAGATAATGAAGAGGCCGGAGCACAGAGTTATGTTCAAGGGCGGTTGTAATCACGTGGAATTTTTCGGTCTGTGATGCAGCAAACCCATGAATGAGAGTGTTTAAGGCATCGGTTGCATTCAACGAGAAGACGATTGTATCCGGAGAATCTTTACCAAAAAATTGTGCTACCGTTTCCCGGCCTTCGGTCAGATAATCCCTCTGTGCTCTGCCAGTTCCCCTTCCTCCCCCACCGAAGGGTAATTCCAATGATTCCTGAACGGCCTGAATAACTTCCGGCGGTTTTGGCCAGCTGGTTGCAGCGTTATTCAGATAGATAAGGGGGTTTTCTTGTTTCAATAATACATACTAAGGGATAAGGTCGCAAAAAGGTTTTGCAGAGTGAAAATTTCTAACAAATGTCACAATTGAGATAGTTGACTGAAAATGGAGAGATGGTCCTGGGGTTATGTCCCGATGATCTCTGTTCGTTACAAACGAATAAATAATCAGAAAATAACATATCATAATTGTGCTCAAAAGTGCCCTGAGACAAACCATCATTGATCAACAAAAAATCCTGGACTTTGATGAACAGTATGTCCCCCGGGACATTCCTCTTGAATCACTCCTTCAGTCAGAAGAAATCATCGTATTATCCGGGATTCGCAGGTGTGGTAAGAGTACAATCCTTACCCAGTTGTCAAAAATACTTGATGGCAAGTTTCTTTATATTAATTTTGATGATATCAGGTTTTCAGATTTTAATCAAGAAAACTTTCAGCATATTTATGAAATTTTGGGCGAACTCTTTGGACCTGATGCACACGTGATCCTACTTTTCGATGAGATCCAGAATATCCACGGTTGGGAACGCTGGCTTAACAATCTCCATACTTTTAAGATCAAAACCATTGTGACTGGATCAAATGCATCGGTTCTCAGCTCTGAACTTAGTACATTTCTTACCGGACGACACAAAACAATCAGGATCCACCCGTTTTCATTCAGGGAATACCTTCGTTATTACTCCATATCCTGTGAGAATCCTGAATACGTCTCATCAACACAGAAGGGAGAAATAATCTACTATCTTAGAAAATACCTTGAAGAGGGGGGATTTCCTGCAGTTATCCGTTCTGGTGATATCACCCTTTCCGAGCAGTACCTGACAGATATCATATACAGGGATATTGTAAGCAGATTTGGAATTCGTGAGATCAAGGAATTGAAGGATCTGACCGTGTACCTGATTTCCAATGCAGGAAGGATGATATCATACAAAACACTTGCTGAAATTACCGGTCTTAAAAGTGTAAGTACGATCAAGAATTATCTTGATTATCTGGAGCAGGCATTTCTTCTCTTTCGGATTGCGCCACTTCATTATTCGCTCAAAGCAACCAGCAGGGCATCACATAAAATCTATGCGGGGGATCTTAGTTTTATCCAATCAGCAGGATTTCATCTGACCAAAGATCTGGGTCAAAGAATTGAAAATCTCATATTCCTGGAGCTGCTCCGAAGATATCAGGAAGTATACTTTTACTCTGGTTCTGGAGAATGTGATTTTCTTGTCAAAAGAGATCAGGTAGTAGAAGAAGCAATTCAGGTATCCTATTCACTCAGTGATCAAAAAACTCTGGACCGGGAGATAAAAGGGCTTACCCTCGCAATGGAAAAATTCAATGTGACAAAAGGACTTATCCTGACTTTCGAAGATGAGGAGTTGTTAGATATCCCGGATAATGGAATATCGGTTATTCCGATTTGGAAATGGCTGTTAACGCCCCCATAATTATTTTCGTACATTCGGAAAAGGATAACACCCAAACCGACCGGAGGCTTAACTCATTTTGCGGAGTATCAACTCCTGTTTCATCGTGCTTACCGATTCAATATACACATTCTCAACGACATGAGCATTTCCCAGCACATCCATGAGAGAAACTGATGTGTCTTTTTTTATTGCACCAACAATATTCCGGGTAATCTTCTGCTGCTCTTCAGAATCTGCGTTTTTTACATATACGGTGAATTCGCACATATGACCCTCCTGTTTTCTATCATATGGATCTTGTAATATTCCAATGTTTTCATGAATTTTATTCAGGTAGGTAATAGAAATTCAGCATGTGATTTTAGTAAATCATTACGGATATCCTAATTATATGGCAGATGGATCCGACATCCAGATTACGGCTCTCCCTGGGATTTGTTTCAACGGTCATGAGTATGATCTTTGGAACAAATAAAGGGAGAAAAAACCTTCTCAGCCCGGGAGCCATTGAGATACTCTACTCATCATATTTCTCCAGGATTTGTATGGGAGATATTGCCGGAATGCTTGAGATATCCCCCAGCTCTGCTACAGACCTGGTCAATTATCTTGAGCGGGAGGGGTATGTTAGACGCGTTCCTGATACAGAGAACAGACGGAGTATTCAGGTGATATCTACTGAAAAAGGTGAGGACTGGATCCTTTCTACTGAAGAAAAGATCTATGGATTTCTCGAATCCGGTCTTTCCAGGTTGACACCTGATGAACAAAAACAGTTTGCTGACCTCTGTACACGGTTTTCAGGCGTACATGATACTGCCAGTTTCACCTCATCACTGAGAACATTCCGGGAAACAGGAAGTCAGAATCGGATCTCGCTCATCCAAAGACGAAACGGCAGACTGCTCAGGTTGGAAGAAGTTGTTGATGGACGATATGCACATTCACATGAAACAGACATAAAAGAGGGACAAATGATAATAAAACCCAGAATACCAGAAACATCAGAAGGAATACAGGATGAAATTACCGTAGAGCAGTATGACCATATGCAAAGAGGGCTTCGGGACGCCGGGCATCTCCCGGTTGAGGAACTGATCCGGGCGTCAAAACCAGGAGATAGTGCTCTTGAAATTGGTCCTGGACCCGGGTACTTTGGTCTAGAATGGCTGAAACATACAAAAAAAACTCACCTGACCGGCCTTGAGATAAGTCCTGCCATGATTCGTATGGCAGAGAAGAACAGCAAGGATTATGGTCTTTCTGACCGTTCAATCTATCATGAAGGAAATGCCCTCTCTATGCCATTCGCAAACAATACTTTTGATAGTGCGTTTTCAAACGGATCCCTGCATGAATGGGAAGATCCGGGAAAGGTTTTTTCAGAGATATTCAGGGTCTTAAAACCAGGTGGGGAGTTACGTGTGAGTGATCTCCGAAGGGATCTGTCACCAGAGATCTACCAGTTCATGCTCGATAGTTGTAAGGGGCCGGAGATCAAAAAAGGGTTTCAAACCTCAGTTCAGGCAGCGTATACAAAAGAGGAGTTAGAGATCCTGTTACAGGATATCGGTTTTACCTGGGTACAGGTTATCGCTCACCCATATGGACTGGTTGCTGTGGGAAAAAAATAATTTTTTTATCCCTGAATCAGAACTTCAGGTTTGGCAATGAGGTTTCGGTCATAATAAAATTCGAGATAAACCGTATTTCCTTGATATTTTTCGGCCATGAGATCATATTTACCATTTAATTTTGAGATGTTTGTATCACCAAAAACACCATGAGTATCTCCAACTTTCATTGATGTTATCCCATTTGCCCATGTTTCTGAATAAGTTCTGCTATTTGTAATATTTGCCTTGCCTATTTCTATAAAATTATTCTCTGCATCATCACCAAAAGTCCGGGTAGGCCTTAAAATTATTGAGATATCAGATACAGGTAATGGATCACCAGAAACATGAGTAATCAAAAGACTGGCATTGTTGGGATCAGCAATGCGATTTTGATGAAAAGTGGCCTGCAAAGTAGCCGAAGGAGGTTTTTTTTGGTATCCACAAGTCCTCCGGCAAAACTATTCACAATCGCAGCAATAATTAAGGTCAAAGTTAACATGAGAAGAACGCCAATAACAGGCGAGACCCCTGAATCCGTTGTCATCAGTAATCTCCTTCAATAATGAACTCTTGGTTGTAAATTGTGGACTGTGATGGAATATGAATGATTTTTATATCAACAATACCTCCGGCATCGACCAGTGCATATTGATCCCCGAAAAAAGCCTCAATTCCATCCGTATTATTTACAATCATTTTTGTTCCGCCTAGAAGGGTATAATTACCAAAATCTTCAACTAATGGGTTTCCTCTACTTGGGACGAGCCCCAGGGGATATTTAAAACCGGGTACTGTAATATTTCCACCAGAATATGATCCTGAAGTCCATGATGTTATGATCTTTAAATCTCGTGTGGGTATCCCATTCCCTGCTGATAATACAGTCATTGAAACGTTAACATAATCACCTTTTACCAACTCGGTTTGTAAAACTAATTGTGGAGGTTTACTTTTTGTCTCTGACATTCCACCAACGTAACCGGATATTATCGCTGCAAGAATCACGGTGACAATAAGCATAAGCATTATTCCAATGACTGGAGAAACCGCAGGATCTTTTATCTTTTTTTCATTTCCGACGGATTGGAAAAAACTTTGGAAAGGTGTACCTCGAATTATTTTCTCATTGATTACTCTATTATAGTTCATATCATATGTCCACGAAATAACTACAATTATTTTGGATTAGATAAAAATAAATTTAATGATGAGACATAAAAAACCTTTGATTATAATTCCAATTCTTTTTAAAATAGTGATTATAGGGGAAAAACTATTGATTCGTAGCTGAAAGATAA